>Ga0209395_1003207_pt1 | contig 20566 bp, 16 predicted proteins | sample GOMGulsemesocosm_3_FD_184635 | JGI IMG/M metagenome (GOLD analysis project Ga0209395, IMG submission 184635) | Methane-oxidizing microbial communities from mesocosms in the Gulf of Mexico - GOM9D Gulf of Mexico (SPAdes) (version 2) | ecosystem: Environmental > Aquatic > Marine > Cold seeps... | reverse complement strand
TCGTAAATGTATCCGATGGTGTAATTCGTATCCACGGCTTAGCCGACGTGATGTACGGGGAAATGATTGAGTTCCCTGGCGGCGTATACGGTATGGCACTTAACCTTGAACGTGATTCGGTTGGTGCAATCGTATTGGGCGACTACATGGAGCTGTCTGAAGGCATGACTGCTCGTTGTACTGGTCGTATTCTTGAAGTACCGGTTGGTCCAGAGCTGGAAGGCCGTGTAGTGAATGCGTTGGGTGCACCTATTGATGGTCGTGGCCCAGTTAACGCAGCACTGAATGACGCTGTCGAGAAAGTTGCACCGGGTGTAATTGATCGTCAATCGGTTGATCAGCCTGTTCAGATTGGTTTGAAAGTAGTTGATACCATGGTGCCAATTGGTCGTGGTCAGCGTGAGCTAATCATTGGTGACCGTCAGATTGGTAAATCTGCAGTTGCGATTGATGCCATCATTAACCAGAAAGGCACCGGCGTTAAATGTGTTTACGTAGCGATTGGTCAGAAGGCTTCTTCTGTTGCAGCGGTTGTACGTAAGCTGGAAGAGCACGGCGCGATGGGTCACACCACGGTTGTTGCTGCTAACGCATCTGATCCTGCTTCCATGCAGTTCCTGGCACCGTTTGCTGGTTGCTCCATGGGCGAATACTACCGTGACCGCGGTGAAGACGCGCTGATCATTTATGATGATCTGACTAAACAAGCGTGGGCTTATCGTCAAATTTCCCTGTTGCTGCGTCGTCCACCAGGACGTGAAGCATACCCAGGTGACGTATTCTATCTCCACTCTCGTTTGCTGGAACGTGCTTCTCGTGTAAGCGCCAACTACGTTGAGAAATTCACCAATGGTGAAGTGAAAGGAAAAACAGGTTCATTGACGGCTCTGCCTATCATTGAAACTCAAGCGGGTGACGTATCTGCTTTCGTACCAACTAACGTAATTTCGATTACCGACGGTCAGATCTTCCTGGATTCTGACATGTTCAACGCCGGCGTACGTCCAGCGATGAACGCGGGTATTTCGGTATCTCGTGTTGGTGGTGCTGCGCAAACTAAGATCGTTAAGAAACTGTCTGGTGGTATTCGTACTTCCTTGGCTCAGTATCGTGAACTGGCGGCATTCTCCCAGTTTGCATCGGATCTTGATGAAGCGACTAAAGCACAGCTGGATCACGGTGAGCGTGTTACCGAGTTGATGAAGCAGAAGCAGTATTCGCCACTGAATATCGCTGAGATGAGCCTGGTTGTTTACGCTTCAAACGAAGGCTTCCTGAAGGAAGTTGCAGTTGCGAAAATCGGCGACTTTGAAGACGCTCTGCTGGCCTTCGCAAAAAGCGAGATCGGCGATGTTCTTGATTCAGTTGCTGCATCCGGCGACTGGAACGGCGACATTGAAGGCAAATTTAAAGCTTGTCTGGATAAGTTCGTTTCCACACAAACTTGGTAGTCGCCTGCTGACTGGATAAACCCGAACTTCTGGTAAGTGTCGGGTTTGACCTTTAAAAGCGGCAAGTAAATTTACAACGTTAATCGAAAAAATTGAGATAGCTCATGGCAGTCGGAAAAGAAATCCGTACTCAAATTTCGAGTATTAAAAGCACTCAGAAAATTACCAGCGCAATGCAGTTGGTAGCAGCGAGTAAGATGCGTAAAGCTCAGGAACGTATGGAGCTGGGTCGCCCTTATGCTGAACGTATTCGTCAGGTGGTTGGTCACTTGGCTAATGCAACTTCTGAGTTTCGTCATCAGTACCTTGAAGCACGCGAAATCAAACGCGTTGGCTTTATTGTTGTTTCTACTGATCGCGGACTGTGTGGCGGTTTGAACATTAACCTGTTCAAAACTGTACTGAAGGCTGCAAAGGAATATAACGATAAAGGCATTGATGTTGATTTGTGTCTGATCGGCGCAAAATCAGCCAGCTTCTTCAAAAGTGTTGGCGGCAACGTGGTTGCTGCAAAAGCCCATCTGGGTGATGACTTTAATGCCAATGATTTGATTGGCTCCGTTAAGGTTATGCTGGATGCCTTTGATGAAGGCACCATTGACCTACTTTCAGTTGTTTACAACAAATTTGTAAACACCATGACGCAGGCACCAACGGTTCAGCAGCTGTTACCGTTGAAGCCGGAAGAAAACGATGAGATGTCCAGCCATTGGGATTATATCTACGAGCCCGATGATGCGACGCTTCTGGAAGGTCTGTTGACACGTTTTATCGAGTCACAAGTTTACCAGGGTGTTGTTGAAAACAATGCCTGTGAGCAGGCCGCACGTATGATCGCGATGAAGAGCGCGACTGATAATGCGGGCGATATGATTGATGGCTTGCAATTGATTTATAACAAAGCTCGTCAGTCTGCGATTACGCAGGAACTGTCAGAGATTGTTAGTGGCGCGGCAGCTGTATAAGCCCGCAGCCAGAATAGAATTTTAAAACTTTGAGTCGGGACAGAATTAATTCTGTCCTCCAAAAGACATGAGGATACCGGAAATGAGTAGCGGACGTATCGTACAGATCATCGGTGCTGTTATCGACGTGGAATTCCCACGTGACAGCCTGCCAAAGATTTACGACGCTTTAATGGTCACCGAAAGAGGTTTGACCCTAGAAGTGCAGCAACAACTAGGTGATGGCGTAGTTCGTGCCATTGCGATGGGTTCATCAGAAGGCGTGAGCCGTGGCTTGGAAGTTACCAGCACAGGCGAACCTATCTTAGTACCTGTCGGTGTTGAGACGCTGGGCCGCATCATGGATGTTCTCGGTAACCCGATTGATGAGTGTGGCGAAATTGGCGAAAAGGAAAGAATGCCTATTCACCGTAAAGCGCCAGCTTATGAAGAATTGGCTGCCTCTGAAGAGCTACTGGAAACCGGTATTAAAGTTATCGATCTGGTTTGCCCATTCGCTAAGGGTGGTAAAGTGGGTCTGTTCGGTGGTGCCGGTGTTGGTAAAACCGTCAACATGATGGAATTGATTAACAACATCGCTACAGAGCACTCTGGTTTGTCTGTATTTGCCGGTGTTGGTGAGCGTACTCGTGAAGGTAACGATTTCTACCACGAGATGCAGGAAGCTGGCGTTGTAAACGTTGAGACGTTTAGTGAATCTAAAGTGGCCATGGTTTACGGTCAGATGAATGAGCCTCCTGGAAACCGTCTGCGTGTAGCACTGACGGGTTTGACCATGGCTGAAAAATTCCGTGATGATGGTAAAGACGTGTTGTTGTTCGTTGATAACATTTACCGTTACACACTTGCTGGTACTGAGGTATCTGCACTGTTAGGCCGTATGCCTTCTGCGGTAGGTTACCAGCCTACACTTGCTGAAGAGATGGGTGTACTTCAGGAACGTATTACGTCGACTAAGAGCGGTTCGATTACATCGATCCAGGCGGTATACGTACCTGCGGATGATTTGACCGATCCATCACCAGCAACAACGTTTGCTCACTTGGATTCAACGGTTGTACTGTCTCGTGACATCGCTTCCAAAGGTATTTACCCAGCGGTAGATCCATTGGATTCTACTTCACGTCAGCTGGATCCACTGATCATCGGTACCGAGCACTATGAAGTCGCTCGTGGTGTTCAGGGTGTACTGCAGCGTTATAAAGAGCTGAAGGACATCATCGCGATTCTGGGTATGGATGAGCTGTCTGAAGAAGATAAAAATACGGTTGCTCGTGCACGTAAGATTGAACGCTTCCTGTCTCAGCCATTTACGGTTGCGGAAGTATTCACTGGCGCACCAGGCAAGTACGTTTCTCTGAAAGACACTATCCGTGGCTTTAAAGGCATTTTGGACGGTGATTACGATCACCTGCCAGAGCAAGCCTTCTACATGGTTGGTAGCATCGAAGAAGCTGTCGAAAACGCGAATAAGTAATAGAACTTAAAGGTTTAGGCTATGGCTATGACGGTTCACTGTGACATCGTTAGCGCAGAAGAAAAGATTTTTTCTGGCCGGGTAGAGATGGTAATCGTTTCTGGCGCATTGGGTGATCTGGGTATTGCTCCCGGTCACACACCACTGCTTACGCAGTTAAAACCAGGTCCGATTCGTCTGATTCTCCAGAACGGTGAAGAAGAAATCTTTTATGCTTCCGGCGGTTATGTGGAAGTACAACCTCACTTAGTGAGCGTACTTTCTGATACGGCCTTGCGTGCTGATGACGTAAACGAAGCAGCAGCGCTGGAAGCCAAGAAATTGGCTGAACAGGCAATGTCTGAACAGAATTCAGAAATTGATCATGCGATGGCAGCAATACAGTTGGCCGAAGCAATGGCGCAATTGAGAACGCTGAACAGCATTCGTAAGAAAATGGGCAAATAAGCCGACCAGCTTTGATGTTCGAAAAAGGCAGCCAATGGCTGCCTTTTTTTATGGCAATTTTTATTGTTTGGTCAATAATGGAGTAGCTGGAGCCCTTTATCTTTGGGGCTTTTTTATTTGGAGTTAGCGCTTAATGAAGTTACAGGTTGTTATTCTGGCTGCTGGTCAGGGCACACGGATGAAATCGCAATTGCCCAAGGTTTTACACCCTCTGGCAGGTAAACCCTTCTTGGAATACGTGGTTGATAATGCCTTGGAATTGCAGGCGCACAACACCCATGTTGTGGTAGGTCACGGTTCGCAAGTGGTTAAAGAACGCCTGGCTCATTACGACGTAGACTGGATTGAACAGACCGCACAGTTAGGCACGGGGCATGCCGTTGCTCAGGCTTTACCAGCCATTGATGACGATAGTGTGGTGCTGGTGCTCTACGGTGATGTACCGCTGACCTCCAAAGAGACTCTGGAGGAACTGTTAGCACAGGTTAACGATAATAGTCTGGCACTACTGACGGTTAACCTCTCAAACCCAACAGGTTATGGCCGTATTGTGCGTGATGCTGAAAATCGTGTGCAGGCCATCGTTGAAGAAAAAGATGCCAGCGATGAACAACGTAAAATATCTGAGGGCAATACCGGTATTCTGGCGGTGTCTGGCGCCAAGCTAAAAAGCTGGTTACCAAAACTCTCCTCCGATAACGCGCAAGGCGAATACTACCTGACAGATACCATTGCCATGGCCGTTGCTGATAGCATGGAGGTTGTGGCTGTATCAGCCAAGACGGAAGAAGAAGTTCAGGGCATTAACAGCCGTCAACAGCAGGCAGCACTGGAGCGTTGGTATCAGCTGCAACAAGCTAATGAATTGATGGTTGCCGGTGCGACACTGGCCGACCCGGCGCGTATTGATATTCGCGGTAAGGTTAGTACGGGACAAGACGTGTTCATTGATGTGAACGCGGTGTTTGAAGGTAAAGTCACGCTTGGTAACAACGTACATATTGGTCCGAACGTACAGATCATTAATTCAAACATTGGCGACGGTACTACCATCAATGCCAATTCAGTCATTGAAAATACCGAAATTTCCTCGGGTTGCTTGGTTGGTCCCTATGCTCGTCTGCGCCCCGGTACTCGTTTAGCGGAAAATGCTAAAATTGGCAACTTTGTGGAAACCAAGCAGGCTGATATTGGCCCGGGCAGTAAAGTAAACCACCTAAGTTATGTGGGTGATGCCAAGCTTGGCCGTGATGTGAATGTGGGTGCAGGCACGATTACCTGTAACTATGACGGCGCCAACAAGCATCTGACCTATATCGGCGACAATGTTTTTGTCGGATCTAATTCAGCGCTAGTAGCACCTATTAAGATCGAAGCAGGCGCCACGATAGGTGCGGGTTCAACACTTTCTGCTGATGTTGATGCCGAAGCATTGGTTGTTGCTCGTGGTAAAACACGTGTGGTGAAGGACTGGAAAAGACCCGTTAAAAAGCCAAAGTAGGCTGAAAGAGAGTAATTAAGTTGGCTTTGGATTAATTCGAAAGGAAGAAGTGGTATGTGTGGAATTGTAGGCGGAATAGCAGCTCGTAACATCAGTGGAATTTTACTGGAAGGCTTGCGACGCCTGGAGTATCGCGGTTATGACTCGGCGGGCATGGCGATTATGTCCAGCGATGACCAGATCCAGCGTGTACGCCGCCAAGGTAAAGTGCAGGAGCTGGCTGATGCGATGGATGCTGCCAACCCACTCGGTGGCCTAGGCATTGCTCACACGCGCTGGGCGACACACGGTGTACCCAGTGAAGCAAACGCTCATCCACACATGTCAAAAGAGCATATTGCCATTGTGCACAACGGCATCATCGAAAATCACGATGAATTGCGTGATGAATTAAAGGCGTTGGGTTACGAATTCGCTTCGCAGACTGATACCGAAGTGGTTGCTCATTTGGTTGAGCATTACAGCCACAGTGAAGAGTCGCTGTTAGCAGCCGTACGTAAAACCGTTACCCGTCTCGATGGCGCTTTTGCGCTGGGTGTCATTGATACTAATTGCCCTGATCGTTTGATTGCCGCGCGTTCCGGCAGCCCTTTAGTTATTGGGGTCGGAATTGGTGAGAACTTTATCGGTTCTGACCAGTTGGCGTTGTTGCAAGTGACCGATCGCTTCATGTTTCTTGAGGAAGGCGATTTTGCCGAGCTGACTCTGGATGGTGTAGAGGTTACTGATTTACAGGGCAACCCGGTTAAGCGTGACGTAACACGCTTTGAACATCAGGTAGATGCCGCTGACAAAGGCGAATACCGCCACTATATGCTGAAAGAAATCTTTGAACAGCCAACTGTTGTTGCGGCAACGCTGGCGGGGCGCATCAGTAAAACCCAAGTGCTGGAACAGGTACTGGGCGCTCAAGCTAAAGAGATTCTGGATAAGGTTAAAGCTGTTCAAATTATCGCCTGTGGTACTAGTTACCATGCTGGTCTGGTGACGCAGTACTGGATCGAAGAATTGGCAGGTATCCCCTGTCGTGTCGAAGTCGCCAGTGAATATCGTTACCGCAAGGTTGTTGTGCAGCCAGGCACTCTATTTATTACTATTTCCCAGTCTGGTGAAACCGCCGATACGTTAGCTGCCCTGCGTATGGCTAAGGAATCTGGTTATCTGGCGTCATTAGCGATCTGTAATGTCGGTACCAGTACGCTGGTACGCGAATCCGACTTGGTGATGTTAACCCATGCCGGTCCTGAAATTGGTGTCGCTTCAACCAAAGCCTTTACGACACAGCTGGTAGCTCTGCTGCTGGTCACCTTGATGTTGGCACGCCGTTCTGGCTTGGCGTCAGAGCATGAACAACAGATCGTCACAGCGCTACATGCGTTACCAAAAACACTGGAACAGGCATTGCTGCTGGACGACGACATTAAAATAACCGCCGAAGATTTTGCCGAGAAAAACCACGCCTTATTCCTCGGTCGTGGTGCCTTGTATCCGGTAGCAATGGAAGGCGCGTTAAAGCTCAAGGAAATCTCCTATATTCACGCCGAAGCATACCCTGCTGGTGAGCTAAAACATGGCCCGCTGGCACTGGTAGATCGCGAAATGCCGGTGATTACAGTGGCACCCAACAACGAAATGCTGGATAAGCTCAAATCCAACCTGCATGAAGTGAAAGCCCGTGGCGGCATGTTGTATGTCTATGCTGACGTGGATGCGTCGGTAGCCAATGATGACAATACTCGTGTGACGACTTTGTCACCAGTGGATCGCATTCTGGAACCGATCGTATATACGATACCGTTACAGCTACTTTCCTATCATGTGGCCGTTTTGAAAGGTACGGATGTGGATCAGCCTCGTAACTTGGCTAAATCGGTGACGGTTGAATAAAATAGCCCTATTCCGCACAGTTTTCCTGGTTGTCATTTCGAGCGAAGGGACAAATCTTTTCAGGTAGTAGCAAAAGATTCCTCACAATCGTTCGGAATGACAATATCAATATATTGCCCCTCACTTTTACCTAACCCCTTGTTCTTAAAAAAAGTTATTCCAAAACAGCCACCTGAAACATTGATCTTCACGCAGAAAACGCTACTATATGTGCCCTTTATTTTATGTCATGAAATTGTGGGCGCGCGGCGCCTGTAGAGAGGATCGAAAATGAGTCAGCCAAAGAGCAAAAATATTGTCTGGAGTGAAAGCCAGGTTTTACCCGCACAGCGTGCGGAAATTCTGGGTCACAAGCCAGCCACTTTATGGTTTACCGGCCTTTCAGGCGCGGGTAAATCAACCGTTGCTCTAGCGACTGAAGTTGCGTTGGTTGAACGCGGCATCAACGCCTTTATTCTTGATGGCGATAACGTTCGTCACGGCCTGAACAATAATCTGGGCTTCTCTCCTGCCGATCGTACCGAAAACATCCGTCGTATCGGTGAAGTGTGCAAACTGTTCTGTGATGCCGGCAACATCGTTTTCTCTGCCTTTATCTCTCCCTACCGCGAAGATCGCGACTTGGTTCGTGAAAAGCACCCGGCTGGCAGCTTTATTGAAGTGCACGTACATGCGCCGCTGGAAGTATGCGAAAGCCGCGATGTGAAGGGTCTGTACAAAAAAGCTCGCGCTGGCGAGATTCCTGAGTTTACTGGTATTTCTGCACCCTACGAAGCGCCTGAAAATGCTGAGCTGATTGTGGATACGGCTGAAAATGATTTGGATGCCTGTGTAGAAATCGTGATCAGCTACTTGGTAGATAACGGCTTTATTCCTGCCAAATAAATTTAAAGAAGAGTAAAGCCATGAGCTATCAGCTGGAATTAACAACAGGTATGGAAGCGGTACGCGCGGCAGCCAATGTGTGCCGTGCCGTACAAGCGAACCTGATTACCGCTGATACGCTGGAAAAGAAAGACAAGAGCCCGGTGACGGTTGCTGATTTTGCAGCGCAAGCGATCGTGTGTGCTCACCTGTTGAAAGCTTTGCCAAATGATTTGATGGTTGGTGAAGAGGATTCCGCCGAGTTGCGCACCGGTGAAGAAGCGGGTTTACGCGCTTCGGTGGTTCAGCATGTTGCCGATGAACTAGGTGGTGCCGATGAAGCACAGGTGCTGAGCTGGATTGACCATGGCAACCATGATGGCAGCGAAGCACGTTATTGGACACTTGATCCGATTGATGGCACCAAGGGTTTTCTGCGCGGTGAGCAATACGCGATTGCGCTGGGCCTGATCGAAAACGGCGAAGTGGTCGCAGGTGTGCTGGGTTGTCCAAACCTGAAAGTGGGAGATCATCAGGGCGCGCTGTTTACCGCCACTAAAGACGGCGGAGCGATGATGTACCGTTTGTTTGATGAAACGGATCAGGGGCAGCCAATTCAGGTGGCTCAGGTCACTTCTGCCAGCGAAGCACGCTTTTGTGAGTCGGTAGAATCCGGTCATTCAAATCAAGGCGAAGCCGCCAAAATTGCTGCGATACTCGGCATCGCCGGTGAACCCTACCGCATAGACAGCCAGTGTAAATACGCCGCCGTGGCACGCAATGATGCCTCTATTTACCTGCGTTTACCGACTAGCGAAACCTACCGTGAAAAGATCTGGGATCACGCGGCAGGCAAACTGGTGGTTGAAGCAGCGGGTGGCACCGTGACGGACATGCATGGCAATGCATTGGATTTTACGCAGGGCCGCCATTTAGATAACAACAAAGGCATCGTAGCAACCTGCGGAGCCATTCACGACGAAGTGATTAATGCCATTCGGCAGGTGCGTGGTTAAGCGCCCTGTCAGCAAAAGATTTTAAAATTTTGAACTACCTCGCGTAGATCAACAGGAGCAATAAAATGATTAAACCTTTTGGTTCAGACGAACTTAATCCGTTATTTGTATACGATTCAGAAGAGCACCACAAACTGGCTAAAGAAGCTGAAGGCCTGCCTTCACTGCTGGTTAACTCTGCCGCTGCGGCTAACGCCGTCATGCTGGGCGCGGGTTACTTCAATCCTCTGACCGGTTACATGAACTTGGCAGATGCGTTGAGTGTTGCAGAAACCCTGCACACCACTGACGGTTTATTCTGGCCTGTGCCTATCGTTAACCGTACCAACGATATCGAAGCGATTAAAGGCGCTACTCGTATCGCACTGCGTGACCCAAATGTTGAAGGTCACCCGGTATTGGCGATTCAGGACATCGAAGCGATTGAAGAAGTCAGCGATGAACAAATCGAGACTATGTGCGGTCAGATTTTCGCGACTGAAGACAAGGAACACCCTGGTGTTGCGACGTTCTCAGGTCTGGGTCGTTATGTGATTTCTGGCCCTATTCAAGTGCTGAACTTCAGCTACTTCCAGCAGGATTTCCCTGATACTTTCCGTACAGCGGTTGAGATTCGTAACGAAATTACTGAGCGTGGCTGGAAGAAGGTTGTTGCGTTCCAAACGCGTAACCCGATGCACCGTGCGCACGAAGAACTGTGCAAAATGGCGCTGGAAGCTGTTGATGCCGACGGCGTTCTGATTCACATGCTGCTGGGTCAGCTGAAGCCGGGTGATATCCCTGCACCAGTGCGTGATGCGGCGATCCGTAAAATGGTTGAGTTGTACTTCCCTGCTAACACAGTGATGATCACAGGTTACGGCTTCGACATGCTGTACGCGGGTCCTCGTGAAGCGGTTCTGCACTCATTGTTCCGTCAAAACAGCGGTTGTACACACTTTATCGTGGGTCGTGACCACGCCGGTGTTGGTGATTACTATGGCGCTTTTGATGCGCAAACGATCTTTGATGAGCGTGTTCCAGAGGGTGCGCTGGATATCGAAATCTTCAAAGCTGACCACACAGCTTACTCCAAAAAACTGAACAAAGTTGTGATGATGCGTGACGCAGAAGATCACACCATGGATGACTTTGTGATCCTATCTGGTACTAAAGTGCGTGCAAAACTGGCGGCTGGTGAAGACCTGCCAAAAGAATTTGCCCGTCCTGAAGTGGCTAAAATTCTGATGGAGCACTATCAGACAGAAGGTTAATCGTCTAAAAAACCAACGGTCTGTCATCCCGAACGCATGTGAGGGATCTTATGCCTCAGTGTTCAAGATCTGTCCCGTTGGTCGAGATGACATGTTGTAAATAAGGGTGCCTAATGGCGCCCTTATTTGTTTGTGCTATTTCTTCGATTTTTCCCTGCTATAATCCCTGCTTTTCCTAGGCCTTATCGCTTCAAGAGCTGGGCGCATAAACCGTAAAAAGACCTGTAAAAGCTATGGATGTAACTGCAATAATCGATTCTTTAAATGACGCGCAACGCGAAGCGGTTACGCTGAGTTGTGATGATACCTCCCTGGTTTTGGCCGGTGCCGGTAGTGGTAAAACCCGTGTGCTGGTGCATCGTATTGCCTGGCTGGTACAAACCGAGCATATTTCGCCGCACGCCATTCTGGCCGTAACCTTTACCAACAAGGCCGCCAAGGAAATGCGTCATCGTATTGAAGATCTGTTGCAGATCCCGGCAGGCGGTATGTGGGTGGGTACCTTCCACGGTTTGGCGCATCGATTGCTGCGTTCGCACTGGAAAGATGCCAACCTGCCGGAGCACTTCCAGATTCTTGATTCCGATGATCAGCTGCGTGTTGTGAAACGGGTAATGAAGAACCTCAATATTGATGACAGCCGCTGGCAGCCCAAGCAGGTGCAGTGGTACATCAATGCGCAGAAAGACGAAGGCCTGCGTGCAGCGCATGTGCCCGAGCAGATGGATCCCTACAGTAAAACCATGCGTTTGATTTATGCCGGTTACGAGCAGACCTGTAATAACGCTGGCATGGTCGATTTTGGTGAACTGCTGTTGCGCGCCCATGAGCTCTGGCTCAATAAACCCGCCGTGCTGGAGCATTACCAGCAACGTTTCCGTCATATTCTGGTGGACGAGTTCCAGGATACCAACACCATTCAATACGCCTGGTTGCAGGTGCTGGCAGGCCCCGAAGGTCGCATGACTGTGGTGGGCGATGATGATCAGTCTATCTACGGCTGGCGTGGCGCCAAGATCGAGAATATTCAGAAATTCACCACCGATTTCAACGACGTTAAAACCGTTAAGCTGGAGCAGAACTACCGTTCCACCAGTAACATTCTGAATGCCGCTAACCAGGTGATATCCAAAAACACCGGGCGCCTTGGCAAAGAGCTGTGGACGGATGGTAACGAAGGCGAGCAGATCGCACTGTACGCTGGTTTTAATGAGGTTGACGAAGCACGTTTTGTGGTGGGTACCATTGAAGAAGCCTTTAAGCAGGGCTGCGCCTATTCCGATTGCGCCATTTTGTATCGCTCCAACGCCCAGTCGCGGGTGCTTGAGGAAAACTTGATTCGCTCAGGTGTGCCCTACCGTGTTTATGGTGGACAACGATTTTATGATCGCATGGAAATCCGTAACGCCCTCGCCTATTTACGGCTGGTGATGAACCGTAATGACGATGCCGCCATGGAACGTGTGATCAACGTACCAACGCGTGGTATTGGCGCAAAAGCGGTTGAGATGATTCGTGTCACAGCGCGTGATCAAGGCTGTTCACTGTGGGACGCCGTGATCAAGTTGATTGGTGGCGGTGTATCGGCGCGTGGCGCTAGTGCTCTGCAGGGTTTTGTCGATCTGGTCAATCAGCTGGATGAGCATAGCAAGGGCCTGCCGCTGCACGAACAAACGGATCACGTCATTCAAGCCAGTGGCTTGCTGAAATTCCATAAGGAAGAGAAAGGCGAAAAGGGCCAGACTCGGGTAGAAAACCTCGAGGAATTGGTCAGCGCCACCCGCGCCTTTGATCCCGATGAAGACGATGAATTGACGCCCTTACAATCCTTCCTGTCCAGCGCCGCATTGGATGCCGGTGAGCAACAGGCCGATGAACACGAAGACAGTGTTCAGATGATGACCTTGCACTCGGCGAAGGGCTTGGAATTCCCGCAGGTATTTTTGGTAGGTGTGGAGGAAGGTCTGTTCCCCCATAAAATGTCGATTGAAGACCCCTCCGGTTTAGAGGAAGAGCGTCGCCTGTGTTATGTGGGTATTACCCGTGCCATGCAACGGTTGTACATTACCTACGCCGAAAGCCGTCGCCTGTACGGCAATGAAACACTGAACCGCCCTTCCCGTTTTATTCGCGAGATTCCAGAGAATTTGCTCAAGGAAATCCGCCTGAAAACACAGATTACCCGACCGGTAAGTTTTCAGCGCACCACCAAAGCCAGCGCCTTTAAAGGTGCGGAGATTCCCGATACAGAATTTCACTTGGGCCAGCAGGTGGGCCACAAGTTGTTTGGTGAAGGCACGGTGCTGAATTATGAAGGCCAAGGTCCGCAGGCGCGTATACAAATTAAATTTAAGCAGGTAGGCACCAAGTGGTTGGTGGTGTCCTATGCCAAGCTCGAGTCTCTCTAGAAAAGGAAGACAGCATGAAACTGAAATCCATAAAATTATTGGCGATCTCTGTGTTTGCCGTACTGTTGGCGGCCTGTGAGGAACCGGCGGATAACAATAGCCAAAGCGCAGCTGTGGCGCAGCCACAAGAAACCATCAAATGGAAAATGGTGACAACCTGGCCGAAGAACTTCCCGGGTTTGGGTGCGGGCGCCAATCGTTATGCTGAGCTGGTTAATGAAATGAGCGGTGGCCGTATCGAAGTGAAGGTTTACGGTGCCAAAGAACTGGTCGGTGCGTTGGAAGTGTTTGATGCGGTTTCCCGTGGTACTGCTGAACTGGGTCATGGTGGCGCTTACTACTGGAAAGGCAAAGCGGCTGCAGCGCAGTTCTTCTCGGCGGTGCCCTTTGGCATGACCGCACAGGAAATGAACGGTTGGTTGTATCAGGGTGGTGGTCTGGAGTTGTGGCAGGAAGTGTACGAGCCATTTGGACTAGTGCCGCTGGCCGTGGGTAACACCGGCACGCAGATGGGTGGCTGGTTTAATAAAGAGATTAACACCATTGCGGATCTGAAAGGTTTGAAAATGCGCTTGCCGGGCCTGGGTGGTGAAGTCTTACGCCGTGCTGGTGGTGTGCCGGTGTTATTGCCCGGTGGAGAGATCTACCCATCCCTGCAAACCGGTGCCATTGATGCCACTGAGTGGGTTGGCCCCTACAATGATCTAGCCTTTGGTCTGCATAAAGCGGCTAAGTACTACTATTACCCTGGTTGGCATGAGCCCGGCACCACGATGGAGCTGATTGTTAATAAAGAAGCACTGCAAAGTCTGCCGGCTGATCTGCAATCCATCGTCACCAACGCGGCTAAAGTTGCCAATCTGGAAATGCTGGCTGATTTCACGGCGCGTAATAATCAGGCGTTAAAGACGCTGGTGGACGAACACGGCGTTGAGCTGCGTAAATTCCCGGATGAGGTGCTTCGCAAGTTACGTGAGCTGTCAGCAGAAGTGGTGGCTGAAGAAGCGGCTAACGACCCGATGAGTGCAAAAGTGTATGAATCCTTCAAAGCCTTCAACGAACAAGTGCTGGAGTGGAGTCGGATTTCCGAGCAGGCATTCCTTGAAGCTAGGACTATGGAATAGATTGTTTCATACAAGAAACAATAATTAAGGTTGACACACTGGTAAAATAAATTTACTGCAAGTAGAATAAGCGCCCTTAATACGACCCATTTGTTTTTTTTGGTTATTTGAACATGGCTAAGCTCATGTTTTTTTATTGGTCGTATGAACAGTTTTTAGGTGAGTTTTTAACTCAAGAATTTATAACTAAAGGTAAGTAACATGAGCGATATTGAGATTGCACGTCAGGCCAAGATGCTAAACATCATGGAAATCGGCGCGAAACTGGACATCCCAGCTGAAGCACTGCGTCCATACGGCCACGACAAAGCTAAAGTTGATTTGGCTTACATCGATACTTTGAAAGACAAAGAAGACGGCAAACTGATTCTGGTAACTGCAATCAGCCCGACTCCAGCTGGTGAAGGTAAAACCACTACTACTGTAGGTCTGGGCGATGGCCTGAACCGCATTGGTAAAAAAGCCATTATGGCTTTACGTGAGCCTTCTTTGGGCCCATGTTTCGGCATGAAAGGTGGTGCTGCTGGTGGTGGTTACGCTCAAGTAGTTCCAATGGAAGACATCAACCTGCACTTCACAGGTGATTTCCACGCAATCGGCGCTGCTCACAACCTGCTGGCTGCTCTGATCGATAACCACATCTACTGGGGCAACGCTCTGGAAATCGATAACCGTCGTATCGCTTACAAACGTGTTATTGACATGAATGACCGTTCTTTGCGTGAAGTTGCAATCGCTCTTGGTGGTCCAGGTAACGGTTATTCTCGCACTGACGGTTTCGACATCACGGTTGCTTCTGAAATCATGGCGATCTTCTGTCTGGCTAGCAGCTTGAAAGATCTGCAAGAGCGTATTGGTAACATCATCGTTGGTGAAACTAGTGCGCGTCAGCCTATCCGTGCTAAGCAATTAGACGCTGATGGCGCTATGGCTACTTTGTTGAAAGATGCTTTGAACCCTAACCTGGTTCAAACTCTGGAAAACAACCCAGCGTTCATCCACGGTGGTCCTTTCGCGAACATCGCACACGGTTGTAACTCTGTTATTGCGACTAAAACTGCTCTGAAACTGGCTGACTACGTTGTAACTGAAGCTGGCTTCGGTGCTGATTTGGGCGCTGAAAAATTCTTCGACATTAAATGTCGTAAAGCAGGCCTGACTCCTTCTGCTGCTGTTATCGTTGCAACTGTACGTGCTCTTAAGATGCACGGCGGTGTTGCTAAAGATAACCTGACTGGCGAAAACGTTGACGCGGTTAAAGCCGGTTGCGCTAACCTGTCTCGTCACATCCAGAACGTTAAATCTTTCGGTGTTCCAGTGACTGTTGCGATCAACCAGTTCATCCACGATACAGATGAAGAAGTTGCAGCAATTATTGCTTCTGCTGCTGAGCACGGCGTTAAAGCTATCCTGTCTAGCCACTGGGCTAACGGTGGTGCGGGTACTGAAGAACTTGCTAACCACGTTGTTGAGTTGGTTGAAAGCGGTGCTGCTCAGTTCTCTCCTCTGTACGATCTGGAACTGCCTTTGTTTGATAAAATCCAAACAATTGCGACTAAGATCTACGGTGCTGGTGAAGTGACTGCTGATAAAGCAGTACGTGATCGTCTGAAGCAAATCGAAGACATGGGCTACGGTGATCTGCCAGTATGTATGGCTAAAACACAGTACAGCTTCTCTACAGACATGAACCTGCGCGGTGCACCAATCGGTCACACTGTAGCAATTCGTGAAGTACGTCTGTCAGCAGGTGCTGGCTTCGTAGTTGTTGTATGTGGTGACATCATGACCATGCCTGGTCTGCCACGTGTTCCAGCTGCTAACTCTATCCACGTAGATGACGAAGGCCTTATCCAAGGCTTGTTCTAGTCACGTATTAGAGTAAGAAATAGTGGGGGTTGCCGAGAAATTGGCAGCCCCCATTTTTTTGTCTGGGACTTGTGTGGGCTCAGGGACTACTCTGACCAGCCTTCTTTGCCGAGCAGCGGTACAAAACGCACATCGGCCAAATCTTCGGTTATAAACTCTGTCTCCGATAGCCTGATGACACGAATCAGTTTCTGAAAACGTTGATCGCAGCCGACGGGAATGACTAAGCGCCCGCCAATTTTAAGTTGTGATTTGAGCGATTCGGGAACCTCCGGGCCACCAGCAGTGACAACGATTCCATCGTAGGGTGCATGTTCCGGCCATCCCTGTGTGCCATCAGTGTGCAACACTTCAATATTTTTATAGCCCAACTCGGCAAGTAACTCCGCCGATTTTTTGGCCAGCAGGCCAATGCGTTCTACGGTATACACTTCACCCACTATTTCAGCCAACACCGCAGCGCTGTAACCGGAACCGGTGCCTATTTCAAGCACACGCTCGCCACCCTCCAGTGCCAAGGCCTCGGTCATCAATGCCACGATATAGGGTTGAGAGATGGTCTGCTCTTCGTCTATTGGCAACGGGCCGTCATGATAAGCAAACTTACGTAGGTGTTTTGGCAGGAATTTTTCGCGAGGTACTTTTTGCATCGCAGCCAGCGTGTGCTTGCATGACACACCACGAGCGCTAATCTGGTATTTCACCATCTCTTCACGCTGTTTCGTTTCAGCTGAATGAGACATAACAACTCCGGCTTATTTTAAAGGGCTTAAAAAACCATACCCTCTTCTCCTCTCGGACAAAAGCCGTACTGTTAAGTGCAGATTCCTTTGATAATCACTGAATCAACGGATAGCTCAATACCCTCAAACGATGACATGCCCTCATCATATTGAGTGGATTCAACAGTAGTAAACCCCGCTTCCGTCATTGCTGTTTCCATGGCTTCAATAGTTCGTATGTTGAAACCGTATTGGGTAAACGGGATTGCATTAAGCGTTTCCGGCGAACGTACACTAAACACGGCGCGGCCATTGGGTTGAAGCCATTGTTTGATATGGGCGAAGAATGCAGGCAGATCATCAATAAAATACAACACATTGACCGCCAACAGGCCGTCTATTGACTCTTCTTCTACCTCGGCTTCACTGAAGTCACAGCACAGCACGTCTACATCAAGGCAGACTTGCTGTTGTAAATTAACCTTTGTCAGTCGAGCCATATCGGTTGATTGATCTATACCGAGATAGTGACCCTGTGAACCAATGGCATGGATGATGGGAAGTGATAGCATGCCATTGCCGGGACCGATTTCGACAATACTTTCCCCCTGTTTCGGCGCAAGGTGCTCAATAGTCTTTTCAGTAATGAAGTCATTTAACGAATTCATCTTTTCGCCGGTAGCTATGCCGTTTTCACCTTCGGGGCATGACAGTTGGCTGGCGATTTCTTTTAGGGTGGGTTCATCCATGTATTTTAAAGCCTGCCTTTAAAATAAATAATTCGGCAACCATGTCACCAATGACGGCCAAATTGCCAGTAACGCTAACATGGCAATCTGAATAGCAATAAACGGCATCACACCTCTATAGATTTGCGAGGTGGAGATGGAGTCCGGTGCCACGCCGCGCAGGTAAAACAGCGCAAAACCGAAGGGTGGGGTGAGGAAGGAGGTTTGCAGGTTAATCGCGATCATTATACCTAGCCAGATTGGGTCAAGACCCATGCTGAGCAGGATGGGCGCGACGATAGGCACCACCACAAAGGTGATTTCGATAAAGTCGAGGAAGAAGCCGAGCAGGAACATCACCAGCATCACCAGAATGACCGCGCCAACTACGCCGCCGGGCAATTCACTGAGAAACTCTCGAACCAGATCATCGCCGCCAAAACCGCGGAACACCAGTGAGAAGATCGCGGCGCCAATCAGGATCATAAACACCATGCTGCTGATGCGAGTGGTGTCGCGCATCACGTCGCGTAGCATTTGTAGCTTCAAGCTGCGTTTGCACAGCGCCAGCACAATGGCGCCCATCGCGCCGACAGAAGCCGCCTCCGTGGGCGTAGCTTTGCCGGTAAGGATTGAGCCGAGTACCAGGCCTATTAAAATCAGCGGTGGCAAGAGCGCGAGGCAAAGCTGCATAATCGAGGGGCGAGTTCCGCCTTCGACATGATGAGAGGGAGCAGAACTCGGCTTAAAGAAAGCGATAGCCATGATGTAAATGATATAGGCGGCTACCAGCAGCAGGCCGGGAATCAGTGCGCCAAGAAACAGATCACCGACAGAAACCGTTTCCGGTGAGAAAATGCCCTGATCCAGCTGCGCCTGCTGATAGGCTGAGGACATCACATCGCCCAGCAATACCAATACGATAGACGGCGGGATGATTTGCCCCAGTGTGCCTGCGGCGCAGATAGTGCCGGTGGCGAGTTCGGGGCTGTAACCGCGTTTCAGCATGGTGGGTAGAGACAACAGGCCCATTGTTACGACCGTGGCGCCAACGATGCCGGTGCTGGCGGCCATCAACATGCCAACCAATGTTACGGAAATACCGAGCCCACCACGCAATGAGCCGAACAAAGAGGCCATGCTATCGAGCAGGTTGTCCGCGATGCGGGCTTTTTCCAGCATCACACCCATAAATACAAATAACGGTACGGCGACCAATACTTCGTTGGTCATGATGCCGAAAATGCGGTTTGGTACCGCTTCCAGGAAGACCGGATCAAAACTACCGGCAACAGTGCCGATTAAAGCAAACAGCAGGCCCGCGCCAGCCAGAGAGAAGGCAACGGGGAAGCCAGCCAGCAGAATGACAATGGCAGCGAGAAACAGCAACAGGGCCATCATAGTGAGGCCTCAGTGTCGGTTGTTTCCGGTTCAATGCGGCCAGAGATCACCAGCAGGCTATACAGCAAATTAGACAGGCCTTGCAGAATGAGCAGCACAGGCATCACAAGAAGCAGGGTTTTTAAAAGGAATACTGCATCGATACCGCCCGATTCACGGGAGCCTTCAAAGTAGGACCAGGAGCTGGCCACGTATTGCCAGGAAATCCAAAATAGGAAAATACAGGTGGGAATCAGCAGTAACAGCGTGCCGAGACCGTTAACCCAGGCTTTGCCCTTGGCTGACAGCGGGCGGTAGAAAATGTCCACGCGTACGTGGCCGTCCTTTTGCAGAGTCCATGCCGCACCCATCAGGAAAATCAGACTGTGCATGTAGAGCAATGATTCTTGTAATGCCACCGAGCCGATATTGAATAAATAACGCATGATGACAATCAGGCAGGTGGTGAGTACCAGAGTCAGCGCGGCCCATGACACGCAATGGCCGACGGTGCGAATGAAACAATTGTTCAGCTGGATTAGTCGCTGTAGTGGTGTGTTGGATTGGGTCATTAAAGTTTTGGGTGTCTTAAGTCGAGAGTGATTGCTTATGACGGGCAATTATAAGTTCCGGCCTACTAATATAAAAGTGAAATGCTTCCGTCCGGTTGCCGGTGGTACTATAAAAGCCCGGTTTTAGTTTGTTTTGGTGAAGATAATGATGAATTACGTGCTTTACGACAGCCCGGTGGACACGCTATTACTGCTGGCGGACACGCGCGGTCTGATGGAGGTTCGTTTTGTGGGAAATAAAGGTGATGCGTTAGCGCAAATTGACGACAGCTGGAACGAAGGCGGTGACCTGTTAGCCGATTGCGTTAAGCAGCTTGATGCCTATTTTGCGGGAGAGTTGACCGAATTTGATTTGCCGTTGGTGTACAGCGGCACGGACTTTCAGCAGCAGGTGATGCACGCCTTGCGAGAGATCCCTTTTGGTGAAACCTGCTCCTATGGCGAGTTGGCGAAAAAGCTTGGGCGTAATGGTGCCGCACGGGCAGTGGGCTCAGCTAACCGGCGTAATCCCTTGCCGATTATTGTGCCCTGTCATCGCGTGATTGGTGCTAATGGCGATTTAACCGGTTTTGCCGGTGGCTTAGACATTAAACGAAAATTACTCACTATCGAAGGTGCCGATGTAACCCTATGAACAAAGTAGATGTCGTAAAACGCGGCTATTGGATTTTTGATCTCGATGGCACGCTGACTATTCCTGCCCATGATTTTGCAGCTATGAAGTGTGAGCTGGGTTTTCCGCTGGATTGCGATATTCTCAGCCATTTGGCAACTTTGCCGCCGGAACAGGAACGGGCCAAACGTTTGCAGCTTGATCACATTGAAGATGAAATTGCCCGTCGTGCACAGCTGGCGCATGGCGCGGATGATTTGCTGAAAACGCTCAGTGAGCAGGGTGTTGC
>Ga0209395_1003206_pt1 | contig 20573 bp, 19 predicted proteins | sample GOMGulsemesocosm_3_FD_184635 | JGI IMG/M metagenome (GOLD analysis project Ga0209395, IMG submission 184635) | Methane-oxidizing microbial communities from mesocosms in the Gulf of Mexico - GOM9D Gulf of Mexico (SPAdes) (version 2) | ecosystem: Environmental > Aquatic > Marine > Cold seeps... | reverse complement strand
TGCCTCTTAATGAGGCGTTAACCTTAACCTAGTTATTCTCTTCTATAATGCGAACCCAATATTTTGAAGCTTACCTCTAAGCCATTCATGTCCAATTACCTGTTCTCTCACTCGGTTAACACTTTGTAAACACCTCAACTGATCCTACTTCTTGCTGTATTCTTAATTATTTTTTAACATTCAATAAATTCAACCCTGTTTTATTGTGCTTTGTTTATTTTTTTGTAGTTTATTTTATTGTTTGTGATGGTTGACTCATTGTTGACGATGTTAATCCGTTGTTATGTGTGTTGGCTCAATGTTATTTTTTTTATGCTAGTGCATAGTTGTCTTATATTCCTGATTACCTTTTTATTTAGGTCTAATTGGCTATTTTACTGTGTGATTATAGAGTTCATCACTAATTTGTAGCAATTTTTAGATGTAAAAATTTATGCATGAATTTTGCCTTAGGCAAACGTATATGTAGAAGAAGGGTACTTATGAATAAACACCCACTAATGGATTAATTTGTTCGAATATATAACAAGGAATTAACATGATTAAGAATAAAATCAGCAAAGTTATCGCTTTAGGCACAATAATGGTCTGCTCTGCAAGCGTAAATGCAGGTGCGATATTAGACGGTATTGCTGAATCTGGCGAGCTACGAGCGTGTTTTGATGCTGGCTATATGCCGTTCGAGATGAAATCAAAGAATAATAGTTACATTGGCTTTGATGTCGACTTAGGTAAAGTCATGGCAAAACAGATGGGTGTTAAATATGTACCGGTCAATACAGCATGGGATGGTATTATCCCTGCGCTTATCACGGGTAAATGTGACGTGATCATGGCGGGTATGACGGTTAATGCTAAACGTAATATGAAAGTGAATTTTTCTGACCCTTACATTGTTGTCGGCCAGTCTATCATTTTTAACCCTAAGCTTGAGGGTAAAATTAATAGCTACAAAGACTTGAACAACCCTAAATATACTGTGGCAAGTAAACTTGGTACGACAGGTGAAGTTGTTGTAAAAAGAATGCTTAAAAAAGCCAAATATAATGCGTTTGAAACAGAAACTGATGCTGCACTGGAAGTTATAAACGGTAAAGCTGATGCAATGGTTTATGACATGCCATTTATGTCTATCTATGCCGCGCAAAACAGCGATAAAGTTGGCTCTATTCTTGAACCTTTCACTTACGAGCCGCTTGGTTGGGCTGTGAAACAAGGTGATCCTGATATGATTAACTTCCTGAATAACTTCTTACGCCAAATCAAAGGTGACGGTACGTACGATCGTATCTATAACAAGTGGTTCAACAGTGACGCTTGGTTAAAGCAAATTAAATAAGTGAATTGGCCAGAAGCCTTTTGCTTCTGGCTTGTTGTCTCTCTTATCTTGGTATTGATATGCATAATAAAACTAATAATTGGATGTGGCATTTACTGTTTGTCATCGCCTTGGGTGCAATGGGTTATTCAATCTATTCAGCATCGCAAAAAATTGATTATACTTGGCAGTGGAATCGGGTTGCCCCCTACATAATAGATAATTCACCACAAGAAACCTTTGCTGAATATGATGGCACCGTCAGCATTAATGAAACGGGTATAATCACTGTTGAGTTCGATAACGGTGATCCCGCTTTAATTGTTGAAAAAGCTGATGATGTATTTGTTAGTGACGGCGATTTGGTTTTTTCAGGCGACATGATATCTAGCGTCGAACAAAAGCGCATGGGAGTACTGTTAAAAGGACTGTTGATGACAGTTAAGCTGTCGTTAATCTCTCTATGTTTTGCCATTATCCTTGGCTTAATTGCGGCATTAATGCGTATATCCTCTAACCCTTTGAGCCGTAATTTCGCCTTCTTATATGTAGAAATAATTCGTGGTACGCCATTACTTGTACAGATATTTATCGTCTATTTTTTCTTAGGGACTATTTTTGATTTAGATCGATTTACTGCTGGTATTGCTGCTTTATCTGTTTTCACTGGTGCGTACATTGCGGAGATTATACGTTCAGGTATTCAGTCTATTTCTCCTGGCCAAATGGAAGCTGCAAGATCGTTGGGCATGAGTTATCCAAAAGCGATGATTTACGTCGTTTTACCTCAGGCATTTAAGCGAACTTTGCCGCCAATGGCAGGCCAGTTTATTAACTTGATCAAAGACTCTTCACTAGTATCTGTGATCTCAATTACAGACTTAACCAAAGCAGGCCGAGAAGTGGTTGCGGGCAGCTTTGCTACATTTGAAGTGTGGTTTGCGGTAGCAGCGCTTTATCTTGTACTTACTTCAACATTGTCATTCGGCGTTCAACGTATAGAAAAGAGGTTAGCAACCAGTGACTAGAGCAAATTATAAAGGCGAAGAGATGGTGATCGCCGTCGATGTAAATAAAATATATCCGAACAATTGCCATGCCCTTAAACAAGTATCTGTTACTGTTAAGCGTGGTGAAGTAGTGGTCATTATTGGACCATCAGGTTCGGGTAAATCGACATTTTTACGTACCCTAAACCAGTTAGAAACGGTGACAGACGGAGATATCACTATTGATGGTATCAACATGTATGACTCTGCTACTAACATTAATACATTACGTGAAAACGTCGGTATGGTTTTTCAGTCGTTTAATCTTTTCCCCCATTTATCTGTTAAAGAAAATGTAATGCTGGCACCGTTAAAGGTATCGAATTTGGGTAAAGCTGAAGTTGAAAAAGACGCTATAAGCTTGCTTACTCGAGTCGGATTAGCTGAAAAAGTGGACGTGTACCCAAGTCAATTATCCGGGGGTCAACAGCAAAGGGTCGCGATTGCCAGAGCATTAGCCATGAAACCAGACCTGATGTTATTTGATGAGCCAACATCAGCGCTCGATCCAGAGATGGTAGGGGAGGTGCTTGAGGTAATGAAATCTTTGGCCGAAGAAGGCATGACCATGGTTGTAGTTACCCATGAAATGGGCTTTGCTAGCGAAGTTGCCGACAGAGTTTTGTTTATGGAAGATGGTCAGCTGCTTGTAGATGATGTCCCAGCCAACTTCTTTGAAAACCCTTCACACCCAAGATTACAGACGTTCTTATCTAGCATTTTGTAATATAGGGGTACAAATAGCGATCTTACTATTTGTATGTAAAGGCTTCTAAATTCGTTTAGAAGCCTTTATTCGTTTGTCCTCATCAAATTAAGCTTAGCTTTAGCCGTACTACACAGCAGGTCTGAATTAGTTTAAAGATACTAATTTTACTGGTAATGGGAATGATTATCATTATAATCTAGATTCTATTTGAGCATTAACCAGTAGGTAGTCTTTAGTGTTGGTACAAAATATCCGTTTATGGTTGTTTATTACAATCAGTATCCTGCTGTTTCCTTTATATACCTTGTATATGGCATTACAGCAGGACGAACAACAACGGGCTTATGAACAGCTGAATCAACATGCCAGCTTAGGATTTGATACGGCTCAGCGTAATCTAGATGCATTGCAAGAACACCTAGTGTCATTACGCAGTATGATGACCTACCAACCTGAACTATCTCGTCAGCAGTTTGATCAGTTTAATGCCCAGTCAGCGTTAAGTGATTACGGTATTGTAGTGTATGAATGGATCCCTAAAACTACCCTTCAGCAAGTACCTAGCTTAATTGGGGAAGCCGTTAACACCGGAATTTTTGATTTTCGTTTTAGTCGAGTTGGGTCGGCTGAGGTGTTTTATCCTATTTATTATTCCGCTTCAGCGCAAATGAATGGCTTATCCTTGGGGGTTAACCTAGCGGACATCGTGAGTATTCGAGAAGGGATGGTGTTAGCAGCTAGGGATGACAGCCTGCAGCTAGTGATCAGCGAGAATATGGGGGTAGATGAAGCCACTACGCCTGAAGTTAGATTGTTGTTACCTGTTTTTGCGTTGAATGATCAGGGACAGGTCGGTTCTGAATTGAGAGGCTATGTGAGTGCGATGACGCACTTTGATGCCGCGATGCAAATTCTGTTAGGGCCAGTACTAAGCCAGAGGCAAAATCTTGGTTTGGAAATTTACCGTGAAGCCTCACAAGATACTGAGTTGTTATTTAGCTCATTACGCCAACAAGCCTCTAAATCAAGATATCGGATTGATTTTACGCAAAATTATGCAAATTGGCAGTTGCGATATCAATTTGTTGACTTAAGTCCGCCGATGCCTTGGTGGTATTTCTCTCGCTCCACGTTAATTGTCACCGGTATTGGCTTGATTGCATTATTGTTTATCATGTTGTTGCGCCATACGTTATATCGTCGTTTACGTGCTGAAGCACTCGCCAGAGAGAAAGCGCACTCGCTAGAGTTAGTACAAAACGAATATCACAACTTGTTTGAAAAAGTGGTGGAAGGTGTCTACAGCGCTACGCTTGAAGGACAGTTTTTAAAGGTTAACCCGGCGTTAGCTCGCGCTTTTGGTTATGAAGAACCACGACAGATGCAGCAAGCGGTTGAGCATATTGGTCGGCAGTTACACCGAGAGCATCAATCGTATCAGGTATTTTTACAGACGTTACAGGAGAAAAAAGAAGTATTTAACTATGAATGGGAAGGCGAGGATCGGCACGGAAATACGATCTGGCTGTCAGAAAATGCATACTTAAATACAGCCGATGATGATTGTGCTGTGTATCAAGGCACTTTGGATGTGATCACCGAACGTAAATTTAATGAACAACAGCTGAGCTATCAAGCCAATCACGATGCTTTAACGGGCTTGTTAAATCGAACGGCTTGTCAGAATTTTTTGGAAAAGTATCTACAGAGTAAACAGTGGGGCGTGGTGCTATTTATTGATCTTGACGGCTTTAAAAAGATTAATGATACCTATGGTCATGGCGTTGGTGACTTGTTTCTGCAAGAGATAGCGAACCGATTAAAACAAATTTTACGTAAAAAAGATCGAGTTGCCCGTATTGGCGGTGATGAGTTTGTCCTTTATTTTGAGGGCGAAATGTCTCAGCAAACCATCAAGCAGTTGGCTGAACGCTTACAGCGTGAAGTTACTCAACCGGTACTATTCGATGGTTCGTCGATAGCCTTACATGTATCCGCCAGTATTGGTTTCACCTTCTTAGGCCCTCACTATCAGCATGCTAGGGATATTTTAAGAGATGCAGACTTAGCCATGTATGAGGTGAAAAAGAACGGTAAGGCGAACTATCAGGTATTTAGTTTAGCCTTGCATGAACAAGTTCAGCGCCAGACTGAATTTGATGATCTCCTACATAGCGCATTGGAAAAAGATGAATTTAGTCTCTGTTTTCAGCCTGTCGTCTGTTTGAAGGATGGTCAAACCCGAGGATTTGAGGTCTTGTTGCGTTGGTTTAATCCTAAGTTGGGCCAGGTTTCCCCAGATTGTTTTATTCCTCTTGCAGAGAAATCTTTGTTGATTCAACCCTTAGGTCTATGGGTGATTACTCAGGCATTAGCTGGTTTTAGGCGTTTATCTTTGTCACAGCCTGATGCTGGACTTTATCTGAATATTAATTTGTCGCCGCGTCAATTACATGATGATCAATTAGTGAAAGCCTTACCTAGATTGTTAGCTGAGGCAAAAGTTGCACCAGAAAGTATTCGTTTTGAACTAACAGAAAGTGCTTTGGATATGAATGAGCAAGAGGTGACAGAGCGTTTGTCGGCACTAAGAACAATGGGCTTTAAAATATATATTGATGATTTCGGTACTGGTTACAGCTCATTAAAGCGCTTGGTTCAGTTTCCTATTGATGGAATTAAAATTGATCGCTCGTTTGTTGATGGTTTAGAGCAAGATTGCAATAAACAGGTTATGATTGAGGTGATCGTGACGATGGCGCGTTTACTCAATTTACAAGTGATCGCTGAAGGTGTGGAGACTGAAGTGCAGCGAAAATTACTGGAGGAAGGAGGCTGTCGATTGGCTCAGGGTTACCTGTTTTCTCGGCCTGTGCCAGAAGCGGAATTAAGTAGATGGCTTGTTAGTGATATGCCGATGATTGGTTCTAAATGTTGCCTTAATTCACATAAGGTATTGGATAGTGTTTGTTGATGTCGCTACAGTCGCTATTGCTTGGTGAGAACAATAGCTATTTATCATGGGTTGATGGCAAACACCAAAAAAGCCTCAGGAAACAAAAAACCGATAATAAACAACACAGGTAAAATGTAAAAATACGATAGCATAACCGCCCGTATCTTCTGATTTTCAAAGCGTAAACCGATCAGCTTATCAATGACTAGTTGTCCTTTTATTGCAATGATAAAGCAAACTGCAATAATGCTTAACGCCGCTTCTGGTGTTCTCTCTGCCACAAAAACGCTGGTTAGGGTTAAGCTAATCAGTATTACCCAAACCGCATTTATTTTTCGACGACTGAGCATTTTATTTTGGTTCTCTTGGCTCATATTTACCTCAAAACATATAACTAGTATTTATCTTAAACATATAGCTAGTACTTACCTTAAAACGTACAACAATGGGAATATCATGATCCACACTAAATCAACCATGTGCCAATAGCAGGCGGCTGATTCTAAACCTTCATGGTCATCTTTGGTATAAGGAAAAATATAACTCCGTGCGAGTACCCAGCCAATCGTACACATGCCCATCATAACGTGGAGTAGGTGATTGAACGTTAGGTAATAATAAATGGTGAAAAATAGGTCTGTGGTGCCATTAATGCCATTGTCAGCATTAATACTGTACTCCCATGTTTTAGTGCCAAGATAAGCTGTGCCAGCAAAGAGGGTAAGCCACAACCAGCGTTGGCAGGTTTTGAGTTCATCGCGTTTAATAGCGTGGATAGCGCGGGCAACAAAAAAGCTGCTAGTGAGCAATATTAAGGTATTGATCGCGCCCGAACTTGTGTGTAACTGAGCTGGACCCTCAGCAAATATGATCGGGTTTGCGGCCTTGGCAATCAAGAAAATAGCAAAGAATAGTCCAAATTCTGTTAACTCTGCGTAGATCAAGATCCAAACTGCAATATTGCCCGGGACTTTGTCATCAGTTTTATCTTGAATAACATTGTCGGTATCCGCTTCTATATTTAATTGATGCGTATCGACTTGACCCAAATTCAATGCAGTCTGGTTTGACATAATGCGGCCTATTTTGTAAAAAGCTAAATAAACAAAGGCTAAAAGTGACAATCAATTAATTTTTCAATTGCCTTAATGGTTTCACTCTCATCACTTAAGGGTTGTGCTAAACAACACATACAGGCTTCTTTCGCGCCTAAACCACTCTTAATCATTAACGCTGTGTAAATAAGTAAACGCGTTGACGCGGCTTCTTCCAAGTCATAATCTTGCATACGACGAAGATCATTACCAAGCGCAACTAACTGCTGTGCAGTTTGTTTATCTAGGCTGGTTTCTTGTATTAATACCACCACTTCACGCTCAGGAACTGGATAATCAAACTCCATGGCGACAAAACGCTGACGAGTACTTGGTTTCAAGCCTTTCATGAGGTTTTGATAACCTGGGTTGTAAGAAATGACCAACATGAAATCTGGGTGTGCTTCAATGATTTCTCCGGTTCTGTCAATCGGCAGTATGCGACGGTGATCGGATAGGGGGTGTAATACCACCGTAGTATCTTTACGCGCTTCAACCACCTCATCAAGATAGCAAATACCGCCTTCACGCACGGCTTTAGTTAATGGTCCATCTTGCCAGTAAGTCCCATTTTCACCGATCAAATGCCGACCAACGAGATCCGTTGCGGTCAAATCATCATGACATGCAATGGTATACAGAGGGCGACCTAATTGTGCTGCCATGTGTTCAACAAAATGGGTCTTGCCGCAGCCTGTTGGTCCTTTGATGAGGACAGGCAGTTTATTACTTGCAGCATGATTGAAAATTTCTACTTCAGAACCTTGTGGTAAATAATTTGGTTTAGTCATAGCATTGTCCTCAGGATAACGACGTTAAATTTAAATATAATTTGGGTAAAAGCGTAGGCAAACTCTCCGCATCACTAATCACTGCATAGCCTTGGTCACCAAATAAGTACGGCAAGTAATCATTGGCTTCTTCATCAATGGTGATACAAAATGGTTGAATACCCCGTTTTTTTGCTGCGAGTACCGCTTGGCGCGTATCCTCAATACCATATCGACCTTCGTAATGATCGATATCATTCGGTTTACCGTCTGAAATGATTAATAAAATACGTTGTGTTGTTTTTTGGGTGCACAATACTTCAGTTGATTGACGTATGCTTGCCCCCATTCGCGTATAAAATCCCGGTTTTACCCCTAGAATTCGTCCTCTCGTTGCATCGGTGTATTTTTCTGCAAAGTTTTTTAATAAGTTGAAACGAACTTGTTTATTCTTAATGGATGAGAATCCATAAATCGCGAACGGATCACCCGCACTATCCAATGCTTCTGCAAACAATAGGATACTGTCTCTGATCACATCAATAACACGTTGATCTGCGTTGATGTGTGAATCCGTAGACATAGATAAATCCGCTAATAACAAACAGGATAAATCACGGAATGTATTGCTGCGATTAATGTATAAATCTTGGTCTTGGCTATGTACATTTGGATCGGTAACGCTATGCATGTAAGCGTCTAAATCTAATTCTGAACCAAATGGCTGACGATGAACCCACTGCTGTTGTGGCCGTAATATACTAAATTGATTACGTAACTTACGCGCTGTGCGGTGCAACTCTGCTGGTACTGGCGATGGTGGTGTATCGTCCGCGAGCATCGGCTGTAAAAGACAGAAATCAGGTTTCAAGCGACCTTTTTTGTAATCCCATTCTGGCAATTTGATGCCATCGCCTATTGCTAAGTCATCGGTGTAAGGCGCAGGTAAATCGAGGTCAAATTTTAATCGTGCTGAATTCGAACGACGTTGTTTTGCAACGGTAATAAAATCAAGATCTTCTGTTGCACCAGCTAAGTCTTGCTCTAAATCTTCGTCTTGTGGTCTGTCCAAATTCATGTGTTCAGTCCAGGTAAACAAACTTTCTGCCATGAACATGAGTAAGCCGTCAGTTTCTTTTGCATCGTCAGCACGGTGGCCTTGTTTACTGACGCCTTTGACTTTTTGAGCCTGATTTGGTGCTGTATTTTCTTCTAAGCCATCGTCATCACTGGCCACACTCGACACACTAGATAGCGGTGTAGGGTATAACCAAAGCAAAATAGGGTAGGGGTCTTTTTCGGCATAAGGTAGTTCGGCTACACTACCGGGGTTTAATAATGCCTTTCTGACAGCTTGTTCTTGTGCTAACTGCTTGCCTTCAAGTTCATCAATAGCAGGACGTGTTTGGATAAACGCATCAACCAAAGTGAAGTACAGGCGTTTAAGACCCGGACGTTTGGTAATTAATGTCAGTATTGCTTGCTGATTATCAACAAACCAATGTTGAATTTTAGGCAGTTCTGCAGACAATGCGGCCAACCAAAAATAGGCTTGTTGATTTAATGCTGCTGTTGGAAACACTGCTATATTGGCAGGCAAGCGAATGCTACGTTCATCATGCCAGCACAAATGTGTGCGCTGATGTGTGCCTGCAATACGCTGAATTAAGCTACGTTTGAAATTGATTTTTAGACTTGATGTCGGTTCAATAACTTTATGATGTTCGCCACCAAGTGCACGGAAATAGGGGGCCAGTTGGCTTGCTACAGCGCTAAGTGAGACGCTAGCATCTGGGTATTCTGTATTGGCTCTTTTGGTGATGAGTTTATGCCAAACTTCTCCAACCCATTCTTCCATAATACACCTCTACTTTTAAACGATTTAGTGTTGTTTTACTTTTGTTATTATTATTTTGTTCGTGGAGAGAGAAATAAAGCACATACTGGGTTTGTTCAGTATGTGCTTTGCAGCAGGTCGTGACTAAGATTCAGTCGTTGTTGCTGTTAGATTACTTTCCTCTTGTTCAGAATAACCGAAGAAGAAACTTGCAAAGTAAGCGATAAGACCAACAAAGAACATCACACCAAAGGCTAAGCGAGCCCAGTACAGTGGTTCAATGGCGTCTTGTGTAGCCATGAAGCTAAGTGCTTCTGCATCATCAGGGATACGTTGCAATACAACTTGCCAAACACCGGCTATTGTTAACGCAATCGTGATACCTAGCATACCAATACACATAGTCCAGAATGCAAAGCGTTCGATACGTTGAGCGCCTGCAGGATTACCTTGTGGGCGACCACACATAATTGGCATAGAGTAAGAGATAATTGTTAATACAATCATCGCATAAGCACCAAAGAATGCTAAGTGACCGTGCGCAGCTGTAATCTGAGAACCATGGGTGAAATAGTTAATTGGTGCAAGTGTGTGGATGAATCCCCATACACCAGCGCCTAAGAACGCCATTACCGAAGTACCTAGTGCCCAAGTTAACGCCATTTGGTTACCGTGTTCAAAACGACGTTGCTTGGTCACATTGAAGGCAAACAGTACCATCATAAAGAATGGGATTGGTTCAATTGCTGAGAAGATAGAACCCAACCATAACCAGTATTCACCTGGGCCAATCCAGAAGTAATGGTGTCCCATACCGATAAGACCAGAGATTAATGCCATGGCAATGATAACGTATAGCCATTTTTCAATAACTTCACGGTCAACACCTGTTACTTTAATCAGCGTGAACGCAAGGATTGCACCAAGGATCAGTTCCCAAACACCTTCTACCCATAGATGTACTACGAACCACCAGAAGTACTTATCTAAGATAAGATTATCAGGGTTGTAGAAAGAAAATAGGAAGAACACGGCAAGACCGATTAAACCTGTAATTAATACCAAGCTTACTACTGTCTTACGACCTCGCAGGATAGTCATACCAAGGTTAAAGATAAAACCAAGACAAACAATCACGATACCAATTTTAGTAATAGTTGGCTGCTCTAAGAACTCACGTCCCATCGTTGGCAATAATTCGTTGAATGTGAGTTCAGCTAATTTTGCGTAAGGAACGAATAAGTAACCTGCAGCTGTCGCTAAACTTGCTACAGCAAATACCCAGAACAAAACTTTTGCTAACAGTGGACTGTATAATTCGGTTTCAGCTTCTTCAGGAACAAGGAAGTAAGATGCCCCCATGAAACCAAATAGTAACCACAAAATTAGCATATTTGTGTGTAGCATACGTGCTACGTTAAACGGAATATACTCAGCTAAAAAGTCACCGAAAATATATTGTGTACCCATGAGCAAGCCAAATAATATCTGTCCAGCAAAGAGGATCAAGGCGAAGATGAAATACGGCTTCGCAACACTTTGAGATTCAAATTTCATATCTATTTACCCCTGCTTGTTTGGCGGCCAGTCGTTATTGTTAACGCGAGATGTCCAAATAAGAAATTGAGATAAACTATGAACTTCTTCCTCGCTTAAATTGAATTGTGGCATCTGGCGACGATTAGGCACATTGAGTGGTTGCATTGCCATCCAACTCTGCATAAATGCTTCAAATGTTTCTTCGCTACCATTGCCATAACGAACAAATACATTGCCAAGCTCAGGTGCGAAATAAGCGCCTTCACCCATGATGCTATGGCAACCCACACAGTTATTGTTTTCCCATAGTTCCTTGCCGTGTGCTACAGCTTCGGTGATATTTTCGCGGTGATCTCTTTTCGGTAGCTCTAACATGGTGTCAAAAGTAAGTCCCATTAGAAGCAGGAAAAAGAATACACTTCCACCATAATAGATGTTTCTTGCCATCCCTTTAGTGAAGTTATCTGCCATTGATTCCTCCTGGTTATCAATTAGATTATTGTTATAGTTATTTTTTTGGGTTTTTATTCGTGTTACTCCTATATTATTACAAGTTGCGTGCCAACTTGTAAGTCGTTGAAATAGTTGATTTTGGTGATTTGGTGTGTCATGATGACTTCAACTAATTGATGTTAAATTGATATCTGGGCGGTCATGATGACTACTGATGTTCCATTTTATGAAGGCATTACCTTCATTGTTTCTGATTTATCTAAAGATTTTCCAGCGAAGCAGCGCTATGAACGTTTGCTAATCGCAATGCGTAAAATTTTTCCATTTGATGCCGCGGCTGTATTGCGTCTTGAAGGGGAAATATTAAGGCCTCTAGCAACCTATGGGTTAAGTCATGATACGTTTGGCCGTCGTTTTCTGGTTAAAGAACATCCTCGCCTGAATGCTGCGCTTGATAGTCGAGATCCAATCCGTTTTCCTGCTGATTCTCCATTACCAGATCCTTATGATGGGCTGGTCGATATTGAAAGTGTTGATCTTCATGTCCATGATTGTATGGGTGTATCAATTAATATTGATGGAAAACCATGGGGTGTATTAACGCTTGATGCACTTGAAACGGGTACTTTTGACTCTATTGATATGGTGAAATTAAAAACCTTTATTAGCTTAACTGAGGCCACGGTTAAGGCCGCTGAGCGTATCCAAGCGTTAACAGATTTAAACAAACAGCAGCAATTAGTGAATCAAACACTGGTTTCTGATAACAGTAAATTTGAAATGATCGGCTCAAGTGCGGTCATGAAAGAGTTAAAAAGTGAAATTGGTATTGTTGCCCAATCACATTTAACCGTATTAGTCGAAGGTGAAACTGGGGTTGGTAAGGAGCTGGTCGCGAGGCAGATCCATAATTTGTCAGGCCTATCATCCGGCCCTGTGGTTTATGTTAACTGTGCGGCATTACCTGAAAGCATTGCTGAGAGTGAGTTGTTCGGACATGTTAAAGGCGCATTTACTGGTGCGGTTAATGACAGAACCGGTAAATTTGAAATTGCAGACGGAGGCACGTTATTTTTGGATGAAATAGGTGAATTGCCTTTATTAATTCAAGCAAAACTGCTCCGTGCGCTGCAAAGTGGTGAAATTCAGCGAGTGGGTAGCGATAAGTTTATTATATCTAATGTGCGTATTGTGGCTGCGACTAACCGAGACTTACAACACGAAGTGAGGGAAGGCCGTTTCCGTGCCGATTTGTACCACAGGTTAAGTGTTTATCCGATTAAGGTGCCCGCTTTAAGAGAGCGCGGTAGAGATATACTGCAGTTAGCTGGTTATTTCATGGAAATAAACCAGAAGCGCTTAGGTGTTCAGGGTATACGTTTGTCCGATTCTTCGAAAAGTATTTTGTTGGGTTATTCATGGCCTGGTAATGTCCGTGAACTGGAACACTTATTGAGTCGTGCAGCGTTAAAAGCCATTGCTGAGCAAGGACGAGATCAGCGTGCGATATTACTTGATAAGCAACATTTTGATATTAGCCAAACCCATCAGGTTTTTTCAAGTCCAGTTCAATCTGATTACGGTGAGCTTGAAATGATAGCGCAGGTAAGCGAGGTCGTTGATAGCGACTCAATATCTGTGGATCCTGGTCAATATACGTCATTGAAATCAGCAATCGATGTGTTTCAAGCAGAATTAATTGCCAATGCAATCAATGAGACCAATGGTAATCTGGCCAAAGCAGCTACCGCATTAGGGGTTAACAGAAGTAATTTTTACCGTTTACTTAAACGCTTAGAAATACCTGAATACGAGTAATTGATAATAAATAATTAAAAGGAAATAGCCAGCCCCATAATTATGTGAGCTGGCACAGATCCAAGCCGCCTAGCGAAACAGTTAGAGATTGAGCTAAATCAATAATTGTCCACATAACTGCTAAAAAGTACCTTCGATAATACTATTTATAGTCTTTTCACTAATAAAACCATTTTCGCACTCTACACTTCCGTTGATGCGCACTAGATTGCTCGTTTTGAGAGTTTCGACTTGCGTTAAGTTTGTCTAATTTCAAAAAATGGGGTGGAACATGAGTGAACAAAAAACACCAATAAGTTGGTATATCTGGCTCACACTGTGGGTACTGGCAATGTTAACAACGCTTGGCACATATCAAACTGAAACTGTAATAACGCTGGCAACTTGGGTGGGAGTTGGTGGCCTAATTATTTTAATGATTACGAAAACAAAATGGGTGCTGCCTTGGTTTTGCGTAATGCTAATATTTGATCTAACAGTTTTTGATCTATTGATGAACGAGGCTGGGACTAATCTTCCGCTGTTATTAGCAGGCTTAGTAAAAGAATTAGTGTTCTTAGGGTATTTAATTATGTCAGATAAAGCCCAAAGCTATCAAGGTTATCAAGGACATAAAACAATCACTATTTAGCACAGTTCTAGTGGCTAATTGGAAAGCGAGCAGTAATTTCGATTACTGCTCTTTGTTTCTGCACCAACCCTATTCCTCTAAAAACTATGTTATGTTATGTTAACTCATGCTAATAATAAAAAGATCTTTATAGGGCTAATTAATTTAAGTAATAGGATATAAATATGGATGTTGTCATTGAAATTAATAAGGATATTGAGCAATCAGAAGTCATTTCACTTTATGAAGCAAATGGTTGGTCATCGGCAAAAGTTCCTGAAAAATTAATACCTGCGTTGTTAAATTCAGATACCTTGATAACCGCTAGAATTGATAATAAATTGGTCGGCATTGGGAATGCAATCTCTGATGGTCACCTTGTTGTCTATTACCCTCATATGTTAGTTCATCCTCAATTTCATGGACAAGGAATTGGACGAAAAATGATGGAATTAATGCAACGAAAATATCAATCATTTCATCAGCAAATGCTAACTGCGGATGGTGATGCAGTAGAATTCTATAAATCATTAGGTTTTGAGCGAGCAGGTAGAACTGAACCTATGTGGGTTTACTCTGGGGATGACCACTAGCGAGCAAGTACTAACTTCATGATACTCCAATGCACATAAACTTATCGGAGGAATATTTTATCGACGCATATATATTTAATGTATTTACAGGTGAAGGGGCTCAAGGAAATCCTGCAGCCGCTATAAAACTTAGTTCGTGGTTACCTGAAAACGAATTAAAAATACTTTCATTAGATTTAAAGCAACCAGTTACGTCATTTTTTGTTGATAGTGAGAAAGGCTATGAGGTTCGTTGGTTTGCCGGTGACACTGAGATAAACTTATGTGGGCATGGTAGTTTAGCTGTCGCCGCTGCTATTTTTGAAATGGCGCCAGATCATAAGTCCTGTATTCAGCTGGTTAGTGAATTTGGGACTATCGTTGTTCATAAATGTGCTGGTGGTTACACCATGACTATGCCTAGTTGGCAGCCTGAGTATAACCCGACATTACTTAAATACGTTAAGTTACTTGGTCTGGAGTCAGTTGATACATTTAGTACTAGAGACTTGGTGGTTGTTCTTGATAATGAGCAGCAAGTTCGTAGTTTCAAACCAGATTTTGATGTCATCAAAGGTATCACTGACTATCATGCCGTTATTGTCACTGCTCAAAAAGGGACTCGCGGTTATGTGTTGCGGTATTTTGCGCCAAGTATTGGTATTGATGAAGATATCGCAACAGGCTCGGCTCAGTGTTCACTAGCTTCATATTGGTCAAATCAGCTATCGAGCAATGAGCTGGAAGTGAGTCAATTATCAGCTCAAGGTGGTTATTTCCAGGTTAGTCAAAACTCAAACAATAGCATTGAATTGAAAGTAAACCTTGTATTGAAACAAGTTGTAAAGCTTAAGGAACATGACACCCTATGACCAAAGCTAATGTAACAACCCTGTCTTAAATGAAAACCCTACAATAACAAATAATACCGAAATAATGGTCACAGGAATAATGTGGTAGGCGAGGGTAATTAAATTATCTTCCGTTAATTTAGGGATGATACGTAGTCGTGCATCGAGAGCCAATAAGATAGTGGCGGCTAACAGGCTTAATTTAAACACAATCAATTGAGATACTGGGTTGTCAAATGGTAGCCACAAGTCCAAGCTTGGTAATTGGTTATATGCCAACCAGAACCCCGATGATACCTGAATTAATAATGCCGGGATGCCGATCTTTTCAAATCCAGATTCAAAACGTTTGATTTCAGCAATGTCTTTCTCTCTGAGAACTCTAGGTAATATGGTGAAAGACAGGACTAAGTGGCCTCCAGTCCAAATCGTCGCAGAAAGCAGGTGAGCTAAGAGAATGTAATTGTACATAATAAAATCCTTATTAATCATCTTTATAATTAAACTAAATAATAAAGAGGCGTATTACCAATGAGTAATTCAGGCCTCTCTATCAGACAAATAGTCGCGCTTTATATGTTCTAGTTCAATAAACTAATGACTTGTGCCTTTTTCATAATTAATTTTGTTGTAAACATTGTATTTACCTGATGGCTTTTTCATTGGCAGGCGTTTAATTTCTTCTAAAGTGTCAGCGTTATACACAATGACAGCACCGTCGTTATCCCAAATACTCAGCAGTACGTATTTACCGTCTTTAGTGAATTCGACGTGAGCCGCTGTTTTGCCCTTGGCTGGAGATAGCGTCTTAACAATTTCAAGGGTGCTTTTGTCGATAACATGCACGCGTTCTTTGTTGGGACCAAAGAATACATCAACCCAAGCGTAACGTGAGTTACTGTGGCTACGCATAAAGAAACCCGGGCCATCGGTTTTAATCTCTTTGATCACTTCCCAGTTATCCATATCAATTACTGTCACTCGACCATCTTTGATATTAGGAGATGCAAACACCTGCTTACCTTGGTACTCCCATGTGATGCCAGATCCAAGGTGCGGCATACCCGCCATTTCAATCGTGGCAACTTTTTTCTTCGCATCAAGGTTAATAACTTGGCCATTATGGCTGTCACGAGATGCACCGATTAGGTTGATGTAATCAGGATCAAAGAAGAAGTCATCAAGATAATCGTCAGTGCGGATACGGCGGATTGGAAACTGTTCTTCTGAATCCCAGTTTTCGACCGCGCCTTCACCGACATCTTCGCGATAGTCATGTGCCCAGCCTTTTTTGACCACAACACCACCTTCATCACTGTAAGGGATCTCCCATACTTCTTTAACGTCTTTTAGCGCAACAATAAAGCTGTGGCGAGGTGGCGCATTGTATACCGCACTTACGCGTGAACTTACACCGTTTTTATCTATGGTATCTTTCAGCATTATTGGTGATAAGTCTTTGGTATCTAAGATAACAATGTTGTTTGGTAAGTAGTTACCAACAATGGCGTATTTACCGTCAGATGAGACCGCTAAGTTACGGGTATTAATACCAGCACGTACTTCGGCAACCGTCTTCATATTATAAATATCGTATTTACTGATCCAGCCATCACGAGATGCAAAATAGACAAAACGACCGTCAGGTGAATATTTAGGCCCGCCATGTAAAGCAAAACGTGTTTTAAAACGAGTGATTGGCTCAAATGTATCACCGTTTAGCAAGGTTGCAGAGTGATCACCGAGTTCTACCACAATAAACAAATTCATGAGATCGGCTTCAAATTGTGGCGTATTCGGTAATTTACTTTGGTCGAAGTGTTGGATTCGAGTTCGGTTAATGTCAGCGATAGACCATTGCGGTAGAGTTTCTGCAGGGGAGTAGATAAACTCAACCAGTTTATCTATCTCGGTTGCAGACAATGTGCTGTCAAATGCTGGCATCTGAGTCGATAAGCGCCCATGTTGAATAACTTTTACTGCTTTTGATTTTCTGAGTCGAGACAAATTTTCTGGGAATAAAGCAGGTCCCATTGAGCCCAGTCGGCCTTCACCATGGCAGCTTTGACAGTTTTCTGTATAAAGTTGTTCTGCTGATTTTTCAGTTGTGTCCACCTGAGTTTGTTGCGCAAAGACTGTTTCAGAAACAAGCAAAACCAAACAACAAACAATAATTCCAGCTACAGGGATACGTGTAGTAAAGCCTTGTAAATCAGAATAGAATCTTTCATATTTCAGTTTATTTTTCATCATTACATCCTTGAATTAAACAACTTCGACTACATCGTTCACTGCTTGTTTTTGTTCATGCTGGCGTGCATTTTTCAGTAGATTGGTGGTGTTACCTGATTGCAAGTTCGTTGACTCGGCTTGCAAATAACCGGCTTTAGCTAGTGGTTTATCGGTCAGCTGATTAACTACCTCACCGACCACGATTAATGTTGGCGGTAATACGTTATTGATTGCGGCTATTTCAGCGATATTAGATAAAGTGCCTCGATATGTTTTCTGATTGTCTTTGGTGCCTGATTGGATCAAAGCAACAGGGGTTTCATCATCACGGCCGTATTCAATTAATTTTTCAGTAATACTTGGCAGCGTGTTTATGCCCATGTAGAACACCACTGTTTGGGTCTTTGCGACCAGACTTTCCCAAGGTAAGTTAAGCTGATTGTCATTTTGCATGTGGCCAGTAACAAAGGTACAGCCAAGTGCGACGCCACGGTGGGTAAGAGGTATGCCAGCGTAGGTAGTACAACCTGACGCCGCTGTAACACCAGGGCAAAGGTGGCAGTTGACGCCATTTTTTAACAGTTCTTCCGCTTCTTCACCACCACGACCAAACACAAATGGATCACCACCTTTTAAACGTAATACTTTTTTGCCACGTTTAGCGTGTTCAACCAGTAGTTGGTTAATTTGATCTTGTGGTACACAGTGCTTAGCCTGTTCTTTACCGACATATATTTTCTCACTATTGATTGGTAATAACTCAAGGATATCGTTACTGACTAATCGGTCATAAATCACTACTTCGGCTTGCTGAATAAAGTGTAACGCTCTGAGTGTTAATAGTTCGGCATCACCGGGACCTGAGCCAACTAAAGCTACTTCACCTGCATTTAATATTGTTTTATTTTTCATGCTTTTACCTATGTATCAAAGTTAAATTAAGTTAACTTGAATTGATTCTTGTCGTTGGATTGGTGATGAAAATCCGATTTCTTCATCTGTTAAGTAGCAACCAGGATCTTCTGCCCAAGCGTCACCATTAATGGCAAATGCACGTGTTCGGGTATTACCACCACAGATGTTAAGATGAATACATTCATTACAACGGCCTTTAACTGGGCGTGGACTCTGACGAAAACCAACCATAAGTGGGTCGGTCGTGTTTGCCCAAATATCAGAGAATTTATCAACTTTTACGTTGCCGATGGTGTGATTCCACCAATAACTGTCGGGATGGATGGTGCCGGTATTATCGATGTTAGCCACGTTGACGCCAGATGCATTGCCACCCCAGTCAACTAAGCGCTTATGCAGTTTTGCTACGCGTATAGGGTGCGTATTAGCAAAGTGCTTTTCAGCCCACTGCAGCATAAAAGGACCATCAGCGTCATTATTGCCGGTGACAAAATCAGTTTCGATACCTTGGCTTATGTGTGACCATGCTCGTTCAAATAATAGGGTCATTGCGTCTTTAGTCATTTGGAACATGGCATCACTGTCTGCGCTACGTTTACCACGTCCTGAATAATTAAGATGAGAAAGATAAAATTTATCAACCTTATATTCTTCCATTAGGTTGAGCATTGCGGGTAAATCTTTAAAGTTATCTTTGGTTAAACAAAAGCGCATGCCGACTTTAATGCCTGCGTCTTTACACAGCTTAATGGCATGCATCGATGTTTTGAAACTGCCTTCTAGGCGGCGAAAATGATCATGAAAGGTTTCAAGTCCATCAATACTGATACCGACATATTGATATTCAGCGGCTTTGATTTTCTCAATATTATCTTCATTGATAAGGGTGCCGTTTGTCGATAATGCGACATAAAAGCCTTTGGCTTTTGCATATGCGGTGATCTCAAATATATCGGGGCGTAGCAGGGGTTCACCGCCAGACAAAATAATCACTGGCACATGTGCTACGTCAAGATCATCGATCGTTGCTTTAATTTGTTCTGTGGTCAACTCATCTTTAAAATCAATGTCTAAAGAGGTTGAGTAACAGTGTCTACAACTTAGATTGCAGCGGCGGATCAAATTCCAAATAACCACAGGCCCCGGCATTTTTCTAGCAGAGGGGATTGGTGCATCGGTATTCAATGTTTTAAGAAGTTGAGAAATACGAAACATGGTTATACCTCTTTATGCTTTAAACGTAGTCCGGTCTTTTTTAGGATCCGAGTACTGGTGAGCATGTCGTTACTACGTAAATGGTTAGCTAGAATATGATGTATCTGAGCTTTATATTCGTCGATGTCGTCTTGTGTTTGACCATGCACCATGGCAAAAATATTGTAATTCCACAGTGGTAAGTGACGCGGACGTAGGTAGCAGTGGCTAACGAAAGGCAGATCACCGATTAACTTTCCTAGCCGACTTGCTTCACTATCTTCAACGTCCCAAACTGTCATACCATTATGTTTGTAGCCAAGCTTGTAATGGTTAGGCACTGCAGCTATACGGCGAATGATGCCGTTATCTTGCATATCCTGAGTCATTGTTAAAACATCGTCTAAACCAATGCCTAATTCATCTGCTAACCAATTGAAAGGTTTAGGTATAATTGGCAGTCCATTTTGAGTTAGCAAAATATATTGACGTTGTAACTCAGTCATAGATTGACTTAGCTCTCTTGATTCAGACTTCAAAGTACAGGCCGACATAAAACTCCTCCAATTTAGGCACGTTTAAAACGGTCAAACCCGTTTTTGATTCAATATCATCAATCACATAATCTATTTCTGCTTGGGATTCTGTACCGATAA
>Ga0209395_1003205_pt1 | contig 20574 bp, 19 predicted proteins | sample GOMGulsemesocosm_3_FD_184635 | JGI IMG/M metagenome (GOLD analysis project Ga0209395, IMG submission 184635) | Methane-oxidizing microbial communities from mesocosms in the Gulf of Mexico - GOM9D Gulf of Mexico (SPAdes) (version 2) | ecosystem: Environmental > Aquatic > Marine > Cold seeps... | reverse complement strand
AGTAACGGTACTGAATTGCAAGATGGTGATGATGTTACCTTAATTAAAGATTTAAAAGTAAAAGGCGCCAACTTTACTGCAAAGCAGGGCACCATGGTACGTGGTATTACGTTAACCGATAATCCTGAACATATTGAAGGGAAAGTAAACGGTACGCGCATTGTGTTAGTTTCAGCGTATTTGAAAAAAGCCTAATAAAGCTTATTTATTCAAAGAAGTCCTTCAATGAAGGGCTTTTTTGTTTTAAGGATGAAGGGATAGCGTGGTGGTACGGATACTATGGCTCGGTTATGGTAAGGCCTAACTCAAACATCTAGTACTTCTCAGTATTAATGCATCTGCATACTTCCATTAAGGGGGATGAAAAATTATATTTAGCGTCTATTATTTGCTCACTATTTATTTTGTATGTACTCGATAGCCAAAATATATTTGATAACGCTTATTGACTTACTTAAATAATATCGCCATTATTTCTTATCGCACATCGTCGTGCTATTTTATATAAATTAAATTTACTTAAATAAAGAACTGTAATTTACATGTTACCCATAGCCCTAAATACCATTCAAAATTGTCTCGACCAAAATCGACTGACTGTCATAGTCAATCGTTGGTATGCCTTTGCTATGGCAACGAATTATTGTGGTATTACTAAGTAAAATTATTTAACTTTTTAGCCACAGTCCTTCACTGTGGTTATTATTTTTTCTCCCCAGTGTTTTACTCCCGCTAAATTATTCAATTTTAAAAACACGTTTAAAGGAGTTCTAAAATGTCTGTTCCAATTGCTTATCTTGCCGTCATTATAATTTGGTCTACCACACCATTAGGCATTGTTTGGAGTAGTGAAACAATCCATCCTACGTTTGCTGTATTATTGCGTATGGTTATTGCTGTCGTTCCAGGATTCTTATTATTAAAAGCTTTCAACATTGAACTTCCTTGGCATAAACAGGCAATAAGACTTTATAGTTTCTCAGCCATTGGTGTTTTTGGTGGTATGTTATTTTCTTATGTAGCTGCTGGGTATATCTCTTCTGGACTCATGTCGCTGATATTTGGTTTATCACCTATTTTATCGGGCGTGCTCAGTAAGCGAATTTTAGCTGAAGCGTCTTTATCCTTGGCGAAAAAGTTAGCTTTATGTGTGGCTATTTCTGGTTTGGCAATTGTTTGTTATGACAAAATATCATTGGCAGCAGATGCTTATATCGGCGTAATTTCGGTACTTATCGCTGTGAGTTTCTTTAGTCTAAGTGGCGTATTAGTTAAAAGCGTAGAAGTCTCTATAAATCCGATGGCGACTACCGTAGGTACTTTATTATTTAGCATCCCTCTTTTTATCACAGTGTGGCTCATTTTTGATGGTAACATTCCATATGAAACATGGAGCAGTAAGTCAATACTCAGTGTTATTTACTTAGGGATCATAGGTTCATTAGTTGGGTTCATTGCTTATTTTTATGTATTACAACGATTAAAAGCAAGTACTGTTGCGTTAATTACGATGATCACGCCTGTGGTTGCAATTTCACTCGGTGCGATACTCAACAATGAGGTGATCAATACTAACTTAGTGGTCGGTGCTTTTGCGATTATTACGGGGTTAGCTATATACCAATGGGGTGATTTAGTGAGAAAACATTATAGTAAAAACTATGCAAAATCATAAAAAAATAACGATTGGGTTTCGACAAGCACAGCAGGCGGATATACCATTCTTATTGAGGTTAAGAAAAGCCACCATGGGAGAACACTTAATATCAGCAGGGTTAAACTTATCTGAACAACAACATCTTGAACGAATTAATGAATACTTTGATGATTCGTCAATTATTCTGATGGATAGGCAACCTATAGGTTTGATTAAACTAGGTTTGATGGCCGGAAAATTACACATTAGGCAATTGCAAATATCTCCGATATATCAGGGTAAAGGTATAGGCAGTAAAGTCTTAACGTTAGCTAAAACAAAGGCAAAACAATTAGAGTTACCATTGACACTGAATGTACTTTTATCCAACCCCGTTATCTCGTTATATTTACGTCATGGTTTTGTCGTTACAGGGCAAAATGATCTAGAATATCAAATGTCCTGTCAGCCTTAATAGCTGTTGTAAAATAAAAAAACCAGCAATATATTGCTGGTTTTTAGTTAAACAGTAAAATTATTTAGTAAATTTTACCTTGAGCACGCACTTTCTTCATGTCGATACGTGTTGGCGTAATTGTGCCATCTACAAGGCCTTGAGTAGCAACTGACAAGGATTCAATAACTTTATACATAGAATCTAAGTCTAAGCTATTAATATCATCAGATGTTTGATGATAATGCTGATCTTTATCTAACTGAGTACTGCTAAAACTATGTGCCGGAACACCTAAGCGAGCAAGTGTTGCATTGTCAGAGCGGTAAAATAAACCTTGTTTTGGGTAAGGGTCTTTATACACCTCAGTATTTTTACTTTTCAAACTTTCATTAAGTAACTCGCCTAAATTAGAGCGCTCCATACCTGTCATCCACATGGTGCCAGCGCCAAACTTGGACGGTTTGCCGATCATTTCAATATTTATCATGGCAACGATATCATCAGGATTTAATTGCTGTGAAAAGTACTTAGATCCAAAACCGCCAATTTCTTCAGCTGTAAAAGCGCTAAACATTAAGGTACGTTTATTATTACCTTTGCTAGCAAAGTGTTGCGCTAAGTTAATAACGGCAGATGTGCCAGAAGCATCGTCATCGGCACCATTAAATACTTCTTTACCGTCAGGAGTTAAGCCTAAGTGATCATAATGTGACGAATACAAAATAACTTCTTTAGCTGTGGCAGGATTTTTATCTGTGCCTGGTAAAATTGCAACAATATTGGTTAATGCTTTTTCTTCTATTTTTGTACTTGCATTAACGTCTATAGAGCTGACTTCATTGTCATCAGCTAAAACCATGATGATCGCGCCTTGATGTTCAAGGTTTAACTTCGTTAGCCCACGTTGAAAATATCCTCTATAACCAGCAAACATTTTGGCATGAGCCGAGTGAATTACTACTAAATGTTGACCACCGTCATGATTTAACTTCCCAATGACTTCACGCATGTTATCGTTTTCACCAATAATATGAGTAGTAACATCGCTGATGTTTTTCCATGAAATTTCAGCGATAGTGCTAGCCATTGCTAAGTTTTCTGCTTCAATGTTTTTACCATTTAAAGTCATAGTTAAAGCATTAGGCATGATACTCGTTACTTTGAAGGTTTGTTCAAAGCCTTTATAACCTTCAAGTGGGCTTAAGCCTATTTCACTAAAACGTTGGCTGATGAACTCACCTGCTTGGTCAATTTCCTTAGAAAAACTTTTACGACCTTTTAAGTTATCACTAGCAAGGTAGGTAATGTCTTTTACTACTTGCTGTGATGTCATCGGAGAAATGCTAACCGTTGGAGCTGCTTGCTCACCACAAGCAGACAGTAAAGTTAAGCCTGTAATTAACGCTATCGTCAGCCGGTTTTTCTTAAGTTGTTTTTTTATTGTCATTTTATCTTCCATTATTGTTATTGTTAGTGCTGTTGGGAATTTTGGTCAAATATTTATTGTAATCTTGTTGTTTCAATTAACAAGGTGTCGTCACCTGAAGTTAGCCATAGTTGACCATCTTGGATACTACATTGAAATTCCATAGAGCGGCCGATAAGTTTAGTTAAGGCGTCACACGTTTCTTGACTAACCCATTCTACGGAAAGTTTATTAAATAAACGCAGTTTATTTTGTGACTGCTTCCACCACGTCTCGGCACTACTGCCAAACGTATAAAGAATAACTTTTTGAGAACGATTACAGGCTTTTTTGATGCGCTTATCATCAAGTTGCCCCAGCTCTATCCATAGTTCAATTTCTTCAGAAAAGTTTATTTGCCAAATTGCAGCTTCATCTTCATCACTTACCCCTTTACCAAATTGTAAGTTTTCATTGGCATTTAAAATATAAGCCAATAAACGAACCATCATACGAGTATTCGTTTCAGAAGGGTGCTGAGCTATAGTTAAATTTAGCGTGTCGTAATAGTTTCTGTCCATGTCCGACAAGTGTATTGTGGCTTTATTTATTGTTGCTTTAAGTGCCATGTTTTTCCGTAATTAAAATGTTGATATGCGGCTATATTACCTGTTCTTGGCTAGGGTTAATAGTTTCTCGTTAGCTATTATTCACGCCATTCTAATTCATCAATTACTTTTCTCGCTTGAGCTATGGTGCAATCTGTTCGGGCCATTAATTGATTAACGGTAATATCGGGTTTTATTTTTGCTATACGGATGAGTTCATCGTGGCTCAAGGTTTGTCGTTGGTTAGCTAAATAGCTTGCTAGCCACTGCCAACTTGGTTCTTCTGAGGTAAGAATAAAATCAATAATCTTCTCAATTTGTTCGAAGGTAGCTTTCAACTGCCAGTTTCGTGAACGACCTATTCGATACAGTTCACAGCCACAATCACGTATTCCTGCTTTTAATGCATAGGCTTTTATAACTTTGCGTAATAAAGAGGGTAAGTTAATAACGGGGATATAACTGGGGGATGTTTTCATTTTAATTTTATCCCTGACATAAAAAACCAGCAATGCATGCTGGTTCGAAGTGTTGTTAAAAAATAGCTATTACCACTTTTTCTTGGGCTGAAATAACATATCCAAGTCATCTTCTTGATCTTTAGCTTTTTTCGCAGCATCTTTAGCATTGGTGCTTTTAAGTGCGTTGGTTATTTCTTCTAATTGAATTTCAACTTCAGCTTTTTTATTGGTTGTGTATTCTGTTTGTATAGGGTGAGCTGATAAAGTTTGCATCGCTTTTTCGAAATATTGACGGGCTGATCCCAGCATCTCTTTTTGATAAGCCATATTACCGCGCTTTAATAAGCTCTCAACACCAATTTGTAATTGCATAGCATCAAGCTTTTTATCTTCATGGCTGAAAGCCTGTGCGTCTAGTGCACCTTTACTCTGTTCTGATTTTAGCGTTGCTCGTAATCTCTTGATACTTTGTAAAATGCTTACAAGCTGTTGTTCATTGTCAGGTAAAATGAACATTTCTTCTTTTTCTGACTGCGCACCCGCTAAATCTTGAGAAGCACTTAACCTTGCCTCTAACTCACCTATTTTACTTCTTATTGTTTTTGACTCAGGCAAAATAGCCTTCATCGCTTTAGCCGCATTTAAGCTACGGCGTATAAGAATATTTGTAATATTTGGATTACTTGGTAAATTAGCAAGATTTAGAATCAGTTCTTCATTTTCATCAATTATTGCTTTTTGTTTAGCCGCTTTCGTACGTTGTTCTTTTTCTTGTTTTTCTTTGTGCTGTTGTAAAGCACTAACGCCCACCACTATGATGACTAACGCAACAATTAAAGCAATGATAATGCCCATAGTATTTACTACTCTGTTTTTTTAGATATATCGTTATAGCAGTCTACAAAAAATGTACGCTTTAGCATAGCCTTATGTGATTATTTTATGTTTTCTCTATTAAAAGGTAAGTTGGATTTTAATACACCATAAGTTAACATAGGATTAATTTTGGCTTAATTACACCATTAAGGCGATTAATTTATTATTATCAAAATACACAACTCATTCCGTGGTAATAAAACTACATTTGGTGCGGAAATCTTCACTAAAAGTTAAAAAATGAAAATTAATATGGAATAAAGTTTCATTTAAGTATATATTTTTGGCATAAGTAATTCATATAACCACTCTGAAGTATAATTATGAAACTGCAGCAACTTCGTTATATTGTTGAAGTCCTCAACAATAACCTCAATGTATCAGCTACAGCAGAAAGTTTGTTTACCTCGCAACCGGGTATAAGCAAGCAAGTACGTATGTTAGAAGATGAACTTGGCATTCAAATTTTTGGTCGTAGTGGCAAACATTTAACTCATGTTACTCCTCCAGGTAATGAAGTCATTAATATCGCGACTGAAATCTTATCTAAAGTAGAAGCTATTAAAGCGGTGGCACGTGAGCACACTCAACCCGACGAAGGGAAGTTACGTATTTCGACTACGCATACTCAAGCTCGTTATGCCTTGCCTGATGTCATTCAAGGTTTTATGAAGAAGTATTCAAAAGTATCATTGCAAATGTCGCAAGGTACACCTGCACAAATAAGTGACGCAGCTGGAAAAGGCGATGCCGATTTTGCTATTGCTACAGAGTCGTTGCATTTATATAACGATTTGATCATGCTGCCGTGTTATCACTGGAATAGAAGCATAATCGTTCGTCCTGGTCATCCTCTGGCTAAGAAGCAATTAATAACTATTGAAGATCTCGCTAAATATTCATTGGTTACCTATGTGTTTGGCTTTACCGGTCGTTCTGAACTTGATACTGCATTTAACAGTGTCGGTATGGAACCTAAAATAGCGTTTACTGCAACCGATGCAGATGTCATTAAAACTTATGTACGTTTAGGTGTAGGCGTAGGGGTTATTGCAACAATGGCCATTGACCCTAGAATTGATAGTGATTTAGTTGTGATTGATGCCAGCCACTTATTTAAAGCCAGTACCACTAAAATTGGCTTTAGACGAGGAACTTTCTTACGTGGTTATATGTTTGATTTTATTGAACGATTTGCACCACATCTTAATCGCGACTTAGTTACAAAAGCAGTGTTATTAAAGAACAATACTGAAATAGATGAGATGTTTGCGAATATCGAATTACCTGTACGCTAATAATATAAAACAGTAATAGAATTAAAAAAACGACTATAAATAATATTTATAGTCGTTTTTTTTGTTAAAAAGCGCGATCAAAAAATATCAGCTTTTTTATAAATACTCTTCATAACGTTTATTAACACTCAATAATGTTAACGGCTAGGCCACCACGTGAAGTTTCTTTATATTTTGTTTTCATATCGTTACCCGTTTCCCACATAGTCTTTATTACTTTATCTAAGGGAACTTTATGATTTCCGGTGCCACGTAAAGCCAAGCGTGAAGCATTTATAGCTTTTACTGAACCCATGGCGTTACGCTCGATACAAGGAACTTGTACTAAGCCACCAACAGGATCGCAGGTTAACCCTAAGTTATGCTCCATACCAATTTCAGCCGCATTTTCGACTTTATTTGGTGAACCGCCCATTATTTCAGTTAATGCACCCGCAGCCATAGAACATGCAACACCGACTTCACCTTGGCAACCTACTTCTGCACCAGAAATTGATGCGTTTGTCTTATATAAAATACCTATAGCTGCTGCGGTTAATAAATAACGTACACAGGTATCTTCATCAACAGGTTTCACAAATTTATCGTAATAACATAATACGGCTGGAATAATACCTGCTGCACCATTGGTTGGTGCAGTTACTACACGACTGCCTGCAGCATTCTCTTCATTGACAGCCATAGCAAATAAGTTTACCCAGTCCATTGCTGTTAGTGGGTCGTTATTGTTTTCAACCGATAATGATTTATAAAGAGCTGGAGCTCTACGAGCAACTTTTAAACCACCAGGTAAAATACCTTCGGTTTTAATGCCGCGGTCAATGCAGTCTTTCATTGCTTGCCAAATATTGACTAATTGCTTTCTAATCGTTGCTTCATCAGCTAAGCACTTTTCATTATCCATCATAAGCGTACTGATGCTGATGTTTTTCTCATTCGCTTCATCAATGAGTTCGGTTGCTGTTGAGAAATAATGTGGACGTTTGATATTATTATGAAGAGATAAAGCTTTGTCTTTTTCAACTTCAAAATCGCAAGCGTTAACAATAAAACCGCCGCCAATTGAATAATAGGTTTGTTCTAATAATAAAATACTTTCTTCACCTGGTATCTCAGCATATGCGAAAATTGTCATTGCATTCGCATGGGCAGGTAAGGTTTTACGACGATGATAAACAATGGCATCATTTTTAGGGAATGAAACAATATGCTCGCCATTAAGTGAAAGCTGTTGGCTACTTACGACGTTTTCAAGAATGGTATCAATTGATTCAACTGCAATTGTATCAGGATTTTCCCCCGACAGACCTAGAATAACCGCTTTACCAGTGCCATGACCAATGCCTGTTTGGCCTAATGAACCAAAAAGTTCACATTTCACGCGAGTTGTGTCGGTTAATTTATTATCTTTTTTAAGTTGTTCAACAAATAACTTCGCAGCTTTCATTGGGCCAACGGTGTGAGAACTCGATGGACCAATGCCAATGGAAAACATATCAAATACACTAATCATACAAAAAACCTGAATTTATTTCGTTGAAATTGTTAAAAGATGGGATTATCTTCGGTAATTGTAACTGAAAGCTATCATCATGAAAAACAAAAATAGCAAAATAACAGATGAAATTATAAAACTATTGTAAAGCTTATGAAAGGTGAATAGCTAAATCTTTCAGCATTACTGCAGTAGCACCCCAGATGTTATGGTGGCCGTAAGGCATAAAATGAATTGAGAAAGGCTTATGCTGACGTTCTATATTGATAGCATAATGGTTATCGAAATTGAGAAAATATTGTAATGGTACCTGAAATATTTCATCAACTTCATTTTTATCCATCACATAATCTTGTTGTTTATTGATGAATGCAATGACGGGAGTAACCACGTAACCACTGATAGTCTCATAAGGATTAAGCTGACCGATAATATTAATGTCATGACTATTCAAGCCTATCTCTTCTTCTGCTTCCCTGATTGCTGTAGCAATAAAGTTGTTATCAAAATCTTCAACCTTACCTCCTGGGAAACTAATTTGGCCTGGATGGTGTTTTAAATGTGCGGCGCGTTTGGTAAATAGAACATATAGTTGCTGGTTTTCTTCAATTATAGCAATTAGAACTGCTGCCGGTCTTAAGGGAGTCGTGTGACTATATTGATGTAAAGAATCCGCTAAAGATGACAACTGAAACTTGTGTAAAAATTCATTTTTCGTCATGATTTATTGACTCGCATTTTGTAGATTATTTAGCGGTAATTGATATCTATTGGGTACTAACCCCATAAAACGATCAATGTTATAAGGCAGATAATACGGGTAGTATTTTATTTACTTTATCGAAGGTCTCTTGATATTCACAGTCTACCTTTGAATCGGCAACCACACCACCGCCAGCCCAACAATAGATATTCTTTTTGGTTGACGTTTTATCGTTCTCGCAAAGTAGGGTACGAATGGTAATGCTTGTGTCCATATTGCCACAAGCTGATATATAGCCGATAGAACCGCAATATATACTGCGTTGATGTGGTTCTAGTTCGTCAATAATTTCCATGGCTCTAATTTTTGGTGCTCCGGTAATTGAGCCTCCTGGAAATGAAGCCGCTAATAAATCAGTGGCTTTAAAAGGTTGCGCTAACTCACCTTCAACAGTACTGACTAAATGATGGACTGCAGGGAAACTCTCAATATCAAATAAATTGGGAACTTTGACCGTTCCGGGAATACATACTTTACTAATATCATTCCTCAGTAAGTCAACAATCATTAAATTCTCTGCTCGGTCTTTTTCAGAATGCTTTAGAACAATAGCGTTTTGATTGTCAATTTCAGCATTTTCACTTCTAGGCTTAGTGCCCTTAATGGGTTTACTCTGCACTTTATTGCCACGCTTTTGTAGGAATCGTTCAGGAGAAATACTTAAAATAGCAGCATCATCAAAACGTAAAAAAGCAGAAAATGGTGCTTGGTTTTTTTCACGTAATGCGCAATAAGCAAGGAACTCATCCCCTTGATAATGGGAATGAAAGCGTTGAGCTAAATTAATTTGGTAGCAGTCACCTGACAATAAGTAATTTTGCACTTGCTGGAACTTTTTATCATAACTGCTTTTATTTATATTTGATTGCCAATCAGATATTAAGGAAAAGGGGGCGTTTTTTTCTTTATTACTGGCTTTTGCTAACTGGTCATCAATTGAAATAGTAATATCTGCTCGTTGATGCTCTGGACAAATAAGCCATAATTCTTGTTTTTTATGATCAAAAATAAGTGCTTGGAAGTAAATACCCACCGACATTTCGGCTAATGAAATATCTTGAGTTGTTTGTTGGGGCAGTTCTTCGAAACGCTTACCCAGGTCGTAAGAAAAATAACCTAAACATCCGGCTTTAAAAGGGAAAGGGTTTTCTTCAATATGAGCATCAATAAAACACGCTTGTTGTATTGCCTCTAAAAGGGCTAGTGGATTTTCATTACTCGTTTCTTTATAGGATTTATTTAACCAGCTTATTTCGGTGTTTTCACCATGAGTTGTCAGTGTTACCTCTGGTTGCCATACCATAATATCGAAATTGCTATCTACATGGGCCTTAGCTGTTTTACTGCTACAAGAGTCTAACCACATCGCCCAAGGCTGATCGCTAAAGGCAGAGAATATAGCTTTCATATCCAGAGATTTGTCTACGATAAAAGGCTTTGCGGAAATAGTGAACATGGCGGAGTTTACTCGATAATGGGTGGTAGCTCGATAACAAGCAGGGTATGATATCGGCAATTTTTTAACTTTCAACCATTATAAATTATCTTATACTAATAGGTAACGTATTTAATGCTGTTGAACGACATTTGTCGATTTGCATAAAAAGAGACCCTTATGGCTATCATTAAACAACAAGATTTAATTGAAAGTATTGCTGATGCACTACAATACATTTCTTATTATCACCCGCTTGATTTTATTCAAGCGCTAGAGAAAGCATACCATAAAGAAGAAAGTACAGCGGCAAAAGACGCTATCGCGCAAATACTCATTAATTCTCGCATGTCGGCTCATGGTCAACGTCCTATCTGTCAAGATACTGGCATTGTTACCTGTTTTGTAAAAGTGGGTATGGATGTTCAATGGGATAAAACAGACTTAACTGTACAACAAATGATTGATGAAGGAACACGTCGCGCTTATCTAAACCCAGACAACCCATTACGTGCCTCAATCGTAAAAGACCCTGCAGGCGCGCGTATAAATACTAAAGATAATACGCCATCTGTGGTGCATATTGATATGGTGCCTGGTGGCGGCCTTGAAATTATGATCGCAGCTAAAGGCGGCGGTAGTGAGAATAAATCTAAAATGGTAATGTTGAACCCAAGCGATTCGATTGCTGACTGGGTGGTAAAAACATTGCCAACTATGGGCGCTGGTTGGTGTCCACCTGGAATGTTAGGTATAGGTATTGGTGGTACGGCTGAAAAAGCAGGCGTACTTGCTAAAGAAAGCCTAATGGACCCAGTTAATATTCAAGATTTAATTGATAGAGGCGCAGAAACAGCTGAAGAAAAGCTGCGTTTAGAAATATTCGAACGAGTGAATAAATTAGGTATTGGCGCACAAGGTCTTGGTGGGTTAACGACTGTAGTTGATATTAAAATTAATTCAGTACCAACCCATGCCGCTTCAAAACCTGTGGTGATGATCCCCAATTGTGCAGCAACTCGTCATGTACATTTTCACTTAGACGGTTCAGGACCTGCTAATTTAACACCTCCAAAATTAGAAGACTGGCCAGAAATCACTTGGGAAGTAGGCGAAAACGTTCGACGTGTTAACGTTGATGACTTGAAAAAAGCAGACGTTAGTTCATGGAAAACAGGTGAAACTGTTTTACTTAGCGGCACTATATTAACCGGTCGTGATGCGGCTCATAAACGTATTCAAGATATGTTAGCTAAGGGCGAAAAATTACCAGTAGACTTTACTGATAAGTTTATTTATTACGTAGGCCCTGTAGATGCTATTGGTGACGAAGCCGTTGGTCCAGCAGGACCGACTACTGCAACACGAATGGATAAATTTACTGAAATGATGCTTGCAGAAACTGGCTTACTTGGCACCATTGGTAAAGCTGAACGTGGCGCAGCAACCGTTGAAACCATTAAGAATCATAAGTCAGTGTATTTAATGGCAGTTGGTGGTGCGGCATATTTAGTGTCTAAAGCCATTAAGAAAGCAAGAGTTGTTGCTTTTGAAGATATGGGAATGGAAGCTATTTATGAATTTGAAGTTGAAGATATGCCTGTTACTGTTGCGGTAGATAGTTTAGGCGAATCAGCCCATGTAACTGGCCCGGCTATCTGGAAAGCAAAAATTGAAGTAATTGATGCTAAATCGAAAAGTTAATTAATCATTAAAATTAATATTTAAAAGCGCCTTTGGGCGCTTTTTTATTTTGGGAACAGTAAGTTTTCAATTTTTTTGTCTACACTTAAATGAAATTGAATATTAAACTAGAAAAGCTAGAAATGATGTATGACAAAATCTGAGCAACGCACCGTTACTATTATTTATTATTGTGATAATTCACTTGAACTAATGCACCATGTGGGAGTTTTTCCACAGAATGCTACTGGTAGGGTTATTATTTCCGATGAATTTAAAGATGAAAAGTCAATTATAGCGGTTTGTGAAGGTGAAATTACTATCCTTAATAAAATGGGAGATCGTATCCATTTGATCAATGATTATTAAAAATTTCCGGTAAAGTAAATGAAAATAAACTTAACCTAAGTTATTATCTATGCTTTAATACTGATAATATTTACAGTGTTCTTGTGCGGTTTTATGCTTGTTAATGATCTTTCTTCCCTTTTAGAAAAAATTCCTACAGAACTGTCTATTACCCTTATCGTCTTTTTAATCATTATTTCTCTTTGGGTAAACATTACTTTATTTTTTAAGGTCAAAAAACTCTCAAAACAAGTTTGCTCGCAAGATGATAAATCTCAACAAATACTTGAAAAAATAGTTCTTGGTTCAGCGTTATCAGAGAAATATCAGCAACAGTTACAACAACAGTTAGGTTTTAATCACCAGCAATTGGCTAATCAGCAAACTGCACTAAAAACTTATTTTGAACAACAAATCTCTGATTTTAAAATTAAGCTATTACAACAGCATGCAGAGCAAGGCGCGAAACAAACTGAAAACTTGCATGCCAATAGCGATAAGCTCAATCGAGCGTTACATGAGCATCAAACGACATTTAACCAAAATCAGCTTAAGTCAGTTGACCAACTTGTTGAACACCTCAATAAAATCACGCAATTAAGCCGTGAAGATTTAACTAAATCGTTGCAAGCATCGAGTGAACAAATGGCCAAACGTATTGACCAATTAACGATTTCAACCGATACGCGTTTAAAAGAGATTAACGGGCAAGTAGAAAAACGTTTAGCTGAAGGCTTTGATAAAACCACTAAAACATTTAATGATATTTTACAACGATTAGCTTTAATTGATGATGCACAGAAAAAAATAACTGAGCTCTCGAACAATGTTGTTAGCCTACAAGAAGTGCTTAGTGATAAACGTTCACGTGGTGCTTTTGGCGAAGTACAACTTAACAGTCTTATTCGTAATGTTATGCCAGAGCAGCACTTTGCGATTCAACATACTTTATCAAACGGTAAAATTGCTGACTGTATATTATTTTTACCTGATCCAACGGGGAATGTTGTCATCGACTCGAAGTTCCCACTAGAAAACTATAAAAAAATGATGGACAACCAATTAGGTGAGCATGACCGAAAAGCAGCTGAACGCCAGTTTAAAACCGACATTAAGAAACACATTAATGATATTAGTGGTAAATATTTAATCGAAAATGAAACCGCTGATGGCGCCATTATGTTCATTCCTGCAGAGGCAATATTTGCTGAAATACATGCTCATCAGAGTGATTTAGTCGACTACGCTAATAAAAAGCGAGTTTGGCTAGCGTCGCCTACAACACTAATGGCTATATTAACGACTTCACGTTCAGTGTTAAAAGATGAAGCAACACGTAAACAAATACATGTTATTCAGGCACATCTATCGTATTTGTCACAAGACTTTGGCCGTTTTAAATCACGCTTCGCAAACTTAGCTAAGCATATCGATCAAGCTGCTAGTGATGTGAAACAAATTCATACATCGGCCGATAAAATTGCGTCGCGCTTTGATAAAATAGAGCAGGTAGATTTACAAACTAATGGTAATGACCCCTTTGATAAAGTGTCAGATATGGAAGTTAAAATTACCGATACGGAAGAATTATCTCTTTCATAATTGAACATTATAATCGCGTTAACCTTGGGTGCTTGGAGTAGATGTTGTCTCAAATGATCAAAGGATTAAAATCACTAGTATTGAGCGTTACAGCTTTTGCCTTCCTCTATTATGCTGTAATAGAAAGCCAAATTTTTTGGTTGAAACAAACAGTCATTATCGAACAAGTATTATTCGTTTTATTAGCTGTAATTATTGTATTTGCGAGTTATTTTAATCGTAGTCGTTTGGCTTATTTGTCAATGTTATGGCTGCTCTACTACGCGAGTTTATCTTTCGCGGCTCCATGGTCTAATTGGTTAGCGACTCATGGCGATTGGCTCATGTTATTCGGCTGTTTCTCTTTTTTATTATTCTCGTCGATAAAAGATAGGGGGGTAGTGTCTGTACATGGCTTTTATCGTTTACTCTTTGTATTAGTCGTTGGAGGAAGCGCACACTTCTGGTTAACTGCTAGTGGTTCTATAATTACATTCCTTCAATCGGTAGCCAATATAGAACTTTTTAAGGCGTATATCCTTGTTGAACTGCCCGTTGGTATGTGTATCGTCATTGCTTTTTGGCAATCGGTTAAGCGGGCTGACTTAGTTACTTCTGCTGTTTTTATTTCCCTTTTAGTATGGGTTCTTCATTATTATCAGCAAACGAATCTATCGATCAGTTTATTATTAATGTTACTGAGCGTACATTATTTGGTAGTGATAGTAATCGATGCCTATTTCCTTGCTTATCGAGATGACTTAACCGGGTTACCTTCAAGAAGAGCATTGAACCAGTTAGCGCTATCGTTAGGACGAAAGTATACCGTCGCTATGTTAGACATTGACCATTTTAAAAAGTTTAACGATACCTATGGGCATGATATTGGCGACCAGGTTCTAAAGCTCGTTGCTGCAAAAATTGGTAATGTTAAAGGAGGCGGTAAAGCCTTTCGTTATGGCGGAGAAGAATTCACCATAGTATTTCCAAGTAAAACCATTGAACAAGCATTACCAGAGTTAGAAGCTGTACGACAAGCAATAGAAAACTATAAGATTGTTATTAGACATCCACAACGAAAAACTAAACAGGAACGTAGTCCTAAGAAAGGTGGTAAGAGTGCAGACTTCAAAACAGTAAACGTTACTATTTCTATCGGCGCAGCTATTAGAGTTGATAAACAAGGGTTCGAACAAGCTCTTAAATGTTCAGACCAAGCATTATATAAAGCGAAGAAAACAGGCCGGAATAAAGTAAGTAGTTAAGCGAAATATAAAGCCGTAATATAATTGGAATAATCGTCACCCTGAATTTACTTCAGGGTCTTATCTATAAGATATTAAATGAATTTAATATGACGAAAATCAAGCGCTAGATGCTATAAATAATTAACCTTTAATTCAATATAGCGACATTAACAAATACAACGGTTAGTAATAGTGGGCAAACAAAGCGTAAGTAATTACCCCATATCGGTAACCACCTTCTTCCTTCTTGCAACGCTTTATCACGTAGTTTATTACCGCGACTCCATAACCAACCGACAACGATAAAGTAAAATAAACAGCTTAATGGTTGCATTATTGTGGTTAATACTCGAATAACTAAAGCAAATAAATCATCAAAGAAAGTAATTAATAACATACTTGCGCAAAGCACAATAAACGATACTAACCAAGTCGCTTTAGAACGAGTAAAACCTTTGTCTTCAACTAAATATGAAACAGGTACTTCGGTCGATGAAATAGTTGATGTAAGTGCGGCAATTGATAACAACAAGAAAAAGCTGCTTGAAACAATTAATCCTACACTACCCATAGAGTTGAATAGTGCCGGGAGAATGTTAAAAATCAACTGACCTTCACCAATGAGTTCGTCATTGTTGAAAACTTCTAAACCCGCTTCTTGAGCCACAAATAACGCAGGAATGATGAGTAGTCCCGCCATAAAGGCTATGCAAGTATCAAGGGCAGTAATTGATATGGCTAACTTACCTATATCTTTGTTTTTCTGCATGTATGAGCCATAAACCATCATGCCACCCACACCAATTGATAACGAAAAGAAGGCTTGTCCCATAGCAGATATAATTAACTTAGGGTTAGTGACTTGAGAAAAGTCGGGAATTAAATAGAGTGCTAAACCTTTCTCAGCACCAGGTTGTTGAAGAATATAAATAATTAAACAAAGCAACATGACTAATAATAATGGCATTAAGCGGGCAGACCATTTTTCAATACCGGCATTAACACCTTGGTGAATTATAGCGGCACCTAATAAAATAAATAGCGGCGTAAATAATATATTTCTTTCTATGCTTGAAGTTGCTAACCATGTTGATATTTCTATTAAACCAGCAAGTTCAGTTATTGCCGAAAGCGCATGAGCAAGCATCCAACCGGCAACAATAGTATAAAAACTTAACATCATCATTGCGCCACATAAACCGATTATGCCGGCATACTTACCTACATTTGGAAAAGTGTCTTTACAGGCTTCTTTTAGCGCAGCAACAGGGTTTTTCTGAGCTTGGTTACCAATATAGATTTCGGCATATAAAGCGGGGAGAGCTAATAAAACAGTTACTAGCAAATAAACGAATAAAAAAGCGCCTCCACCATTATTCGCTGCTTGTGTTGGGAACCCCCAAATATTACCTAAGCCAATGGCAGAGCCAGCCGCTGCTAATACAAAGCCAATACGGGAGTGAAATGAATCTCTAGTTGTTGTCATATATTATTGAATGCATATTGTTTTTATTTGTTGATGAGCTTACCGAGTTCAGATCAGATAGCAACGGTTTTTTAAAAATATGTTAATTACTACTGTAAACGTTCATCAACGAGTATTCATAACTTGTTTTCAATATTATCATCCCAATATTATTTAAAGTTTAAATATCCAATAGAAAGCATTCAAAGGAAACTCCGCTATGCTACAATTTCAAATTATTCCTGTTACTAAGTTTCAGCAAAATTGTACTTTGTTTTGGTGTGATAAAACTAAGCAGGCGGCGGTTATTGATCCCGGTGGTGATATTCAACTCATCATCGATGCTATTGATCAACGAGGGTTAACATTAGCAAAGGTGTTATTAACTCATGCGCATATTGATCATGCTGGTGCAACAAGACCATTAGCGGAGTATTTTAATGTTGCTATTGAGGGGCCGCACGAGGCCGACCAGTTTTGGATAAATCTAATTCCTGAGCAAAAGAAGCAATTTGGTTTTCCCCTGGCTGATGACTTTCAGCCAAACCGTTGGTTAACACAAAATGACACAGTGACTTTCGGTGAAATCACTTTAGAAGTGTATTTCTGCCCAGGTCATACACCCGGGCATGTAGTCTTTTTTCATCGTGAATCAAATCTTGCTCAGGTAGGGGATGTTTTATTTAAAGGGTCTATGGGGCGTACAGATTTTCCTCGAGGTGATCATGCAACCTTAGTTAACTCAATCCGATCAAAGCTGTTTCCTTTAGGTGATGATGTCAGATTTATTCCAGGGCATGGGCCGATGAGTACATTTGGCGAAGAGCGCCGTAACAACCCTTTTGTGGGTGACCACGCACATTAACTTTATTTTAGAGATTGTTATTTATGAGTTCATTTGTAATTAGAGCACAAGATAGATTAAAAAAAATAGATTCTAGTCCTATTTTTCAGTGGTCAATCATTGCTGTTATTATTGTTTCAGCCTTACTTATTGGTGCTAAAACGCATGATTTACCTGTACAGGTTGTCAAAGTTTTGGCTTTTTTAGATAGTGCAATCACGGTGTTTTTTGTCATTGAATTAACAATACGTTTTATGGCGTTTCCTAATAAAAAACAGTTTTTCAAAAGTGGTTGGAATATTTTTGACACCTTAATTGTTATCGGCAGTTTAATACCAACCGGTGGTACGGGTGTATTATTGGCTCGTTTGTTACGTGTATTTCGCGTGTTACGGTTAGTGTCTATGGTGCCAGAATTACGTCTGTTAATTAACGCACTTATTAAAGCTATTCCTAGAATGGGCTATATAGCCTTGTTAATGTTCGTTATTTTTTATATTTACGCTGCTATTGGAAGTATGGTTTTTCATAAGATTAATGAAGTATTATGGGGGGATGTGTCAATTTCTATGTTAACACTCTTTCGTGTTGCTACCTTCGAAGATTGGACTGATGTCATGTATGAAACGATGGCCGTTCATCCTCTTAGCTGGATTTATTACTTGTCGTTTATTTTCTTAACTGCTTTTATTTTCTTAAATATGATGGTTGGTACCGTTTTAGAAGTGATGAGCGAAGAGCACGAAAACTTTCGAGCGGAGCAACATGGTGAAACAGGAGAGGGGGGAGAGCCGGCGAGCCGCGCACAAATAGACCGGCTTGAAAATGAGTTAGCTGAAATTAAAACCTTGTTGTTACAAAGTCATAACGTTAATCAGCGATAGCCATATTAAGAGTGCTTGTTCGCCATTAGGTTAACAGGCACAGCTACCTATAATTCATTTGCTTTATTAATCTTGCTCTTGATTGCTGATATTCAAAATCAATATTCCACAGTTTAAGTAAGTTTAAATATTCGAATGTTTCTATTTCAGATAACTGTTCAACCATCATCTCTTCAATGAGGTGATTAAAACGATATAATTGTAAGTTTGTCATTTTAAATCCTTTTCAATAATTAACCCATCTTCACTATATTCAACGAATGTGCAAAAAATATGAATATTTCATTCACTAATATAAAGCGAAATTCATGCCAAATTTATTTAACTTTTAGTTGACATTTATATGGTAAAAATAATGTTGCTTCTTTTTTTAATCGTAAGTAAATATATAGGCATATTTCATCTAGTATTACTTGTTCATATTGATTTTTGGTTTTTTGTTCAAAATATAGTGTTATTTCTAAATATATAGGTAACTTATGTGAATTTTTTAACGTTAAATGCTATAAAAGAAAAAGCATATTTTATTTAAATATTTTCGGTTGTCTTAAATGATTGCTTCTAAGCGCATTCTTTTTCTTTTCATTATTGTTTCATGTCATATTTCATTGTTTTCAGCGGGTGCTTTATCTGACGACAATAATGAAGCACTCAATGCTAGTCAAAATACTGTTCAACAAGTACTGGCTTTAGAGAAAATTGCCGATAATAATGAAGCTATTGAATTTTCGATACAGCTATTACACCGTACTAATTTAACCGTTCAACAACGCATTCGTATTTTTAAGGTACAAGAGCGTAGTTATGCCGAGCTTAGTAACCTACACCTTGCTAGCCAAATTGCCAGAAATATACAGGTATTAGCGACTAAAAATAATCTCCCTCAAATTGAAGCTGATGCTTATAAAAGCATTGGTATTTATCACTATTTAAAAGGTGAGAATGAAGAGGCTGTTGTCGCATATCAAATGTCTCTGAATTTCTATTTACAAGCGAACCAGCCCGTAAAATTGGCTAATCTTTATAATAATATTGGTTTAGCATATGCGGTGATGGGCGATGTACGTAAAACGTTAAAGTACTATCAAAAAGCAGAAACTATATATCAGGAAAAGGGCTCAGAAGCAGACCAAGCAGATATTCGCTACAATATTGCTGGTTTGTATTTACGGTTAAAGCGTTTTGATATAGCTATTGAACTTTACCTTGATGTTATTAAAAGGTTTTCAGATGCCAATCAAAATCTTATGCTAGCAAAAGCAAGAGGTGAACTTGGTACAACTTATAAATATTCAGGTGAATATAAGAAAGCTTTAACCTTATTATTACAAGCCATTACTTATTTTGATAAAAATGATGACTCGTATAATTTAGCTGCATTTTCTCAAAATATTGCAGGCCTTTACAATATGATGAACCAGCCTTTTAATGCGATAAAACATGCTAATAATGCTATCGAAATTGGTAAAAGAACGGGTCACAATAATGCTTACAGTGGGGGGTTATTTTGCTTAGCTAAAGCAAAGTTTTCACTAGGATATATTGACGAAGCTTACGATACTTTATTATTGTCGAATAATATTGCTGCAGAAATGAATAATCAAAGCCAACTTAATAATAATACCGCCTTGTTTTCATTGATTTATGCCGCACAAGGAAGAACGCGTGAGGCAATAAAGACATATCAGGAGTATCTTAAACAAACAACGAAAATTACCAATGCTGCGCTAAATATTCAGCTAGCTGAATTTGAGTCAAAGCAATTAAAACAACAAGTTAATCAACTCCAGCAGAGCAAAGAGTTGCAAAAGTTGCAAAATGATCAATCTGATCAAAAACGCAATTTTAGCATTGTTGCCGCTATTTTTATCTTAATGATGGTCTTTTTTATCTTTAGTCGTAACCTAGACCGGCGTTCAAAATTAAAGTTATCTAGCAGGGTAAAGCATCGTACTCAGGAGTTAGAGCTATTAACTAGCGAGTTAGTAAAAGCTAATGCGATTAAAAGCCAGTTCTTGGCGAATATGAGTCATGAAATAAGAACCCCATTAACTTCGATAATAGGCCAAGCTGAAGCTATTACTCAGG
>Ga0209395_1003203_pt1 | contig 20576 bp, 15 predicted proteins | sample GOMGulsemesocosm_3_FD_184635 | JGI IMG/M metagenome (GOLD analysis project Ga0209395, IMG submission 184635) | Methane-oxidizing microbial communities from mesocosms in the Gulf of Mexico - GOM9D Gulf of Mexico (SPAdes) (version 2) | ecosystem: Environmental > Aquatic > Marine > Cold seeps... | reverse complement strand
AATCGCTACCGGCCGCACAAGCATAACGTCGGGCTATCACCATTGGCCGCCGAAGCGGAACACAAGAAAACTTATAACGGGTTGGCCAGTTTTAGTTGACCACTACAGACAATTATCTGTTCCGACCGTTGGAGAGCTTTTTTTGGTTCTCTAGAGGGACTCATAGATGGGGCCGTAGCTACAAAATTACTACTATTGAGACTACACGGTGAGCGCGACAGTCCGTCGTCCCTCAATGGTTCACGAGCCTCTTATCAAAAAAGTATGCTCTATTGACAGAAGATTGATTGTCTACGAAAAACTCTATCATCATATATTTGACGAGCTTGAATAGGATGACGTGCCAATGGCCATGGCCCAGTGGCTCGAAGTTCGATTATCTCAATCCCGGGAGTGTAATCCAATTCATAGCTCAATAATTTTCTGAACGCCATTGTGCTTCACGACGCCAATTTTTCAGATCTCCATGGCTACAGCAACCAGCTAGGCTACCTTTTTCCTAATCTAGTACTTCGCTAGTTTTATTCGGGATGCCACGTTATTTGGTTCGGTATAAATGTGATTTTCTTCGTTTAAGAATAGGTACCATTTTAAACGAGGGAGTTGAGTTCCCTAGATAACAACCTTGAGCTCACGCAAAAAATCACGCCCAAATCGGAAAATCGTTTCATAAGTAAAGAGGATATTCGAAGCGATTTAATAGTCGTCGAATTTAAGTGATTTGTTAAGCCTGGTGAGAGATGTAGCCCATGAAATAATTTCACCATCTGGAACCTATTTACACGAGTCTGGTAAGTCATTGCACCAAGAGAATGTTCGAATATAGACAATGATTGAACGATATTGTCCGTATACGTCGACCTGTCCAAATAATACCATTGTACGCTCTATGTAGAGTCTTGTTGCTCATTGTAAACAACTATTAGTTGGAGATTTAGGATGTGGAAAACCATTTTTATAAATAACGATATATACCTTTTAGCTTTTGGCATGGTCCTCGGAATGCTCACCTGGGATTTAGCTTTTGAAACAAGACGATTAAAGACGGTTAAGGACATAGCAATGCTACGTCACTACTACCTAGGCATTCATAAAGCACGTGCACCTATAGCGTTAATATTGCCCATAGCACTGATCTTTATATTTTCGAATTTGATCTACCATGTCGTTCAAAACTATTCGGTTGTAAATTTGGTCGCGTTAGGGGTCGCTACACTTGGAATCGCGATCGAAATTGTACTAGCTGTTCCTAAAGAGATTACGCTCTGGAAAAGAATGGAGGTTCCTTCGGAAAACGATTCGGCTGCCATTCAAACAATGTTTGGCATGATTAAATCAATTCGAAACACCCATATTGGCTGTTATGCGCTGTTTCTAATTGCAATATATTTAACCAGCGGTGCATAAACGTTTTCTGAACTAAAGACCCAAAAGAAAAGATGATTAGAGGTAAAAAAGTGAATACGAAAATTGATCCATTCTTGAATTCGAAGCCGGATGAGGCGTTCATCCGAAGAGCAATAGATCACGCTAACATCAACGCTCTAAGGCTTGCTCTCTATCAGCAAACACGTGATCAGGAGCTTGCTTCGATGCGAGTCGAATACTCTCTGCGCGCGGGTGCATTGGGAGATTATTCGCTTGCCTCAGAACATCATGAGGAAGTAAGAGAGAAAGCACTTGCATATCTTCTTTCTGGTGACCTTACTAAGGCAGATATGCCTTCCCCCTCTGAATCAGAAAAATTGATCGAGTTATATCTCGGCCGTAAAGTATCAGCAGAGGAAGCACGTTTCGGTTATGAAGAACTATCATTTGAAGAATATCCTCGGGATGTTGAATGGGGAGAGAAGCCACCATCCGAAAAACTCAACGATTTTCAGGTAATAATTGTAGGGGCTGGTATTAGCGGCATGGCAGCGGCAATTCAGCTGGATCGCCTCGGAGTGCCTTACCGAATCATCGAGAAGGAACAAGGGTTAGGCGGTACTTGGCTTGTAAACGATTACCCCGAGGCACGTGTTGATATCAGTACTCATGTTTACCAGTATAAGTTTGAGAAGAACTATCCATGGAAGAGTCAATACGCAACGCGTGATGAGATTAAGGAATATCTAGAGCATATTGCTGACAAATATGATGTCAGAAAAAATATTGCCTTTGAAACAGAAGTTAAAGAGGCTAAATGGAATCCGTCCGCTAAGCGATGGGATCTATGTATACGAGATTCGGATGGCAAACAGGAAAAATTATCGGCCAATGTTGTTATTAGTTGCAGCGGGCTGTTTTCTACACCCAAACTTCCCGATATTGAAGGCATTGAACGTTTCAAAGGCAAGAAGGTTCATACTACGTCCTGGGACCATGACTACGAATTAGCCGGAAAGTCGGTAGCTGTTATCGGTACAGGGTGCACCGGTTGTCAAATGGTTCCGGGGCTAGCTCCTCAATCGGGTAACTTGACTGTATTTCAGAGAACGCCGAGTTGGATAATACCGGCTCCAAACTATAAGTCTACTATATCCACAGAACTAAGCTGGCTTCTTGATACTATGCCTAGCTACTGGAACTGGAATCTCTTTGCATCCTATATCGCAGATATTCAAATTCAGGATTTACAGGCTGTTGACCAGGAATGGTGTGAAAATGGAGGTACTGTTAGCGAACGCAATGAGAATCTTCGTAATTTACTAACAATGTATATTCAAAGTAAGCTCGTTGACCAGCCTGAACTCATTGAAAAATGCACACCGTCTTATCCTCCATTTGCCCGCAGAATAGTAATCGATAATGGCTGGTACGATACTCTCAATCGTGAAAACGTCGAGTTAGTAACAGATGGTATAGAGTGTATTACAGAAAAAGGTATCAAAACGAAAGATGGGGTCGATCACGAATTCGATATTATTGTCTTTAGTTCGGGGTTTAGCACTTCAAAGTATCTCTGGCCGGTAAAGTACGAGGGGAAAAATGGAGCGACACCTGAAAAGCTCTGGGCTAAAGATGGAGCACGATCCCACCTTGGTATGACAATGCCAGAATTCCCGAATTTCTTCACGTTTTATGGACCGAATGGTCAATCTAGAGCGGGTGGTTTCCATTCCTGGGCCGAAATTTGGTCGCGTTACGTCGGGGAAATGATTGTAAATATGATCGAAACTAACAGCCAGGAACTCGAAGTCCGTCAGGAAATATTTGACGATTATAATCAGCGCATGGATGATGCGATGAGCGGTATGCTTTGGGAGTCAGAAGGTGGCGGTGGCTACTACGTCAATGAGCAAGGACGATCTGGCATAAACATGCCGTGGTCTGTTCATGAATTCTACGAAATGGTTCGTCATCCAAATTTTGATGATTTCAGCTGGTCTTGATCACAGAGAGATAATTGAAGACTAATATGATAAAGATCAAGCTGTTACGACTTATTGTTCGATTTATGCCAATTATTTTCTGGCGAAAAAAAAAACTAACAATCTAAAGGTTGTTACAAAAACTATATTGGTAGAAAACGGAAAAATAAGGGCCCGTATTTACACGCCTGAAAGTGAGGGCCCTTATCCTACAATAGTCTATTTCCATGGCGGCGGATGGATGCTTGGCAGCATTGATAGTCAGGATCCTATATGCAGGGATCTTTGCGTAAAATCCAATCGCGTAGTTGTTTCAGTCGACTATCGACTAGCTCCTGAGCACCCTTTTCCTACCGCTCCAAATGACTGTATGACCGCTTTGGAATGGGTGATTCAAAATATCGACAACCTCAATGGCGATATAGATCAAATCTACGTTGCTGGGGACAGTGCGGGAGGGAATTTGGCTGCTGTACTTTCATTGGAATCTAGAATAAAACATCCTGGATTGATAAAAGGCCAGATACTAATTTATCCAGTTACTGATCACTACCGCGCTAGTGTAAACCAAGGTGATTCTTGTTCCTACTCCAACAACTTAGAAGGACTTATTCTCACCAAAGATCTAATGATATGGTTTTGGGATCAATATTTAAAGAACTCCAAACTACTCAAATCTGGACAAACACAGCACGAACTTGCCACTCCTTTGAGTGTAGATGATCTTTCCAGTCTACCACCCGCGTTAATACTGATAGCCGATAGGGATCCTCTAAAAGACGAAGCAATAGCATATGCAAAGAAGTTAGTGCTGCAAGGAAATGACGTGACGTATACGCTGTACGAAGGGACCCAGCATGGTTTTATGGGTAGTATGGGGCCAACCAGAAACTATGAGAAAGCGTGTGCTCAAATTATAAAGTGGTTAGACGATGTGTGATCTTTCTCATGCCTATTATCATGTGTGAACTGAGTAGTGCAATCGATGGGTTGGAGGCGAACAGATGATTCATTATGTTGATCTTTTCTCGCGACACCAATCCCGTGATAGTGCGACAGCTAGGACCAGCTCAACAGGTCTGGGGTGGATGATCTTATCAAACTCTCTCAGGCAAGCAACGCTGATCGATAATGGTTTGAGTCGTGACTCAATATTGATGATACCAGCACAGCGTATTCCACGGAATCGCAATAATTTGGTTTTCCTGCAGTACCTAACCTTAGTGAGGTCGAGAAGTTGGGGTAGGGGTCCCGGCCCTTAGCCTGCATTATCAATTTTTACCTGAAGCTACTACTGAGAAAAGAAAGGTCCATCAAGCTCGATCTAAAACTAGGAAACCCTAAGAAAGTAGTAGCTGATCTAAGGTTGGCTGGCCGATATCAAGTTATCGGAGATTGGATTTTCCAATATTCTTCAAAAACTAATTACATGGTATGTTCAATGTATTTTACTAAAGAGAGTTTTAAATACCCAGTGTCAAATGACGCTGTTAATATATTCAACGAAACTTGGGATTGTCTCGCAATGTCAGGTAGTTGGTGGAGTGGTGAAGAACGAGTAGCTATAGCGATGGCCGCTCGTGAGTCGATACCTCGTGAACTTTTTGATCAACCTCGAGCTTCCGTCTCAGAATTGTCTTGCATCCGAGATTCTGAAAGTTTGTCACCCCTTGTGATTGATGTAATTGAGCGCATAGTTACAGAGTCTGGCTCTCTAGATAAATTCTGGTGTGCATCCGTATGCGAACGAATAGGCGAAGGAGCCTATGTCGAACTTGTGGCGGTTATTATTTTGGTGCTTCCCATTGATCGATTTTGCTTGTATCTGGGACGCGATTTGGCGCCCTTGCCCATACCAAATGTCGCTACTACCCCTTTATGTCAATACCCGAACGACTTAATAGACGTGGGTGCATGGGTACGACAAACACAGTCTGCAGTAGACGACCCAGAATTGGTTAATGTATCTCGTGCACTAAGCATGTCTCCAAATGAAAATAGACTCCGCCGTGAAATGGTGGACGCTCTATATATGGAGGGGCATAGCTTTTTCGATTCGATATGGGACAAAAAAACACTAAGCCGACCACAACTGGAATTAGCCGCAACCCGAACCTCGGTCATTAATGAGTGTTTCTATTGCGCCCAAGGCCATACATCGATCTTGGATATCGCTAGTAAAGCCTTAGGTGAAAATGCATCACTCGAATCCACTCAAGGGAAAGTAGGAGATGATATTGGAGTGCCGCACGGTGAGCTTATTTTGGCGTTTACAGAGATCGCTAATCGCACACCTCAAGAAGCGCACCATCACCTTCCTTTGCTGATTGACTCATTGGGTGTTAAAGGTGCTGTAGAGTTGGCCTCAGTGGTGGCTATCTTTAACGGGCTTAATCGGACTTCTGACCCCACTGGTGTTCCTTTGGAGAAATCCTTGATGGCTTACGGACGCATAGATAATAAGATTCGAAAACTTGGCTTGGACAAATTGAATGGGATTAATAGCTCAAAATCAGTTGGCCTATTGGAGAGTGTCGGGGTATTAGTCATGTTTAAAATCAAACGATATTTCGGTGGTAGACAATAACATCCTTCAGGATCATGGGACTCTTAGGTCTATTGGTGTGGCTCGCAATGGTAACTGGCAGAATGACTGCCAAGGGACTTGATCGTAGCACAGTACTAGTAAGTCGTAAAAATTGGGTTCATATCTATGCAACAACGAATGTTACCTCGTACTTCGCGCGCACTGGTTTTCGTCTTTTTCTCTGAGGCTCCAGTAGGAATTGACTAGCGAAACCCGACAATGAAAGTATCTCAACAAATCATCGGCAGGGAGTGATCATGATTCGCTTGATGCACGGCTTTGAGGGTTTCTTCACAGTATCAATTATACCGACGGAAATTACGTGGCGAGCGGAGTTAGAATAGGTTAGATGGGAATATATATATATGACAAGGTGCCCCGTCGCCATCAAAACGTTATTAGGCCTTGGCTATTTAGGTCGAAACCGTCTCGATACTTCCATCGACATCGTGAGATGTTGGCGACGGCGCCGGGAATGAAGGTCAGTAGGACTCTAGGTCAGTAATAGTGAGGCTGAGTTTTAGTGTCTAATTGGAAAATATTTTCCATTTTCCCCGTCAAAAATATCTGCAAATTTGGATTTCCGGATTTGAAGAATAAGGTGAAGATGGCTTGAATTAAATTTGATAGGTTGTGGTTGTTCCGCGGCCATCTCGATATAGTCGCCACATACAAAAGTTAACTAATGAGTGATATTTAATTATGCAAAATCTATTTTCTGTTGAAGGGAAAGTTGCAGTCGTTACCGGCGGCTCTCGTGGGATTGGAGCCATGATCGCACAAGGTCTTGTTAAGAGTGGAGCCAAAACCTATATAACTTCTCGGAAGGAATTCGAGCTACAGACAACGGCAAATGAACTCTCTGAGTTTGGTGAATGTATCGCCATTCCATCTGATTTATCAACCTTAGAGGGAGTTAGAGCATTTGCTGAGTTGCTTAAGGAAAGGGAGTCTCAGGTCAATATCTTGGTTAATAATGCTGGTGCCACTTGGGGGGAGTCTATAGACAACTTTCCCGAATCTGGTTGGGACAAGGTGATGGAGTTAAACGTAAAGTCTCCATTTTTCCTTGTACAGCAACTGTTACCAGTCTTGAGATCCGCCAGCAGTCAGGTGGACCCTGCTCGGGTGATCAACATCTCTTCGATTAATGCCTATACCAACTCGAAGATGACCAACTACTCATACACGGCAAGTAAAGCAGCTGTCGTGCAGATGACACGTCATCTCGCTGCAGATCTTGCAGGCGACAACATTAACGTTAATGGTATTGCTCCGGGCTTGTTCCCCAGCAAAATGACCGCGCATGTAATTGCAGAGAATGGCGAGGCGGTTAACGTCGCCCGTATTCCTCGCGGTCGTATCGGCAATGCCGAAGACGCCGCCGGTACCGCTATCTATCTCTCCTCCAAGGCCTCTAGCTGGGTTACTGGACATACTGTTGTTCTGGATGGTGGAAGTGTAGTGAGTGCGGGTTAATACGTTATGTAGCAATCTAAGTTTTACTCCGAGCTCTGTAATGCCTTGCCGTTGCCTCATGGATGCGGCCTTCACTGACAATAGATTCCCGGCAGGCCTGCCGTATGTAATGCCTTGGGTCAAAACCGCCTGCTGCACCATCTCTTTGCACTGAGATGGTTTCACCACTATTAACCGTCGCCTTTATAGAAGTTCTCGATAGCGCTACTAACCTACCCGCGAACTTCTGAGGCACGACGTGGCGGCCTTCAAGAAATGCTGCAACTTAGACAGATTTTATCCGTTCGACAATCATCTGTAGCGATAAGTTTTGAAGAACTTAAAATACGTATGTCGAAATTGTTGACCACAAAATGAAGTGCAGGTCAGAGTGTGGAGAGATACTTGACAGTTTCAGTCCACAGTATTATTGACTAAATACTCGCTGAAAACTCCGGTTAACGGTAGACATTATTTTTACCCAAAATTCGACATCCATTGTACGTTTTTGTCCGTTGCTTACGACTTTCAATGCCAATAGAATCTCGCGGGTTCTAGTTCTCCCAGACATTGGCGTAGAAAAAGATGGCACTATAATTCAGAAACTCATTCGTATGACGAGATACTCCATATTGAAAATATATTTGACGCGGTGTGCACCCAAATATTAAACAATGATGGAAGTTGTGAGTGTTCTCGCTGTTAGTGCATGGCGGAGGTCACTTTGTTTTCTGATTTTGAACATAGGTGCACTGTACTTAAGTCTGAAGCTGTGACCTCAGAAATAAATAATAACAGCACAAATTAATTAGGAATTCTCTAGTTAGGAGAAGTAATTATTTGTGCTACAAAGGAAGTAAAGCGGACATCAGAATATGAAGATAGTTGGATATAAGAGAACAAAATTGGCAGTCGTTGTCGCATCATTGATTGGATCGATGAATTTGTCCGCAGATGAAGGATATATTCTGGAGGAGATTGTTGTCTATGCGCAGAAGCGAGAACAATCCATTATGGAAGTTCCAATTGCGGTTTCGGCCTATGACTCTGAGTCTCTTGCACGAGCTCAAATTAGAGATTCGAGTGAGCTTCAGCAGCTAGCACCCTCCCTGTCTGTTAGTAAGACGACTGGAAGTAGTGATACTGTTTTCTCTATCAGAGGAATCGGAACTAGTGGAAACAACGCTGGCTTCGAGCAGTCGGTTGGTGTGTTCATTGATGGAGTGTATAGAGGGCGTTCGGGAGCCGCACTTACCGATTATATTGATTTAGCAGGAATTGAAATACTAAAAGGGCCGCAGGGAACATTGTTTGGACGAAATACCGCCGCGGGTGTTATCAATGTTCGAACAAAGGCACCAAGCTACGAAAACAGCTCAAATATCGAGGTGTCCGCAGGGAATTCGGGCTATAAGCAATTTAAAGCATCGAGCACTGGACCTCTGATTGAGGACAGGCTGGCTTACCGCCTATCTGGTTCTTGGCAAGAACAGGAAGGTATCTATGATGATATTGTTGATGGTGAAGATATTGGCGACAAGGATCGCAGTAGTGTAAGAGCTCAGTTTTTATGGGATATCAACGATAGTGCGTCGCTTAGAATCATTGCAGATTACACTGAAATCGACGAAGTTTGTTGCACGGCGGCACCTCTATTCTACGGTCCCTCAACACAGTTGCTTCAAGTCACATCTGGCGAAAAATTCTTGTCCGCTACTCCTAGTACCTATGCCGGAGATTCAGGAACTTCCCCTTCCCCATTTGATCGAGATGTAGCTTTAAACGCGGACACGAAGGAAACTCTCCGCGATTGGGGGATATCCGCTGAACTAGAGTGGGATTTTGGAGAGACAGCTTTAACAGTGATCTCTGCGTATCGAGTATCGGACAATGAGAACGTTATAGACGCAGACTACTCAGCAGCTGATTTGATTACGCGTAAAAATATTGTTGATATTGAAGAGACTAGCGTGGAGATCAGATGGGCTTCAACCGGATCAAACGAAATTGACTGGATGGTAGGCAGCTACTTTTTTGATCAATCAATAGACCTTAAGTCTCCGATTAGTATTGGCGTTGATGCCTATGGTTATTTTGATGCGTTGTCAGGCATCGCTGCGAACGAAATATTAGGCGCTGCCGTAAGTCCCGCACAGATACCAAATTTGATTTCCACTTTGGAATCATCCTTAGGGGGTAATTACTATTCCGTTGGGGATTTTGTCAATACCGAGTCTGATTATAGTGCACAGAGTTTTGCTGTGTTCGGACATGGAACTTGGAACATAAATGATAAACTGAGTCTGAGCTTGGGGATTAGATACTCGGATGAAGAAAAAGATGCCGATTACGAGGGCATTCAAAACAGTCAATTTGATGCGCTTTCTGCCTCCGATATTTTTACCGGTTTTTCCACTAGTTCGGATCCAGTAATTGCTGCACTTGCTCCTGCTGTTATTTCTCCAGATGGCACTACTGGTGCACAAGCCTTGACTGCCATTACTCAGCGATTTCAGTTTGGCGCTCCTTACGATGCATTTGAGTCTGAATATGAGGACGACAATATCTCGGGTGCGGTAAGTGTCAACTATATCTGGGGCGAAGAATTAAGCAGCTACGCGCGATTTGCACGAGGGTATAAAGCAGGAGGGTTGAGCCTAGATCGTACAGCGGGGGGGCAATCGCCGGGAAATCCTACAGCAGACCCTAAAGCTCCGATATTTGAGTCGGAAACTTTAAACTCTTTCGAAATCGGATTGAAGGCGTCATTACTTGACGGAAAGTTGACTCTGAATTCAGCTGTATTTCTTCAGGAAATGGATGATTTTCAGTTTCAGGAGTTTACAGGTACGGGGTTCACAGTTCAAAACGCGGCGAAAGTTGAAGGAAAAGGGATTGAGCTTGACTACGCGTTCATGCCGAATGAACATTGGTTGATTTCGGGTGGAATTACCTTTCAAGATATAGTCTATGATGAATTCGAAACCGGTCCGACTACCAGAGCTCAGCGTGTAGCGGGCCTGCGATATCAAGATCTATCAGGAAAGTCGGTTCCTTTTACCTCGAAGGTTAGTCATTCGGGATCATTTTCCTACCGTAACTCGCTTACTGACTCCGTCGAATGGTCAGCCGGTGTTTCTTACAGTTATAGAACCGAATATCAAACCGAACCATCGGGCGAATCTATTCTGGAGCAAGATTCCAGTGTAGTCGTGAACGTGGTGACTTCAATTGAAGATACCGGTGGTTTTTGGGCCGTGGACTTCTGGGGTAAAAATGTAACCGATGAAGAACTCTATATGGCTGGGCTCAACACGCCATTCCAAGAAGGTTCGTATAATGCTTATCTCAACTCTGCGCCAACTTGGGGCGTGACACTGCGACTCAATATGTAATTCGAAAGCCTCTCTTGGCCCGTGTATTACGGGCCCTTTTTATTAATATACTGGCTATGATTTGCCGTTTTTCCGCGTTAGAAGAATAAGCCGCACCTTTCTGGTGACAAGAAGAGGGATAGAGTAGAGGGTTGTATCCTAATCTCTGGACTTCGCCCACTCAGTGGACATCAAGAGTTGAACATAGATATACAGGCTACCCAGTCGTATTAAGTTCAGACGGCATAGGAATGACATCGTATTTGGCTTCGTTTCTTCTATCAGTTCAAAACTCAAACTGATAGTCGATAAAAGATTCTGTATGGCAACTTGAGCCCCCATAGAAAGAAAGATCTCATCAAGATACAGGATTGTGATTACGTTGGCCGCTTTTGCTTGCCCTCCTGTAGTGCCATTAACACTGACGCCCGAACCTTCGTTGACTTGAAGAATTGAATCACCAGATCTCGCGCCTCGCAGGGTATTTTTTTTACAGCTCAATACAGTACTTCCCCCGAAGGCGATAAACTCTGTAGAGATAACTCGATTTTGGTGCTTGATAGTTTAAGTAATACCAGTGCTTCCAGTAGAGGGGAGCACAGTGTTCGAGAGTCTAGAGGAGGTCGTAAGCGCCTAACCAATCACACCCTTTTCATCGAATCTTACAGATCAGATGACGGCCTTTCTAAAGGATTTACCACGAAACGAATAAACCATAAGATTGGAAAGGCATCATCCAAGGTCAGTGGCCTCAGGCTACCAAAATTGTCGTCAAAATATCATTGGCTCACGTTATTTCAGCTTGAGTATGACCAGACAGACTCAAAACTAAGTAATCTCCACTTGTTGCGGAAAAGATCGAAAAGCACCAGCTGCATAAATCGGTTTGAGGTGGAATGCCATGCGTCTTGAAATTAGCCCGCAGGTAGAGCCCACCCACGGCCGTAGCTGATTTGATGAAAGCACCTAATTCATAAAATAAGTCGGTCATTTTTCGGATATCTATCCGTATCGTGATTCTATTGATTTTAGAAAATCGATCAATAGCCTATCGGTCATCGTTGGACAGTAAATGCTGCTATCCATCTTCGATAGCGCTATCTTTGTCTTTGCCAATAAGCGCAGAGACAAGCTGAACGTTTTGTGTTGGGATAACGCCGGACTTTTTCTCTGATATATACGTCTGGAGAAAACCAACTTTAAAAGTCCCAAGAAACTATCGAACGCAATCATGAGTAGATGGATTAAAACGGGTCGGTTAATAAGGGGGTTAGCGGCCCTCATTTTATAGTAGTGAGGTGTCTACTTTCCGTGGGTAGCTTGGGATACTATAACCTTCTTATCAGGTAGCCGAATCACAACGTCCATGTCAAGGCGCGACACGCCCGTAATCACCAAAGTAGATGAGTTGGCTGTGGCGACTGATAATTCTGGCTATTTCACCATCGCTTTTTAATGCGTTCAAATGCAAGTTAAATTGTTCTATTAGGTGATTGTCTTTTTTTCTAAAGCTGAGTGGTGAGAATGCTGGATATATATAGAAAGCTGGTAACGTCTCTAGGTCTACTAACCTATTGACAACATTCAGGTCTTTCGCCGCACCGTATATCATTTCCGGATGAGCAATGGCGATGTCTATACGTCCCTTCATCAGTGCTTTCAGCATGTGCTTAACTTGGTTAAATCGAGTTTGTCGCTCAAATTTGTTGAAGACATAGCTCTCCACTATTGGAGAATGTCGTAAATGACCGATATTCAGGAGTTTGTTATTTTCAACATTACTTAGGTCGAAATCATGTTCCTTTAGTGCCACCAATCTATTGAACCCACTAAAAAGTGGAGTCGCCCCAAGAATGACGTGACCTTTTTGAATCTTTACAGTGTTTTCAGAAGGTAAAATGACAATGTAGATATCAGTATATCCGCTGAGACCTTCAGACAATACTCTTCGTATCGGCATAGGATGTACTACCATTTCATAACCCATGCGATTAAGTGTGGCCCTGAATATATCTACTGGAATACCTGTATATTCCCCTTTGGCACGATACGCCCAAGGGTATCCCTCCACGATACCGAGTATAACGGGCTCCTTTGCAATGGTACTTGAGGAGAGGAAACCAAACATAGACATAATTAGCAAGATTGTTGGGCGGAAGCTTGATCCTGTTAATTGAATAGACAATTTAGAAAACCTCAATGAGTATTAAATACATGTATCGTTGATGCTAGGATCATTTGTAGTGTTGTCACATTGCTTTAGTAATAAGTTCCGGAAAAACCGAATTGAACCGCTTTCAGTCCAAGTCGGCAGAGGGGCGTATTCAGGTTGTGTTCTGAAGGGTAATCAGTAGTTCTTCACAAGTCCCGCGTTCTACTTTGTTTGTGATTTATAAGCATTCCTGATCTAGGATTCCAGTCTTAACATGTCTAGATTAGAAGATCATCCAAGGGATGACAAGCTAAAACAGATCACAATAATCGCTTGATTTGCATCATTTACATGCAAGACGCAACAGCTATAAATAGGTCCAAAATGACACGCTATGGTAAGCTGTTTCGGTCAATAAAACTGGGCACATTAATTCGCCAAATTCTCGTACTGGGGCGCCGATAAATTGCTGTTTAATGGGTGCAGCCGATCCTAGTGGTAATATTTTGTAAGCATGACCATCGCGGATCATATGCTCACGTGTTGGCTGGTGAACCCTCCAGCATAGAAAGCCGATTTCTTGACCTTCATTATTCGACAGAGTAAGCGAACAGAGTAGCCCTGGGCGCGGTGCTTTATGAAGTGGCCCTCACTTCATTTCTTTGGCAAGGAAAGCGCTGGTAATCTCAAGGGGTCAACGCAATATCACATCTAATCGTATCCGCCGGAGCGATATACATCAGTATTCTTCGAGGACTTCGATTGAGTCTTTTCGCAACGCGATCAAGATAGTCTTGGTCGAAGTTCCGTAAGCTGTAAGTGTCTCATCAAGTACACCCTAACCAGAACTCTGATCAGGCGCTAATCTAGACGCTTCTCTTCAACAGAGCGCATCATGAAGCACGAATCACCAAGCAGTGGTGGTTCGAATGTTTTGCAGATAAATAGTAGAGCGGACTGACAGTGGCGGCACTTTGTCGTAGTAAAAATATCAGCGCCGAAAATTTCTACAACCTTACTTGCAAAGCTCGATTTTCAACACAGCACCCCCCTGCCTTTGTGCGAGCGCAGGTCCCATGCGTAAGTTTGCGGATGTCGTGGCAGTTTATCTGCACCACGATCCTGTAATTTTCGTAAACTCATCGATGGCTTGAGCCTGGTTTGTTGATCAGGCCATGAATCTCTCCGTGTTTGGCTCTGCTCTATTCGTATTCTGTAGCAAGCGCAGCGACAAACTAAAAGCCCTCTATTGGGATAGCAGCTCATTTTCTCATGGTATAAACGATTGGAAAAAACGCTTCAAATAGCCGCGAAAGAATGCACGCGAAATTATTACGTTCAGCGAAGAGCAATTACACTGGCTGCTACCAGGCTTTGATATTGATAAGCTACAACCGCACAAAGCGTTAAACCACTATTTTGAATTTTGGCCTGAATCCAGTAAAATGGCGGCATGTCATCTCCCGTTGAACTTGCCCAAGAAGGCACTCAACTCAAGCAACTCAAGCAACTCAAGCAACTCAAGCAACTCAAGCAACTCATCAAGCTGATTTAGGAGATGCTGCGCTGCAGTGCCACAAACGGTACGGTGCTTCTAGCGAAAAGATACCGCAGGCTAGGGTAGCTCTCTAATGAAGCTGAAGATGAGCGGTTGGATCTCGACGACAAGCCCATACCGGTAGAAAGAAAATACGTTTCCATTCCGGTGAACTCCCTCGCGAAGAAATTGCTCACGACCTGCCAGGTGCTGAAAATGTCTGTTCGCACGACGGCACAGCGCTATAGTGCATTGGCGACGAGACCAGCGAGCAGCTCGATATTGAACCGACCAAAAGTAAGGTGCTGCGCTACCTGCGCAAGAAATGCGCCTGTTCTAGTTGCGAGAAACACCTCATTGAAGCCACAAAGCCCGTGCAGCCCATTGGAAAGTATATCGCCTCAGCTGCCTGTTGGCGTATATCACTGTCAGTAAATACTGCTACTGTATCGACAGATCAATATCTTTAAGCGCATGGCGTTGAGCTTGATCGTACAACCTTAGCCAACTGGATGATTGAGATGGGCAGTTTGGTACAGCCCTTAATTAGTAGGCGGCAAGACGTTTTCGAAGAGCAGGCGGTGCTTCAATTGATGATACGCTTAAAGCGCTACTGGAAAACTCTGGTGGCGCTAGTGGTTGATGGCTATGAAAGCTATAGCCCTGTGTGTCAACGGAATCAGTTAACCAGTTTCGGTGGTTGGGCTCATGCACCTCGTAAATTTGTTGAGTCGCAGCGACAGCAACCGATAGGAAAATCCGATGTGGCGTTGAGGGATAATCCAGACGCTCTATGGAATAGAGAAACTCAGTAAAGAGAAGTCGACGGCTGAACGATATGGAATATATCAGCAGTATTAAAAGGAGATTATCGAAAAACCCAGTCGCTGGTTAGAAAAGACACTGCAAAATACCTCGCCAAAAACCACGCCGGGTAACCTTGTGCAGTATCTCAATAATCTGTGGCGTCGGCTCACCGCCGACGTGGTTGATATCTGTCGAAATAATTCTTCTCAGTTAGCTAGGCAGGAGCGCTACGCTTATGTGGACTCCTCCTTTTTGTCAATATTGATTAACTTTTATAAAGAATAAATGCGTGCTTATGTACGAGCTCAATATTGAGAAGCTATCTCTGGATCAATGATATTTACGCGGACTTGCTGTCAAACCTAGCACGCGAGCTCAAAGGCTCTTAGCGTAGCACTGACTAAACAAGCTGATTTTCATCTTTGTTAAAGCATTTTCGTGTTGGCAAAAATACTAAGCTGGTAAAAGTTCAGCTTTATACTCGGCATTATTCTTTAGCATTGCAAACGCCGTTCGCACTGTTTTGTTTGCAGGTGCAATGGAAGCGCATTTTTTGCCTCCGTGAAAGAAATCTTCGCGTTGCAACCACAGGCTCAATCGTCAATTGATATCGACGTGTTTCTGCCGTGGAATATCAACCTTATGGTTGCGTAGGCGCTTAGGTATAGCCTCGATAGAAATGAAGTGTTTGGCATTAAGAAACTTTGTTATCAAAATCCCCTGAAGCTTGTAAAGTTATCCACCGTCTCTCGCTCGGTACGAAGCCGATTAACCGGTTGTGATTTGTCCGCTTTACCAAGGGCCATTCCCGCATAAATCACTTCATTTGGATTAAGTTCAAGTTGCGCGTGTACAGATTTTCGTACCAAGGCCCAAATTTCTTGCATACAGGTTGCGTAGCCTTTTTCCTGGGCTACAAGACATACTGTTTGCATGAACATTCCCAGTGAAGCCCATTGATTGGCGCCATGCAGGCGATCAATAGTAAAAAATATTGCTACCGGCGCGCCGTAGAACTTAAAGTTGTCCTCCAGCCACGCTAGCCGTGCGACGGCGTCATCGCGTTCGATCCCTAACAGTGCATACATGTCTCTTGCGACTGCAGCAGTACGATCCTGATAACGTTGCGGCAGTTCAGTTGGATAGATGGGGTATTCATCGTCCTCTGTCGTCGCGCCTGCTGCCAGAGTATTGATTGCTAAATCGCTGATTTTCTCTTTTGTATCGCCTGTTACGACAATTGTCCCCCACGGCTGTAAATTGGAACCCGAAGGGGAATAACGGGCGATATCGAGGATCTCGCGCACCTTTTCCAGTGGCACTGTATCATCTAGAAAGGCTCGTGTAGAAATTCGGTTTTGTATAGCTTCAATAACGTTCATTTGTTTCCTCACTGTATCAAGATCTTATGTATCGTCGCTTTTCGACGTTACTGCATGTTTACCTATATAGGTTCTATTATGATACTAATATATTTGAGTTCTATTTTACAACCTGTTTTTGTATAATGGATTCATGGAACGAACATCTTTTGAAAATTGGAATTGTTCAGTCGCCCGCACCTTGGATTTGATCGGGGATTTGTGGAGTTTGCTGATCATACGAGAGGTATATTTTGGAACCCGTACTTTCAACGAGTTCCAACACCATCTTGGCCTCTCAAAAAATATTTTGTCGAGACGGTTGAAGAAAATGCAGGCAGATGGACTTATGGAGCGACGGGCTGCTCTAGGTGATGCCCGATCTCACGAATACCATTTGACCGAGAAGGGCCGCTCTCTTTTAACGGTTGTTATTGCGATGATGCAGTGGGGCGACCAGTGGGCAGATGACCAGAAAGGACCGCCTATTCTGGTAAAGGAGAGAAATACTGGAAAGCTTATCGCGCCTGTGAAGGTTACTGACGGAAAAGGAAATTCCTTAGAAATGCGAGATTTGACCCTTTCTGCTGGTCCTGGCGCCGATGCAGTTACACGTTCGCGCCTTGAATCTGACTAGCTCCAAATTCCCCAAAGGTTACTAAGTAGAGTAAGGCGCAGAGCGGGTTGAATTGGAATAGCGATTTTCTGGAGGCGAGAGTGAGTAATACAACACGTGACAATACCGAAAAGCCAATGGTCTGAGACTATAACGGCACGCGAGGCCTTCGAGGTAAAATCAATTTACGCCAAATCAACGCAGCGAATACCAGAGCCCTACCAGAGATTGATTTACCTCCCTCCCAGAGTTAACACCATGAAACTGATGAAATTTCCAACTAACCTAAGAATACTTGAAGTTCACGAACTGATGAAAGCGGAAGACCTTGGGGTTAACAGAAGGAGAGCCTACACACGATTATGTGAATTTTCAATCTAAAGACATACACATTTCTATTAAATTATTTTTGAACCCTACTTTTTCATATGCTCTAATCGCGACTTTATTTTCAGCATAAACGTCTAAAGAAAAGTTATTAACATTTTTAGATTTGCTCCACTCTTTTAGTGCGTTAAGAATTATTTTATTAACCCCGTTACCTCTGTAATTATAGTCAACGTACATGAAACCAAGATAAGAGTGATAATCATGTTTCAAATATGGTTTTGATTCACGAATCTGAGCATATCCTGAACCTATAATTTTATAATTAATTTCTGCTAAAAGTACTTCGGCCGTTTCTGATAAAATAAGTTCTTTTAAATCATAATATGATATAGGGTCATCCTTTAGGCTGCTGTCATAGGGGCGTTCTACTGAAATGATATGTTGTTCAAATTCAAGCAAAGTACACATATCATTTATGTTTGCACTCCTGATACTAATGTCAGTCATATATTGCTCCATGCTAAACAATTTACTTGCGCATAATACCGTGTTTTGCGGGTTGAAAATACACAGCATTCTTTGGTCCGGTGGAGGTGTAGCCGTAACGAACAATAAGACCCTTTTATGACCCTATCCTTCTACTGGCAATGCCGCTGAAATATTAAGCTATAATAGTGACACATTTAGAGTTGAATTTGCTGCTGCCGGTACGGCCTTCTGTGCATTTGATTTGTTGGGCGAACGACGAAGCGGGCAATATATCTTTGGAATTGGAATTGGAATTGGAATTGGAATTGGCAAGACCTCAGTTTACTAGACGATCGATAGCTTCCGAAAATACTGCTTTTCGAACTCTATGGGCGATATTCCGCCGTTGCTTCCATGACGCCTCGTTGGGTCGTAGAAGAACTTGATATAGTTAGAAATCTCAGGTTTCGCTTCGTTCCGCGCTTCAAAAACTCTTCACTTGGTCCGTTCTGTTATTAAATAGGAGAAGAAACTCTCCGCAGTGGCATCGTCATGGCAGTTACCGCGACGGCTCATGCTAAGCTCCATGTTGTTGTCTCTAACAAATGTTCGCCAATCTGAACAGGTATATTGAACTCCTTGGTCGGAATGTATCAGCACGCTATCTTTCGGCTTTCGCCGCCTGGGAACCATAATCAAGGCGTCGATGACTAAATCGGCTTTGGGATTGCTTTTCATGCTCCTGTCAACGACTTGCCGGGAGAAAAGATCCAGCACTATCGTCAGGAATAGCTAGCCTTCATGCGTTCGTATGTACGTAAAGTCAGTTACCCAAGATTGATTGGGTTGATCGACACATCGCGACAATGGCGGAATTCTTGAGTCGTGCTTTATGAATACGTATTTTCTTTGACTCTCCGGTGAAAAATACAGCGGCTTCCTTTAGGGTGTTTCGTTCGTCGGTGACTCGGCGAAGCTCTGCCTTGAGGCGCCGCATCTCATCTTGATGTTCATTAATCGTTTGATGTTGAACTCTCGATTCGCCGTACTTATCTATCCAATTATGTAAACTCTTATAGGTAATGCCCAGTCTCTCGGCTACCTCGCCGATTTTATAGCTACGATCAGTTACTTGTTTAACGGCTTCGATTTTAAACTCTTCTGCGTAGCGTCCTGCACTCATATTGATCACCTGATGTTTGCGTTTATTATAACGCTATCAGATCTCTACAATACTAGGGTCTTGCCAGCATTAGCAACCAAGTGAAGTAGGCCAACGATTATTGCCGCGGCAATGATATCGATATCTACCCTCGTATTATGTATCCAAATAAGCAAATCCGCATTAAATATCAATACAATAGCTATAAGAAGTAGATCTGGGGATTAATGGTTTCTCGCCTTGAATTGCGACAGATCCCGATAAATTTGCATATATATATAGATGTACTAGTGTCTTGAGGCTCAGGAGAAATATATTACGATGATGAATATCGAGACATAATTATTATAAATTTCAACGATAACACCGTATCGCCCACACTGAAGTCATCTACTTCCTGAATATCCGATGGATATTAAAGGGTTGCAAATGATTATGGCTGACATCAGATGTATCAGATAAAACCAAGCCTTTTGATAGTGACGACTTTACATGCTGCATTGCAATGTTGCCCGCTGTGACCAAAACGGCCGATAGCATCGTGCTGATTGATAACAAGGACACCTTCTAAAAGGCCTTTTATGGAACTTCGAAACAAAATTGTAGTGATTACCGGCGGAGCCGGCGGTATTGGTAAAGCCCTTGCAGTCCGTTTTCAAGCCGAAGGGGCTAAACAAATTGTTCTGATCGATCTCAATGCTGAGGGTGTTGCGGCGACTTCGCAGCAGTTGGGGTGCGTGGGAATGAGCGCAGATGTATCTAACAATGATGATGTTCAGCGGGTTATTGAAGACATCGAGGCCAATGTGGGGCCAATTGATTTGTTTTGCTCCAACGCCGGAGTAGGCCTTGGTCCATCACTGGACTCGCCGGACAGTGACTGGCAACAGAGCTGGAATGTCAACGTCATGTCGCATTTATATGCGGCCCGTCATCTGGTGCCCAAAATGATCGAGCGAGGTGGCGGTTACTTTCTAAATACCTCATCCGCTGCGGGGCTACTGAATCAAATTGGCGGCGCGGCTTACGGCACCACCAAGCACGCCGCAGTTGGCTTCGGAGAGTGGCTGGCTCTGACTCACGCCCACCAAGGCATCAAAGTCTCTATGCTGTGTCCGCAGGCTGTGCGCACTGCCATGACAGCGGATGAAAATCCTGGCACCGCAGCCGCAAGTGTCGACGGAATGATGGAACCAGAGACATTAGCCGATGTTGTTGTCGAAGGCTTGCGCAATGAAACATTCCTCATTTTGCCTCACCCAGAGGTACTGGATTACATGCGTCGCAAAACTGCAGATTACGATCGCTGGATTGGCGGTATGAATCGCCTGCACCAGAGCATTAATGAAAAATCCACCTAACCCCAAAGAA
>Ga0209395_1003202_pt1 | contig 20581 bp, 17 predicted proteins | sample GOMGulsemesocosm_3_FD_184635 | JGI IMG/M metagenome (GOLD analysis project Ga0209395, IMG submission 184635) | Methane-oxidizing microbial communities from mesocosms in the Gulf of Mexico - GOM9D Gulf of Mexico (SPAdes) (version 2) | ecosystem: Environmental > Aquatic > Marine > Cold seeps... | reverse complement strand
TGGGAAAACTTAAAGTTGTTGCTGGTCAAGAAGATATGATTCTGAAAGTGGCTTTAGAACTTATTGAGAGGCAGGAAAATGTCAAATGAAAAAGTTAATGAATTCATCGCACAAAACTGCGACGATGCTATCACTAATATAGATTCTATTCACAAGCTGGTTAATAATGTATTGTTTATCACAGGCTGTGGTGGTTTTGTAGGTCGTTGGTTATTGGAGTTTGTGCTTCAATTGAATACTGCGCACAGTTTTAATATTAAGGTGTATGCGACAACTCGACTTTGGGAGTTGGATAATCCAGAGTTGGCGCACTTGGTGGGTCATGCCAATTTTCACTTTAGTGAAGTGGATGTTAGAAATGAATTTTTGATTCCCCAAGACGTCAAAAAGGTTATTCATTTAGCGGGTTCCCCGGACCGTAAAGAGATTGCGTCAGATCCGTTAAAGCTCATTGACACTGTTATTAAGGGTACTTCAAATTTACTAGATGCGGTGAATGATAATGGTAATATTGACAAAACTCTGAATTTCACTTCGGGTTATGTTAACCCCGCACGTAATGTCGATGCCGATGGTAAAACAAGTTATGCATTTAATGATCCCTCAGATTTAATGGCCGTTTATAGTGAATCGAAACGAATGTCAGAGGTTATTAGTAATGTTTATCGTCGTCGTTTCCATCTATCGATCACTAATGTTCGTCCTTTCGCCTTCTTCGGCCCTTTTATGGATTTAAATAAAGTTTGGGCGATTAATAACTTCTTTTTGGATGCGCTTAATGGCAATGAAATTGAGATTCATGGTGATAAACGTACAGTAAGAAGTTATATGTATCCAGCTGATATGGCTTTTCAAGTGATGAAACTGTTAGTTTCAGACAAAGGTATTACTTCTTTTGAACTGGGATCAACGCAAGAAGTAACTCTGGAACAGCTGGCTACTAATATTGCTCAATTGTTTGGCTTAAAACAAAAATATGCAGTCAATGAATCATTAATCAGAGCGGGTGATGTTAGTGTTTTTGTTCCTCAACATTTGAACTCTCTCTTAACTACGCCGCAAAGTGATATGTGTCCGTTGAGTCAGTCACTAGAAAATACTAAAATCTGGACTGAGTTGAAGGACTGATTACTCAGTTAAAAGGATTAGGCTGGATTTAAAATGAACAATGTAAACCTAGTTAAAGATAAACTGTTAAATGGCAAGAGTGTGTTGGGTACGTGGTCAATAATCCCCAACCCTGCTGTATTAGAGATAATGTCACTCAGTGGATTTGATTTCATTATCTTGGATATGGAGCATGGTATATATGACGTTAACTCGCTTGATTCATGTATTCGTGTATGTGAAGCCAATGATTGTTCACCCATCGTTAGAGTACCAGGATTGAATGCTTCTGCAGCACAATGGGCCCTTGATTTAGGTGCGCATGGTGTTATCGTCCCGCAAGTTGAAGGAATTGCTGAAGTCAAAAAAGCGGTTGAAATGACTAAGTTCAGTCCTACTGGTTTTAGGGGGTATAATCCCTTTACCAGAGCCGCAAATTACAACCCCACCGCTGATCGTCAGACTGGTAAGCTTAATAATGAATTTGGGTTATCCTCTGTGATCATTGAGAATAAGCAATCTATTGATGAGTTAGACGATATTTTGGCCATCGATAATTTGGATGTGGTTTATGTGGGTGTTTATGACCTTTCTATCGCTCTGGGTTTTGAAGGTAATACGCTTGCTCCTGAGTTAGTGGAGATTGTTGAAGATTGCGTGAGAAAAATTCGTAAGGCAAATAAGTCTGCAGGTATGATGGTACATTCCCAAGCTGATGTACAGCGAGCAAAAATATTAGGCGCTAATTTTTTGGTCTGGTCTGTTGATACGAATATTATTCGGAAAGGTGCAGAAGACGCCGTTCAGGCTTTTCGAAACGTATAAAATAATGTTCAGTCTTTATTAGGAATATTTTGATGAAAATTAGAGTTGCAGATTACATAATGAACTATTTGTCAAAAGATGGTGTAGATACTGTCTTTTTATTGTCTGGAGGTGGAATGATGCACCTCGTGGATGCGGTTGGGCATTGTGAAGGGATGAATTATATTTGTAATCACCATGAACAAGCTTCTGCCATGGCTGCAGACGGTTATGCACGTCAAAAAGGCAAGTTGGGGGTTTGTTTAGCAACCAGTGGACCGGGAGGTACAAATTTGGTTACCGGTATAGTTGGAGCTTATCAAGATAGTTCCCCTGTATTATATTTAACAGGACAATCGAAAACTACTCAGACCATTCAGGGGTCAAAAATTTCTGGATTGAGACAGTTTGGTACTTTCGAAGTTGATATTGTACCTATCATAGAGTCTGTGACCAAATACTCTGTAATGATTATGGATCCTAAGACAATTAAGTATCATTTACAAAAGGCTATACACTTAGCCAAGAGTGGTAGGCCTGGTCCAGTGTTATTGGACATCCCTCTGGATATCCAAGGCGCTACGGTAGATACTGATGATTTGGTTGGTTTTGAACCTCCAGTTACAGAAAAAACTGATATTTCGGCTGCATTAAATCAAGTTGTTGATTTGCTTGGTCAAGCCAAAAGCCCTGTTATTTTGGCTGGACAAGGTGTTAGACAAGCCAACGCGACCGAACAGCTTAAGCGTTTGGTTGAACAACTAGGTATACCAGTTGTTACTACGCAACTTGGCAAGGATTCATTTGCTTATTCTCACCCTTTATTTATTGGTCACCCTGGTCCAAAAGGCGATAGAGCTGGTAATTTTTCCCTGCAAACCGCTGATGTCATTATTTCAATTGGTTGTAGTTTACATTCGCAAACAACTGGTTGGGAAAATGATCTGTTTGCCCCGAATGCTAAAATTGTGCAAGTAGAAATTGACAACGCCGTGTTGCAAAGAGAAGAAGTAGGTGTTGCGTTGAAAATTGAAGTAGACGCATTAAGTTTTATCGAACAGTTACTGGTTCTTAAAGCGCCTAAGTTAAGTATTGATGATTGGCATCTGATCTGTAAATCATGGAAAGAGAAGTATCGCGTGATCAACGAACCGCACATTAGAGAAGACAATGTTGTTAATTATTACGATGTTGCCGAAATTTTAAATCAACATTTACCCAGTGACGCATGCTTGGTAACTGATGCCGGTTCGGCTTTTTATGTGATGGGTCAAGGGTTGCATATTCATGATGAACAACGATTTATTTCATCGGGCTCTCTGGGAGCTATGGGATTTGCATTACCTGCAGCAGTTGGTGCGTGTATTGCTCATACTGGCGTAACCGTTTGTGTTACCGGTGATGGTTCACTAATGACGAATATTCATGACTTAGCAACGTTAAAACACAACAATTTAAACATTAAGTTAGTTGTTGTGAATAACGACGGATATTTGTCTATCAGAAATACTCAAAACCAATTTTTTAATGGTAATTTAGTTGGCACTAGCCAGCCGTCAGGTGTATTTATTCCGTCGCTTGAAAAGTTGGCAGAAACGTTTGAAATACCTTATATCCGGTGTGATAACTGTGATGCTCTGGACAAAGCAATTAGTGATACTTTGAAAATTGATGGTCCAGTGATGATTGAGGTAATAGGTATGGATGAGCAGAGGATTATCCCAGCGGTCCAGTCGATTAAACTTGCCGATGGTAGAATGCAGTCAAAGCCATTACACGATATGTTTCCTTTCTTATCAAATGAAGAAATCGAAGAACAGTTGAACGCAGTGGACCAATTAAGGAGGTAATTATGCAAGCCGCTGAAGTATATAATATAGAATGGGCACTGAAGGATACAACAGTCTATTTTAAGATTCCGGTTAGCGTTTAAAAATCTGTCCCAACATTTTTAGAGATCGTCATGACTGTGCTAGAAAGTGTAAGCCAAGACTGGCGCTCGGTAATTCCATAGAACGAAAATATCCTCACGGAGATAATTAATGTCAGTTGATATTGATGACTTAACCCTAATCGCAGATAAACTGTCTGAAGATTTTGAGTTTTATAAGAATAAGAAAATATTTTTGACTGGCGGAACCGGTTTTTTTGGTAAGTGGTTATTAGAATCATTTATATATTTAAATGATGTTCATAAATTAAATATATCGGTGACTATTCTTTCCCGTTCACCTAAAAAGTTTACTGAAGATTATCCACATTTTGACAATCATGAAAACTTTGTTTTTATCCAAGGAGACGTTCGTAGTTTCAGTGATATTAGTGAAGCGTATGATCTGATTATCCACGCCGCGACGGATGCTTCTGTAGAACTTAATAAATCCAATCCTGAGTTAATGCGTAGTACAATTATGGATGGTGCTAAAAGAGTATGTGACTTCGCTGATAAAGTCGGCTGTAAGCGTATTATTTATACTAGCTCTGGTGCTGCATATGGTCCGCAACCAGAAAGTTTAACCCACATGCCAGAAACTTTTGTTGATAATACTCTTTTTAATCATAACGACGCCTATGCAAGTGCAAAGTTAGAGTCAGAAAGTTATTTTAAAGAAAATGCACCTTGTGAAGTTGTTATTGCAAGGTGTTTTGCTTTTGCTGGCCCTTATTTACCATTGAATGGTAGTTATGCATTTGGGAATTTTATTAACGATGTATTGAATAAAAGAGATATTATTATAAAAGGGGATGGAATGGCCGTTCGCTCATATTTGTATGCAGCTGACCTTGTGATTTGGCTTTTGAGGATACTGTGTAGAGGTGATGATCGAGAAGTTTATAATGTAGGTTCTGATGAAGAGATTAGTATTAAACGATTAGCTTGTGAAATTAGCGCTGGAAAAGTAAGCGTAAATATTCTGACAAAAAAAAGCATGTCGAAAAATATATATGTACCATCAATAAATAAAGCTAAATTGGAATTGAACTTAAGATGTTATACATCTTTAAATGATATGATTTTTAAATCGATAAAATTTCATAGTAGTTTATTAAATAAGTAGATTGTAGACTTGAATTATGTGAGTGAAAAAATTAATTGTTTATAATTAATTTTTGTTTTTCATATTTATAGATGTAATCGTGAAGGTTGTTAATATGATTTTAATTCAAAAACAAATATGTCGATATCTATTTACTGGTGTTATCAATACAGTTTTTGGGTATAGCGTATATAGCGGGCTTGTTTTTCTTGGTCTGGGATACTCTTTTTCTTTGTTGATTGCGACTGTTACTGGGGTTGTTTTTAATTATTATACATTTGGTAAAGTAGTTTTTAATACTTCACATGATACGAGTCGTTTGTTTAAGTTTATTTTTTGTTATGTGATAACATATTGTTTAAATTTGTTAATGCTCTCGTTTTTAATAAGTTTTATGGAACTGGATTTGTATATTTCTCAGGCGCTATGCATTCCGCCTTCTTTTATTATAAATTGGTTTCTTTTTAAATTTTGGGTTTATAAAAATACGGAAATAAAAGAATATGTCTAAAAAAATCAGTGTGGTCACCCCCTGTTTTAATGAAGAATTGAACGTTGAGTTATTATACCTGAAAGTTAAAGAGCAGTTTGAAAAATTGGATGATTATGAATACGAGCATATATTCATTGATAATGCGTCATCAGACTCAACAGTTAAAATCTTAAAAAAAATAGCTAGTGAAGATAAAAATATAAAAATCATTGTAAATAGCCGGAATTTTGGTCCTATTAGATCTCCTCAACATGGTTTGATACAGGGTAGTGGAGATGCAACATTATTCATGGTTGCGGATCTTCAAGATCCGCCAGAGTTAATTCCTGAATTTTTAAAAAAATGGGAAGAAGGGAATGAACTTGTTATTGGTGTGAAAAATGAGAGTGCAGAATCTGCTGCGATGTTTTTTGTTAGAAAGTGCTATTACAATCTTGTGTCTAAGCTGTCTGAAGTAAGGTTAGAAAAGAATTTTTATGGTTTCGGTTTATATGATAAAAAAATCATAGATATTTTGAAAGACATTCCAGATCCTTATCCTTATCTTCGGGGGTTACTCATGGAAGTTGGCTTTAGTGTTGAACGAATTTATTACAAACAGCCTGAAAGACATCGAGGTATAACAACGAATAATTTTCTATCTTTATATGATATGGCTATGTTAGGGATATGTAGTCATTCTAAAATACCGTTAAGAATTGCAACAATATCAGGATTTATTTTAAGTTTTATTAGTTTTTTAATAGCTTTTACATATTTAATTATCAAATTGATTTATTGGGATAGTTTTCCTTTAGGTACCGCCCCAATTTTGATTGGCATGTTTTTCTTGGGCTCTATTCAAATATTTTTTATTGGACTTGTTGGTGAATACGTTGGTCATTTGGTGACTAAATCATCGAAATTCCCCTTGGTAATAGAAAAGGAAAGAGTGAATTTTGACTAGTATACAAATACTATGAGCGTAAGTATCGGCGTTGTTGACTAAATCAGGGAACCTTTCGTAAATCTTGTGATCAGATCATTATCACGGATTTTAAAAGGTTCACTTGATGGGTAAGTCGAAGAACAAAATCACTAATTGGCCAGAGTATAATCGTGTGTTAACTCAGCGTGGTTCCATTACATTTTGATTAGTAGTAGTATCCATGTTTATAAAAACCTGATTACAGGTGATGAGATAAGCATTTATCGTAAAAAAGGTTGAAGCATAATGGAAGTATTCCAAACTTCATTTACGAAAAGCTAGATGCTGTTATGGATGAATTTAGTTAGAAACGTTAATTGATGGTAAATCGATTTGAGTTACTATAATAATTCATGGCTCCATAGTTATTTTTTATTAACACCATAGAAGCAATGCCCGTGCAAAGGCATTTTCGATATTTATTTATAGGCAGTAAAAAATGTATAAATTACCATTTCGATTCATTCAAGATATTTATAGTAGTCGTGAATTATTGGTCACAATGACTAAACGTGATATAAAGAATCGTTATTTAGGCTCATTACTTGGAGGTGTATGGGCTTTTGTTCAGCCTATCATCACGCTTCTGGTAATATGGTTTGTTTTTCAGGTTGGTTTTAAGGCTCAGCCTACATCAGAAGGCGTTCCATTTACGTTATGGTTGGTCTCTGCAATGATTCCATGGTTTTTCTTTTCTGAAACGTTATCAAATTCGACTAATTCAATTGTTGAACAGGCTAATGTTGTCAAAAAGATTGTTTTTAAAGTTAGCTTATTACCAATCGTAAAAATAATGTCAGCCTTAATGATTCATTTATTCTTTATTGGTATTCTTTTTGCCATCGCAATTGCCTATGGTTATTATCCTAGATTAAATTGGTTGCAAGTTCCATATTTTCTTTTCTGTTCATTGGTCTTACTGCTCGGCATATCATGGATTACCTCCTCTATCGTAGTTTTTTTCCGTGATATCGGCCAAGTAATAGCAGTTATTATTCAATTGGGCTTTTGGGGAACTCCCATATTCTGGAGCGTCGGAGTTATACCAGAACAGTACCAATGGTTGTTTAAGTTAAACCCTGCTTTCTACATAACAGAGGGCTACAGAAACTCAATGACCACCGATGTTTGGTTTTGGCAGACAGCTTCATGGACCTTTTATTATTGGGCTGTTACCACATGTATTTTACTAGTAGGTATCATTTGTTTTAAAAAATTAAAACCGCATTTTGCGGATGTATTATAGAAGGCTGTAAGATAATGAATGATATTGCTATTAGTTGTAAAAATATAACTAAAACTTACCCTATGTATGATAACCCAAAGGATAGGTTTAAAGAGGCCTTTCATCCTTTTAGGAAAATCTATCACAAGGATTTTTACGCGCTCAACGATGTTAGTTTCGAGGTGAAAAAAGGGGAGACGGTTGGAATAATTGGGGGGAATGGGGCAGGAAAGTCGACACTTCTTAAAATTATTACAGGTGTGTTAACACCAACTTCAGGCTCGGCTCAAGTAAACGGAATCGTTTCATCAATACTTGAACTAGGTACAGGTTTCAACAGTGAACTCACTGGAATAGAAAATATATACGTTAATAGTTCATTGATGGGGGTCTCTATAGAAGAGGTCGATAAAAAATTGGAAGACATCATCGCTTTTGCTGATATAGGAGACCACATCAACCAACCAGTTCGGGGCTACTCATCTGGTATGTTTGCACGATTAGCATTTGCCATCGCGATTAGCATTGACCCAGATATACTCATCGTAGATGAGGCGCTTGCTGTTGGTGATATGAACTTTCAGGCTAAGTGTATGACTGCCATGAAGCGTATTCAGGACCGTGGAACAACTATTCTTTTTGTAAGTCACGATATAAGTAGTGTTAAGAGCTTGTGCGAAAGAGGAGTATATATAAAAGATGGAAGCATTCATGCAGTGGGGCAAGCTGGTGATGTCGCTGAACAGTATATGAATGATATGCGCATTCAGAATAATAAAGAAAATAAATCTACACGAGCTGAGATTACAGATAAACCTGAGCTTGAAGATGCTGCTATACAAGGCAAGGTGGCTAAATCAGCCATAAAGGATGCCGAATTTGATAAGAGAGTTGCTCTATTTAGACATGGTACTGGTGAAGCTAAGATTACCAACGTTGAAGTTTTAGATATGAACGACTGCCTCATTGAAGAAGCTGAATTTAATCAGGAAGTTAGAATTCGAATATATTTAGAAAGTTATATTGATAAAAAAATATCTGTGAACTTTCATTTACTAGACGATAAAAAGATAAATATCGTAACCTGTAATTTTATACAAGCAAGCGGGCAACTATATGATGTAAAATCAGGCGATAGTTTGATTGTTGAATATGTTTTAAATTTACCTTTGCAACACAACGTTTATTCATTGATTGCAATGATAACAGATCCAATAATTCCCGACATAAATATAACATATTTAGATGTTGTACCCGATTCATATATTTTTAAAATTGCTAAAAGGCCAAATAGTATATTGTGGTCTAAGGTAGACCTCTTCCCGAAGCTAACAATTACTACGCTGTAGGTCCACATTATAATACTAATTAAAAGTGAATAGTAAATGAAAGATCAAATAGAAAAAGAAATTTTCATGATAATAGGTGCGCCAAGGAGTGGTACAACTTTACTATCTGGTTTGATTACAGGTAATGAAAAGTGTGTGCCAAATATACCTGAGTGCACCTTTGTAACTCAAGTAGTGAAGCATTACCATGATATTGTGAACTATTCAGATAAAGAACGATTTAGTATTTATGCTAAAGATGAAGTGACCTTATCAGGTGTTTATAAAAAGCATGTGGATAATATGCTTGAAATTGCTTTGAGTCACTTTAATAATTTCGATTATGAATTTTTTGTTTTAAAAGATCCTGAGTTATCTCTATATGTAGACCTCATTTCAACTTTTTTTAACAAGAGCAAAATAATTTATATTGTAAGAGATCCGAGAGCTATCATAGCTTCAATGCTAAAAGTTGTTACAAAAAAAGATAATAGTTTAATTACTGCAGATGGTTATTGCTCAGATGAAACTTTACTGAAAGTGGCAAGTGAGATATATAATTACTTTCACGTCATTCATGGGTCTAAAGCTTACAAGGAGGGCTTTATTCATATCGTGGCATATGAGGATGTTGTAGGGAGCGATCTTGATATGTTTAGTGATCTTGAGAAATATTTAGGTTATGAATTGAGTCGTAAAGCATTTGAAAGAAATGCGTTTGATTTTGATAAGAAGGACCCTACTTTTTCAAAAAATTACGGACATGATATTGTGAAATGTACAAGTGATTATAGAGATTCACTTCATCCAAGACATATAGAGACAATAGAGCAGATGTTCAGTGGACTTAACTTTATTTATCATTGGTGGAATAAATAATGTAATCAAGACTATCACCAATCAGATATAATCTTGCTGACAATTTGTGGCGTTTTATCGGGACATGATACTTGGGAAGGTATCTGTGATTTTGGTGAAACACGACTTGATTTCTTATCTACTCATGGTGATTTTGTAGATGGAATTCCGTCAGCAGATACGATTGCGCGAGTGATGGAGATGATAAGTACCAAGACATTACAAAAAGTTTTCATTGATTGGATGCGAGACTGCCATGATTTAACTGAAGGTTAAGTGATAGCAGTTATAGCACATCGAAAGCGTTTAGCATTATTGACAGAAACTCAGTTTTAAGTTTTTTAAATGGTTAACAAATAATATGTTTTAGAGAGGCTGATGTACAGTGCTATTTATGTTTTTTTGTATGATAAGTTGGAGGGAACAATGTTAACATTAAGGTGAAAATAGAATCAACTCACTCAATATTAAATTCTTAGGGTACTATTTGATTCTTCTGTAAAGGATGCAGGGTAAATTATATATATAATTTAGTTTTATCTGTAGAGAGCTTAATTGAGTTTAATGTAGCACACAAATTTACATATATTTAAAAACTTGTATGGGATGGATTAAAGTTCCCAATGCAATTATAAACGCCTGGTAAAGTATCATATGAAAAAACGAGTTAAAACGCTATTAAAATCTATTTATTATTTATTTCCAAAGTTCTTACGCGAACAATATATTGAAAGTATAACTTTTTATAGTCGTTTCTTATCTACATCTTCAAATGTTGATGTTGATGTTGAAAAAAACATATTCAATGTTAAATTAATCGCTGAACCCGAATTATTAGGTGTTGATTTTGAATTGCTTACTCACACGATTGACCGGTATGCACAAGTAAAAGCGCCTATATTGTATGTAGATAATCAAGAGTGTAAACGTGCACCTCTTGAAGGTCTATTGCCAGATAGTAAGATTGTTCGTTTGAACGGGGCTAGTGTGTTAGGAGCTACTGACGCTATTCTTATTGATAATAAGATGTATCATCATGAGTTAAGCTTGATGAGCTCAATGCATGATTTAAAACAACCCGATATTTTTTCAAAAAATGAAAATGAAAATGATGATTGGGATTATAAGGTTAGTACTTGTTGTGAAACTATTACTCCTAAAGGTACGGTTATTAGCCTGCTGAAAGAGCATTCAATGAATTATTATCATTGTATTACAGAGGTTATGCCTAAGTTAGTTGAAATAATTAATTACCTTAACGCAAAAAAATGTCAAATAACGATCCTTATTGATGCATGTATGCCAATTCAAGTTATTGGCATAATCGATCTGCTTTTAGCTGATATAAAGACGATCAATTTTAATATAGTTAAGGTAAAAAAGGGTCAATTGGTTTTCTGTCAAGATTTGATATATTGTACCTCTTTATGGACGTCCCTTGATAATACTCGATTCTTACCGAACCCTAAAAAAGAATTCTTTATGTCCGTTGGATGTTTGGCGAAAGTTAAAGATAAAATATCTCAGGCAAAAAAAGTAAATAATACACTTTTAAGTAATAGAAAAATTTATTTGCAAAGAGAAAACAATAAGCTTAGAAAAATAAACAACGTACTCGAACTCGAACGTTTATTATATAAATATGGCTTTGATTTTGTTGATCCTAGTTCCCTTAATTTTGATGAGCAATACAATTTGTTTTCAAAAGCAGATATTATTATTGGTGCCTCTGGTGCCGCATTTACAAATGTATTGTTTATGAAGGATAATAGTAAAGCTATAATATTATACCCGTCTGCGCAATGCACAAATTATTACGTATTTCAACCTCTTGCGGATATTTCAAATGTAGAATTAATTCATTTTCTTACCGTTCCTGATGATGACTCGAATTCCGTACATGGCGATGCAGTCGTAAATATTCAAGAGTTAGATGTATTTTTGGATAGCAACTTAAATGATGAATTTAAAAAAAATAAACAGCTGTCCTCTTTGTAAACTGAATTTTATTACTTCGTACTCTGTTGAATTTATTAAGCTTGAATTTTCTGTTGTTGTGGAAATATAAATAAATTAAACCACTAACGAAAATAACAGACAGAGAGGAACATACGAAAGCATCGAATAAAATGTTTTAAAAACGCGCGGCTAGAAAAATATATTTTTAACAGATTAAGTGTAAGTAAATTAAATTAAATTAAATTGATTGCTGCCTTTTTAGTAAGGTAGTTTATAAGAAATATTGATTAGACTGGTTAAATTAGGGGAGTAATTGTGGACATTAAATTTATACAGTTCCAAAGCCATGGTGATGAACGGGGCTCTTTAGTTTCGTTAGAAGATCATAAAAATATTCCATTTGATATTAAACGTGTTTATTACCTATTTAATACTCAAGAACAAGTACGTCGTGGTTTTCATGCTCACAAAAAGTTAAAACAGTTAGCTGTGGTATTAAAAGGTTCATGCCGATTTATGCTAGATGATGGCAAAGAAAAAATTGAACTTTTATTAGATAATCCTGAGCAAGGTTTGTATATAGAGTCATTTGTATGGCGAGAAATGTATGACTTTTCAGATGATTGTGTATTGTTAGTATTAGCCGACTCTTTTTATGATGAAGCTGATTATATTCGCGATTATCAAGAATTTACAAAAATGGTTAGCCATGATTCATAACTTATCTGATGTGCAATCAATAAGTATTGGCGAAGGCACAAATATTTGGCAATTTTGTGTAGTATTACCCAATGCGATTATTGGCAGTAACGGTAATATTTGTTCCCATTGCTTCATTGAAAATGATGTGCTTATTGGTAATAACGTTACCATAAAAAGTGGTGTACAAATCTTGGATGGTGTAACCATAGAAGACAATGTTTTCATTGGCCCCAATGTGACGTTCACCAATGATAAGTCACCTCGCTCAAAGCAATACCCAGATGCGTTCCCAAAAACAGTAATTAAAAATAATGCTTCAATTGGTGGTAATGCGACAATTTTGCCTGGAATTACAATCGGTGAATTTGCAATGGTTGGTGCTGGTGCTGTTGTTACAAAAAATGTTAAACCTCATACCACTGTTGTTGGTAACCCTGCTAGAGAAATAGTAAAATGATTCCATTCTTAGATTTAAAAAAAATTAATGCACAATATCAAACTGAATTAAAAGAAGCGTGCTCACGCGTTATTGATTCTGGTTGGTATGTTCTAGGCAATGAAGTTGCTGAATTCGAAAAAGAATTCGCTACTTATTGTGAAACAGATCATTGTTTAGGTGTCGCTAATGGCTTAGATGCGTTGGTGCTTATCCTCCGTGCTTATATTGAATTAGGTGTGATGCAAGCTGGGGACGAAGTAATTGTTCCCTCGAATACCTATATTGCCTCTATTTTAGCTATTTCAGAAAACGGCCTAACGCCGGTTTTAGTTGAGCCAGATGTTAATACCTTTAATTTAGATCCCGCGCTAATCGAACAGGCTATTACCGGTAAAACTAAAGCTATTTTAACTGTTCACCTTTACGGTCAAGTAACTGCGATGGATGAAATTAATATCATTGCTAAACGGCATGATTTGAAAGTCATTGAAGATTGCGCACAAGCTCATGGTGCTTTATATAGTAGTGAAGAGCATAAAGGTAAAGCGCATAAAGGAAAAAAAGTAGGTAGTTTAGGAGATGCTGCAGGTTTTAGTTTTTATCCTGGTAAAAATTTAGGTGCTTTAGGCGATGGCGGAGCTGTCACAACCAATGATGGTGAATTAGCTAATACTATTGCAGCACTGCGAAATTATGGCTCACATGAAAAGTATAAAAACCTTTACAAGGGCACTAACAGCCGCTTAGATGAAATCCAGGCCGCAATGTTGCGCGTTAAATTACGTCATTTAGATAATCAGATCGCAGCGAGACAAGCGGTTGCTCAAACTTACTTGCAAGGTATTAATAATCCTCTCATTGAGTTGCCTGTTGTTGAAGATGTTAACGCACATGTTTGGCATCTATTTGTCATAAAAACGGCCCAACGTGCAAAATTAGCAAATTATTTGACTGCTAATGGTGTGCAGTCATTAATCCACTATCCTATACCGCCTCATAAGCAGAGTGCATATGAGGAGTGGGAAAATGCATCTTTTCCTCTTTCTGAAAAAATACATGATCTTGTATTGAGTATTCCGATTAGTCCTGTGATAAGTAAAGCTGAAGTTGAATCTATTATAAGCTTAATTAATCATTTTAATGATGATTAGTTAAACTTATAGCACATATATTTACGTTAAAAACTAACTGCCGCGTTTGCTTTGTTTAGCTTTAATGGGAATTTATATCAGCTCTACGATTGTAGAGCTGATTGAAGTAATAAAATAAATTGATAATTGGAATAACTAATTTATGAACGTTGATGATATTAGATCACCTTTAGTAAGCATCTGTATTTTAACTTTTAACCATGAAAGCTATATTAAGAGAGCTATTGAAAGTTGTATCGAACAAACATATGAAAATGTTGAAATCATTATTGTTGATAATAATTCAAGCGATAGAACATCGCTAATTATTGAAAGCGAATTTGAAAGTGAATTAAAAAATAAACGGTTACGTTTTTATAAATTAGAGACAAATACATACCCATCTCATGGGATTAACTATGGGCTAGGTAAAGCAAATGGTAAGTATATTTGTACTTTGTCTGGCGATGATTCTTTTTCGGTAGACAAAGTGCAACGTCAAGTTGAAGTGATGCTAGACAGGAAACTTAGCAACTTATTTACTTGGGTTAATATTATCAATGATGATGATGATATTATTACTTCTGAATTGTTGGAACCTATCTTTAACAACAATTACTCTAGCCAAGAAATAAAAGAAAAATTTATACGTGATGGTAATGTATTGTGTGCTGGTTCGGTCATGCTAGATCGGGATGTTTTTAAGCATTATGGATATTTTGATGAACGTTTGCTTCAGTTACAAGATTATGATTTTTGGCTTCGAATTGCCACTAATGAAAATGTGAATTTATTGCCTGAAAAATTAACAAATTATAGAGTAAGAGATGATGGAAAAAACTTAAGCTTAAAGAATTCAAAAGCAAAATTTCTACGCACTGAATTTGAAGAAATATATACAAGTAAACATCTAATAAATTTTGATACTGACACACTATCGAATGTTACCGGTAGCGCATGTAGTAGCCAAAATAAACATGAGTTACTTTTTAAGTATTACCTTAAACTTAATAAAACACCGAAGGCTAAGAGTATTTTACTTTCTTTGTATGAAGAGCTTGGTTCAACGATTGATTTTCCTTCAGATAAATATAATTTCTTTTTTGATAGTTATTCAAAAATGGATATATTTAATAGTATTTCTCAAATTGATCAAAAGCTCAAAGATGAAGAATTAGCTCGCCTGAAAACGATAGAGAACTCGAAAATTTGGCGAGCTACAGGATTTGCTTTACATCAAGTTAAAAGAGTTTCTTCCTTGTCAGACAGGATTAAAGTTATAGCTGAACGTAACGGTGGTTTTTTTAATTTAGCGAAGAAAACCTATTCAGTACTGAAAAATCAAGGTATATCAGGAGTTAAGCAGACAGTAAAAGCTAAGCTTTTATCTCATAGAATTAGTAAAGAACCTGTTAATGCCGACTTCTTATATCATGTAGAAAAAGAACCCGCACAAATTTTTGTTGAAAAAATACTTCTCATTGCAGAGTTATCTATTCCTCAGTGTGAAAAATATAGGGTCACACAAAAGAAAGAAATGTTTGAATCCCTTGGCATTCAATGTGAGATTGTTAATTGGAGCGATTATTTTACTGCAAAATCTCTTATTTCCCTTAGTTCATTAGTCATATTTTATCGTGTTCCAGGTGTTGATACTGTTTTATCACTGATTGCTGAATGTAAACGATTAAAGATAAGAACCTTTTGGGAGGTTGATGATCTTATTTTTGAACGAGATGTTCTTTTGGCAAGTAAGACGATACAATCATTAGATAAGTTATTGCAAAATCAGTTAGCTGACGGTGCTATTTTATACAAGAAGGCACTTTTAGAATGCGATGAGGCGATTGCTTCTACGCCGGGTTTGGCAGCTGCAATGGAAAACGCTGGAACTAAGAATGTTTATATAGTTGAAAACGCATTAGACAAAGAAACCTTAGCTATTTCTAAACAAATTTTAGAGGCTAAAAGCGAACCTGAAACTGATGCAATTATCCGTATTGTTTATGGTTCTGGTACATCTACACATAACATTGATTTTGAAGAGGCTGCACCATCTTTAGCTAAAGTCCTATCGGAACGCGATAATGTTGTATTTCGAATTATTGGCATGTTAGAGCTCCCAAGCTATTTTAAAGAATTAGAGTCAAAAATTGAGCGAATAGAGTTCTGTAAATATAACGAATATTTAAATCTGATATCTGAATGCCAAATTAGTATTGCCCCCCTAGAGCATTATATATTTAACGATGCAAAGAGTAATATTAAATATATTGAAGCCTCTTGTGTAAAAGTTGCATCCATTTGTTCACCACTAAGTGCATTTAGTCAAGTTATACAGAATAATAAGAACGGCTTATTAGCATCTACGGATAATGAGTGGTATCAGAGCTTTAATGAGCTGGTTGATAATGTTGATTTTCGTAAAGAGTTAGCCGCTGCTGCGTATCAATCGGTGATGTCCCGTTATTTACCTCAATCGATTGCGAAAGAGCAATTACGTCCTATTGTAGCCAACCAGAATACAGATAAAGAAAAGAAAAGAAAAGTGGTATCCTTTAATGTGTTTTATAGTCCTCGTTCGTTTGGCGGTGCTACGGTTGTTACTGAGCAGATAAATGAATTGTTAAGTCAATACAGTGGCTATGAAATCTATGCAGTAACAACGATTCCTTTAAGTAACTTAGTTCAAGCCTATGAAGTTGTTCGTTATGAAGTAAATGGAGTAACTGTATTTGGGATTGGCATTCCAGAAAGACAGATGGATTCATATGACAATCCAAAAGTTACGAGTGTTGTTGAGAAAATATTAAAGCTTATAGATGCAGATCTAGCTCATATCCACTGTATTCAAGGACTTGGTGTCGGTGTGATTGATGCTTGTAAGCATCAATCATTGAAATATATTGTGACTCTTCATGACGCTTGGTGGATTTGTCCTCGACAATTCATGATTAAATCAGACGGTAAATATTGTAATCAATATATTTTAGATAAAAAGACCTGTAAAAAATGTATTGGTAGTAGATCTAAGTATGAATCTAGGCAGTCAAGGGTACTGCCTTTATTAAAAGATGCTGAGGTGCTACTCGCACCTAGCCAGTTTTTTACTGATTTACATAATGTGAACAACATATCGTCTCAAAAAGTGATATGCAATAAAAATGGCGTTAAGTTTCCTCTGACTTTTGAAGATAAGCAACGAACGAATAAAATTCGATTTGGATATGTAGGAGGGAATACGACTATTAAAGGAATACATATCGTATTAGAAGCTTTCCGTGGTATTAATGACTCTCGAATAGAGTTAAATATTGTAGATAACCTAATGAGTCTGGGAGAACGCTCGTTCTCTGAAAACGATTTTCATGGAATAGAAAATTATAATATTATTCCTGCCTATAACCAAAACACCATTGATGAATTTTTCAAAAGTATCGATGTATTACTGTTTCCTTCCCAATGCAAAGAGAGCTTTGGTTTAACAGTACGTGAAGCGATCTCTAGAAATGTTTGGGTTATAGCTACGGATGCTGGAGGTGCTGCTGAAGATATTATTGAAAATGTGAATGGTAATATAATTGATTTCAATAGTTCTAAGTCCGACTTTAAAAATGCCATTGAGCGTTATGTTCTAGAATATTGGCATGAATATTCGGATGGAAAAGTTATATCGCTTCAAAAATCACATATATCTTCTTTTAAGAATCAGGCTGAACAATTGGCTATTATCTTTGAACAGGTAATAAAGTAATGCAAAAAAATCAATTTTTTTACTAATGGTAATTATTATATAATGAATACAGTCGCTGTTATTATCGTTACGTTTAACCCTTGTTTAACGACCCTTGAGCGTTTAATTGATAATGTCTCATCTGAAAATGTTCCACTGATCATTGTTGATAATAATAGTGATTGTGTTGAATTAATAAGAAACAAAGTATTGGAGTTTAAATGTACTAATTTTGTTTCGTTAGCTAATAATGAGGGGATAGCTAAAGCTCAAAATATTGGCATTGCAGAAGCAATGCTTTTAAGTGTTGACTATGTACTATTCTTTGATCAAGATTCGACAATAAATGAGGGGTTTGTTGACAAGTTAAGACGTGAGTATATCAATTTATCTAGTATGAAAAAAACGCCAGTTATTCTTGGTCCGGTATTTTATGATAGTCGATACGGGTTTGAGTATCCCCAAATAAAATTTAATAAATTCGGTTTTAGAAGGAAATTTACTACAAAGAGTTTGAAAGAGCCTCAAGAAGTATCATGTATTATTTCATCCGGTATGTTTGTTGACATTAATATATTCAAGAAAGTTGGCTTGATGGATGAGCAGCTATTTATTGATTATGTTGATACGGAATGGTGTTTACGGGCTACTCAATCTGGATATCAATGCTATGTAAGCCCCTTGATATCCATGGATCATGAAATTGGTATTGCAAATATTAAGCTCCTAAAATGGAGGGTTCCTGTACATTCTGCTTTCAGAAGGTATTACCGCATTAGAAATTCTTATTATTTATTGCGCTATACGCATGTTCCTAAAATAATGGCAATTCGTGAAATTATTTTTTCAATCGTGCACCAATTAATATTGATATTATTGGGTGCCGGCGGCGCTAGAGCTAAGCAGATATTAACTTTATTTAAAGCAAGCTTTGATGGTTGTTTTTCTTCCTTCAAGTCAAAGAAAAAGCTCTAGAGATAATTTAGGTCACGTTAAGATGATAGTTAATGTAACACTCTTCAGTGTCAGAGTAGTTGAAGTGTGAACTTAAATGAGTTTTGATTATCATCAAATAAGGTTAAAGAGTAACATATGCGCATCATGCATATTGACCACTTTAAAGAACACTTCGCGATACTGGCCAGTAATTGTTTGGTCGTTACAAAGTGTCCGGCATACAAGATTAATACCTTAGTTTGTACGCCAAATATGATCATTTGTAGTAATCATCGTTAAAGTATCTTATTCTCGTAGTTTCTACATAATTGCTTCAGGTGGTATCTCAGCAGGCTTGTGATATACCATCGGAAGCTCTTAGAAAAGATATTTCTGTTCTGGTAAGAGGCGAAATGAATAGCTTTGATGTTTGGGAAATAGGTTAAAGCAATATTTTTTGCCTTTGCTCTCTTGGCTAGATCGACATCTTCAAAATACATAAAAAAGCTTTCATCAAAGCCATTTAATTCCCTGTAAATAGAAGCTTTAAAAAGTAGAAATGAACCAGCAGCCCAATCAATAATGGTCGGAGTATTAATTATATCCTTGTTATAGGTATCTTTCCGTACTTTAGACATCTTTGCTTTTAAAGGCGTTAGGATTGAAGGAAACCGCTTTATTGATTGATCATATTCAGTAAAACTTTGATCACGATATAGGTTGATGGTACTGATTGATGACTTGTTTTTTTGAGCCTTTTTTATGAGTGTATTAATTGAAGCTAATGTAATCACTACATCAGGATTCATGACCAAGAAAAAATCATTATCTTTAAGGTTTAAATGTGTTGATACGTAGTTAAAGACGAAATTATTATTGGCACCAAAGCCTAAGTTGTAATCTGAGTCAATCAGCGTGATATTGTGTTTCTCACAGTGCTGGTTGAGTTTAATACTTGCTGGTGTGTTTGACTTAATAATAACTTGGTAGTGTTCTGTAATGCTACTCAGCTCGTTATTGTCGATAATCATTTGGTCATTATTATGGCTGATTATTGAGATGTAAGTAGTCGTCATGGTCAAAATACCTTAGTATGAATTTAGTCTTGTGGGTTATACCCAGTAGGCGCATCTAGAAGAATTTGCTTAATACAATCCACATCAAAGTTATGACAACAAGTATCAAGTTGATTTATTAATTTTTCCATGTCTACCCAATGTAACATATCCTCTTGTGCTGCCATGATTTTTGGATGACCTGTACCTTCTACATGTTTACCAATTAATAACTCTTCATATAGTTTTTCTCCAGGTCTTAGCCCATTGAATTTAATCTCTATATCGCCGCTCTCTTTTTCACTTTCACTTTCGCTATTAATAATATGTTCTTTCATGCCCATTAAATGGATCATACGTTTGGCTAAATCTAGAATTTTTACTGGTTCGCCCATATCTAGTACGAATACTTGGCCATTTTTACCCATCGCGCCAGCTTGAATAACCAATTGTGCAGCTTCTGGAATTAACATAAAGTAACGAATAATGTCAGGGTGAGTGACGGTAACGGGACCGCCTTTACGAATTTGTTTTTTAAATAGAGGGACTACAGAGCCTGATGAGCCAAGTACATTACCAAAGCGTACCATGGTCAGGGTTGTGTGGTTTTCTGTTTCTGCCAATGCTTGTAGTACTAGTTCTGCCATACGTTTACTGGCGCCCATTATGTTGGTAGGGCGTACAGCTTTGTCGGTGGATATTAAAGTAAAGTGAGTCACTTTGCATTTTATAGCCGCTTGCGCTACGGCTAATGTACCAAAAACATTATTGCGGATACCTTCAACAATGTTGTCTTCAACTAGCGGT
>Ga0209395_1003201_pt1 | contig 20582 bp, 19 predicted proteins | sample GOMGulsemesocosm_3_FD_184635 | JGI IMG/M metagenome (GOLD analysis project Ga0209395, IMG submission 184635) | Methane-oxidizing microbial communities from mesocosms in the Gulf of Mexico - GOM9D Gulf of Mexico (SPAdes) (version 2) | ecosystem: Environmental > Aquatic > Marine > Cold seeps... | reverse complement strand
ATATGCAAGCTTCGGTAACTTACTTTATTCTTACAAAAATGTTGGTGTTCCATATTAGGTGGGATCCACAGAGCTTGCTCAGGAGGAATAATAAAGGTACCCGCGTTGGTTTCAATATGCATTATGCCTTTACAGGAATAAGCCAGTTGAGACCAAGGGTGAGAGTGGGACGGTATTTGTGTCATTGCCCTAAATTCATCCGACAGAGGCTGTACTAATGTCGGCAGACTACTATATCGCTGTATCGCACTTTCCTTGTGCCATTTTAAGTTTGTCTGAATTGATAAACTAACTGTCATAATTGTCCCTATGGGTCGTTGAGAAGTCATCTTATAATGAGGGTATTCGTCAAGCAAGCCCGTTTTTAGTTAGCAATATTAGGGAACAATATGAAAGAACAAATAGACATTACCGCCGACTCATCAGCCACTAAAATGCTCTCTGGGCACTATAAAAACTGGCAAAACCCTTTTGTTTTTTTAGCTGTGGCTAGCATTGTTATGTCAGTTACTTTCGCTGGCTGGATGGCTATGCTCAATAATTTTGTTATTGAGCAAGCAGCCTTTACCGGTGCTGAAATTGGCATGTTGCAATCACTTAGGGAGATCCCAGGCTTTCTCGCATTTACAGCTGTATTTGTCTTACTTGTTTTTACTGAGCAAGTATTCGCTCTAATCTCTTTATGCGTTTTATCTATAGGTGTGGCCATCACAGGACTTTTTCCTAGCATTTATGGACTTTATGCCACCACAGTATTGATGTCGATAGGCTTTCACTATTATGAAACATTAAACACTTCATTAAGCTTACAGTGGTTTAAAAAAGATGAGGCAGCAGCAAAGTTGGGTAAATTGATGTCGATAAAGTCAGCGGCATCTCTTCTCTGTTATGGTCTGATCTGGTTAGGATTTAGTCTATTTTCGACTAGCTACCAAGTGATGTATTTATTTTTTGGTTTAAGTGGTTTATTCCTGACGCTGTGGCTTGCGTTTTCTATGCCTAAATTTCCCATGGAACATGCCCAACATAAAAAAATTATTTTGCGAAAACGCTATAGCTTGTATTATTTTCTCACCTTTTTAGCTGGCGCTCGTAGGCAAATCTTTGTTGTGTTTGCTGGATTTTTAATGGTTGAGAAATTCGGTTACACTGTTCAACAGATTACCGTGCTGTACATGATTAATCATGTGATTAACTTCTTCTTGGCACCTAAAATTGGTCAATGGATTGCGAAGGTTGGTGAGCGTAAAGCACTCACGTTAGAGTATCTTGGTCTTATTACAGTCTTTATTGGTTATGCTTTGGTAGAGTCAGCCAATATTGCCGCAGCCCTTTATATTATTGACCACTTGTTTTTTGCCATGGCTATTGCATTAAAGACGTATTTTCAAAAAATAGCGGATCCAAAAGATATCGCTTCAAGTGCAGGAGTGAGTTTTAGTATTAATCATATTGCTGCAGTCGTTATACCGGCAACCTTTGGTTTAATTTGGTTGTACGATACTTCACTGGTTTTTTATGCAGGGGCCGCTTTTGCAGTGATATCGTTAACGGCCAGTCAATTTATTAAAACGACAACTCCTGCTCCATCAAATTAATAGAGCAAAGTCATTGAGCGCTCAAGCTTAAGGTTCACCGCAGTGTGAATAGGTGGGAAGTGTATTAAGTTGGCTTAGTTCAAGCTAAATAAGGCCAGCTATGGTTATTCCATGCAGTTTATCGTTTGTTCTACTTTGACATTGATGCTTTTAAAAACTGATAAAAGCACTGTATTCGTGCGCTATGTTTTAAGTCTTTATGATAAACAAACCAAATGTTTTCATCCTTTTTGGGTATGTCTATATCCATCTTAACCATTGATGGATGCAAATTTGCTTGATATTGACCTAATGGCCCAATGCCCATACCCGCAATAACCGCTTCGTGAATATCAGGGAAGTGGTTACTTTGAAAAATAATCTTATTTTTATCTATTTTATCCACCACATAATTAACAAAGGGAATGCGGTATTTCTCAGGGGTAGGTAATACCCACTGATGATCGTTAAATTCGTTGATAGTTTTGGGCTGGCCGAATTTATCTACATAGGCTTGTGTTGCATAATATGCAGTAGTCAACTGAGTTAAATTCTTAACGATAAGATCAACACCTACTGGACTGGGTCCGGCGCGAAATGAGACATGTGCGGCACCAGAGTCGAGCGGTACTATGTCATCGGTAGAAATGAGTTTAAGGCGGATCTTTGGATATTTTTCGATAAACGCTTTTAACGTTGGCGTGATCACCGGGGAGAATGAACTCACCGTGGTGACCCTTAACTCGCCACTAATATCACCCTCAACATTTTGAAGCTTATTTTCTAAACTGGAAAATTTGGCCAACATCTCTGGCATTTCATCCATTAAAACACAGCCCGCATCGGTAAGTTTATAACCGCGCTGGTGGCGAATAAATAGTTTCACTTCAAGTGCTTGCTCTAGTTGATTAATACGTCTCAATACCGTGGCATGATTAATACTTAATGACACACCTGCTTGGCTTAAGCTGCCATCAATAGCGACTTGGTACGCTATTTTGTAATCATCCCAAGAAATATCTTTCATCATTTACTCGTTATTATTAATAAGTTTATATTAACTATTGTGCATATTTGCACAATAGTTTCTCATTTATTGATGTTTTTTAATAGGGAGGCATTGATTATAGTAGTTTCATAATTTGATAAGTGCTTAGGTTGCTAAATAAAAAAGCAATCAACTTCGGCAAGGAAAAAGAATGTTAAAAAACACCGAGAATAGTTATGGGTTAGTTGCGATAGTACTTCATTGGCTTATGGCGATAACTGTATTTTCATTATTTGGCTTAGGTCTCTATATGGTTGAGCTGACTTATTATGATGCTTGGTATAAAGGCTCATTAGATTTACATAAAAATATTGGTATGACGTTATTTGTCGCTTTAATGTTGAGAATCGTATGGCGAGCAGTCAATATCACCCCTGAAAATGCCGATAAATCAGCAAGTACCGTTGAAGTTAATATTGCGCATTATGCCCACTTAGCGCTTTATGTTTTTATGTTTATTTTAATGATAAGCGGCTACTTAATATCAACTGCGGATGGTAGAGCAATAGATGTTTTTGGTTTGTTATCGGTACCGGCGCTGCCATTTAGTTATGCTAATCAAGAAGATATTGCCGGTAATATCCATGAAATTTTAGCTTGGACGTTAATTTTACTAAGCGGTGGTCACGCACTCGCCGCCTTTAAGCATCATTTTGTTAATAAAAATACCACTTTGCTGAGAATGCTAAAAGTACTACCGGGTAACTAAATTCTCACTAAAGAACGAATAAGTAATTGAAAAATAAAACAATCATTCATTAATAAGGGATATCACATGAAAAAGACATTAATTAGCACCGCATTAGCAACCAGTTTATTAGCCTGTTCAGCACTAGCAACTTTGTCAATTAGCACAGCACAAGCCGCAGATTATAAAGTGGATGTAGGAGGTGCTCATGCTTTTGTACAATTTAAAATTAAGCATTTAGGCTATAGCTGGTTGTTAGGTCGCTTTAATAGCTTTGATGGTGGTTTCTCCTATGATGAAAAAGCACCTAATAACGCAAAAATAAATATTGAAATAAACACGGCAAGCGTAGACTCAAATCATGCCGAGCGAGATAAACATTTAAAAGGTAAAGATTTTTTAAATGTCAGTAGTTTTCCTAAAGCGACTTTTATCAGCAAAAGCATTAAGTTTAGTGATGATACTAATGCGATTGTGACAGGAGAGTTTACTTTGAAGGGGGTCACTAAAACCATTTCTTTCCCCGTTGAAAAAATAGGTGAAGGTCAAGATCCTTGGGGCGGATATCGTTCAGGCTTTTCAGGCACCACTAGTTTAAAGCTGACAGACTATGGTATTAGCTATAATTTAGGTCCAGCATCAACACATGTTGAAATGGCTTTGCATATTGAAGGGGTAAGAATTTAGTTATTCGTTAATGTATATCCGTTATTTATAAGCCAGCATTCAGCTGGCTTTTTATTTTCAGCTCAGCTGAATTTAATTTTCTGTTTCTTAATAGACAAACCCAGCTTATCCGTTCATTAAACTCAAAAGTCTTTGTCAGGCAGAAAATTCTCTACCTGCATTGCATTTTGAGAACTCATTTCAATATTTTACTTTATATTTATTTACTAATTTACAATTCCTTATTGGCCGATCGCCTGTATTAAGCATGTAAATCAATGAGTAAGGTGTGTTCGTGCCATTTTATGTAACTTGGTATATCAATTGCAGATTAACTATTACTCAGAAGGGGATTATATTCAAATTAAGAGCTGAATATTTCATGTCGTTACTTCCCTTTATTTTTTCTCGGCTCAGGAGCTCATATGTTCGAAGAAAAAAGTGTCCTCATAGTTGATGATGAAGTTGGTGTTAGGCAAACGTTAAAAAGAGGTATTCACCGTCAATTTAATAAAGGTAGCAAACGTGTCTCTATTATAGAGGCAGGTAATGGAGAAGAAGCGATTTCATTAGCTAATAGCTTTTCCCCAGACTTAATTCTAATGGATATACGTATGCCTATTATGGATGGACTCAAAGCGTGCAGCCTTTTGAGAAGGGATAGCAAATTTGCCGCAACGACGATCATTATGCTGACCTGTGAAATAACAGAAGAAAGTCAAGGGTTACTCTCGGGCGCGGATGATTATGTGATAAAGCCTTTTGATATAAAAACCTTACTCATTCGTATTGAACGAGGTTTATTTAAGCAAAAAAACATGGAAAGAGTATCTTACACTGAAAGCAATGGTGTCTTATCGAAAAACTTTTTTGTAGATAGTTGGTTAACTTATGAGGTTTCTAGAGCTAAGCGCTTTCAACACTCATTAAGTTTACTGTTAGTAAAAATTGAATCAATAGATACTAATAAATCGAGTGAAAATCGTGACTTTGCTTTGAGCGGCTTATTAAAGAGTCGGGCATCAGATCTGTTAATCAAGTGGGGAGAGAATACCTTCGCTATTTTACTTATTGAAACCTGTGCGGATGATGCTGTTTTACTTGCAAAGAGAATTATCTTGTTAGCTTGCAATAACCCTGATTTTTTACATCCTAATTTAGGCATTGCCAACTTAGAAGACACACTTACCGATGACTTGATTATCAATGCCGAATACTCATTAGCGGCTTCAGTGAGTACCGGGGAAGTCGTACTTAATCGGTTGGCGGTGAAGCTGTAAGCGTTAATTTATATCACTAATTGATGAAATTTACTTTTCTAGTGGGGAATGATGAAACCTTTATTATTCAAATCATGCATAGGGTATCTATTATTATTTTTGGCGTCTATGTCGATGACATGTGATGCAAATTTCTCTCAAAACCTCAGATGGAGTTTAGATGGGAGTTTTCGATTAAATCTTAATGAGGCATTAGATAATACGAGTCGTATTTATGCTTTAGGCTTAGACACCCATAAGGTTTTTACCTACCCCTCTGGGGATATAGGTTACGGAGTAGGGCAGGTTTATTATACTAAGTTATCAAACCATATCCCGGTACCATTCTTATTTACCTCTAAAGATGATAGTGATTTTATCATTAGAGAAGCTCACCTTAATTACACCGCAGGACCTCATTGGTTGCCTAATATACGAATTGGCCACTTTACTCTACCTTTTGGCTTAGAAGAGAGTATTGATACCAATGGCCGACTATTGGATTATTATCATGGTAAAAACTTAGGAAGTAAGCTGGATTGGGGGCTTAGTCTCAATAAGGTAATAAATCACCTAGAGTATAACGTGAGTTATACGCTAGGTGGCAAAGACAAGGCTAAATCGGTTGATGGCTCCTATGCGGTTACTGGCAGAGTAGGTTCATTAAGCCACTTAGATTTTGTGTTTGGTTTATCTGCTTTTAATGGAGAAATTGATGGGGTTACAAGAAAAAGAATAGCAGTTGATTGGCAATACTATTATGCGACTTGGGGAATCTTAGGTGAGTTAGCGATTGGTGAAAATAACAATCAGTTGCAGGGGTGGCAAGAGGAAAAATACAGTTTAGTTGAACTTAATAAAACCACCATTAATAATCAATTAAAGCTATATAGTCAGTTTGTTTTTAGGGATAGTGAGTCGAATGAAAGTGCAGATAAACTGCTCAATATTGGCTTTAGTTACCAAGTTAATAATCAGTTTGAGCTGAGCATGTCAGGTGGAATGCAATTAAATACTCCGGCTAGCGGTAAAAAGAAGCAATTGGCTAGAGTACAGTTAAGGTATAGGTACTGATATGAAAATATTATCCATGTTGTTAATGCTAATATTACTTTCCAGTAATGCTAACGCAATAGCTTATTGCTCCTTACGTGATCCTGTATCACAGATAGCAAAGCTTTATCCGCAAAAAACTAATCAATTATCAATTGTCAAAGCGGTAGATGATAATGCACGTGCTCAGGTGCAAACAGCACTACCGAGTAATGATTTACATTTTAGTGAGTTAGGGCAACATACTTTATATATTGCTATGCTTGGTAAACAGTCATTAGGTTATGTTCATGTGAGATCAGAGCAAAGTGATTGGGGCTTGGTCGAAATAGTCTGGGCGATTGATAAAGATTTAAGGATCAGCAACTTTACTTTCCAGCGCTGTAGAAGCCCTAAAAATATGAAAATTGCACAAAGTAGTGATTTTAAGGGCATATATATTGGTAAAAATTATCAAGAGTTGAAAGCGTTATTAAGTAATGACGGAGTTACAGCAAATAAGTACGTGTTGGATAAAGTACAAAATGCCCCTGAGTTAGCGAATGTAGTGTTAAGGTGTGCATTGAAAACTCTACTGTTAACTGAGATATTGTGGGGAGAAGAATTGAATAAACTCTAGCTCTTTTCGAGTGAATTTAGAATAGAGCACTTTTAAATTCACTCGGCTATGATAGTGGTAACAACTCATTCCTATAACCTAAAATGGTCATTAATGATGAAAATTTCTAATTATAATCAACTCTTAGCAATAACAACGTTATTGTCTGGTGTGATTATCTTTGCAAGCCTTTGGCATCAATATCAAAAAGTTGAACAATTATCACGTGCTCATTATGAATCTCGCTTGTTAGTACAAACAGTCAATCATATTTTCACTATGTCGAGGCTTTGGTTAACTACTCAAGATCTACTTTTTTCTGGTAGGCAAACCTATTTAGCAAAAGGTATAAAAGAGCAATCGACACAGCTTAAGAAAACCCTCACCTCTGTTGAAATGAAAACATCTAAAACAGATGGTAAAAATTTAGTACACGCTTTGATCGATGCTATTAAATTAAATGATGATATCGTCAATATGTTTTCGAAAATATCAATACAAGAAACCAAGCTTTGGCAAACAACCGTTGCTGAATCTGACAAGGTCACTACGCAATATGTTAGCGATTTAGAACAGTTATCTGAACAAGTCCTTAGTGAAAATAGTGCGTTGAATCAGCAGAGTGAATTAGCAACAGATAACTTTACTAGCTGGGTCATTTTAGTCGTTTCCTTGTACTTGTTTTTTATTTTATTGATCGTTAGTTTTTTTAGTAAATATATTGTAAAACCTATAGAAAATATTACTGCTTTAGCTCAAGGACCTGTCGAAGATGAAGCTATCGTTGAATTTAGACAACGTAGGGCGCCTACCGAGGTCAAAGAATTATCAAGTGCGATTCAGAAATTTACTCAGCACATTACCATTGAAAAAAAGAAAGCGGAACAAGAGCGACTGAACGTTATTAGAGCGAACGACAAAGCAAATATCATTATGGATACCATCCCGTGCGCAGTACTGCTTGTTGATGAAGATGGAGTGATCAAAGAATGTAATACAGAAACGGAGAAATTATTACTGAGTAATAAAGCTGACATCATTGATAAACCGGTATTTCACTTTGTGCCGGCATTAGCCACTCTAGATGGACATTTTGATAGCGAAATTGCGATAAAAAACATGGAGGAATCGCTTCTTTCACCTAGGTTCGAAAACCCTCATATTGAATTTTCCGGCCGGAAAATAGTTATCAAGTGCTCCGTTAATTATTTAATTACCCTGAATGATATTAATGAAAGGAAAAATGATCAGAAAGCACTGTCTTTATTGAGCGAGCAGTTGATAAATGCAGAAAAGCTTGCCTCTATTGGTCAATTATCCGCAGGTATCGCGCATGAAATCAATAATCCAGTGGGATATATTCGCAGTAATCTAGATGTACTGAATGACTATTTTAAGCCGCTACTCACTTACATCAAACTATCACATACAGAGTTAACACAAGACTCTGAAAAAAGTAGTGCACAAGCACTTTATCAAGAAGAAGACTTAGCTTTTATTCTTGATGATATTGAGCCACTGATTACATCAACATTAGAAGGTACAGCAAGAGTAAGTAAAATTATCAAAGACTTAGGTAATTACACGCATATTGACGATAAACTACCCGAAGAAATATCGATTGATGAATTAATTGAAAAAAGTCTCACCCTGGTTGCCAATGAACTTAAATATAAAGTAGAAATTACTAAGCGCTTAACAGCAAACGCGAATGTTTTTGGTTTCCCACAAAAGTTGTTGCAGGTTTTTATTAATATGCTAGTGAATGCTTCACATGCTATTGAAACAAAAGGCAGTATTTGTATATCGTCGTGTATTATTGAACAAGAGGTTAATATTCGGTTTGAAGATGATGGTTCAGGTATTAGCCAAGATAATTTGAAAAGTATTTTTGACCCTTTCTTTACCACTAAACCTGTAGGGAAAGGCACGGGTTTAGGGCTCCATATCGTCAGGTCTATCATTGAAGACCACCACGGTCACATTGATGTTAGTTCAAAAGTCGGCCAAGGCAGTCAATTTGATATTTATTTACCTATTCACAGTGTTGAAATAGAGAGTAAGGAGCTAAAGGTTAATAAAATCAGTAGTTAATGGAGCGTGTAAAATAGTAATAGTAAATAATTATTATTGCTCTAGTGATCCTTTGTTGTTGTAGTAACTTTGCTACAAATAATGTAGCATAATTGCATTCACAATATTTTCTATTGTATTTTTTGTTAATGCAGGAAGGACTATGACAATACCATTGCCAGGCTCACCAGTGCGAGGCTCTAAAACCGGTAAGCCTATAATGGCATTGCTCGATTTACTTGGGCGAACATGGGCTTTAGGTATTATTTGGAATTTACATAGTGGTCCTGCCACATTTAGAGAGCTGCAGCAGCGCTGCGAAAAAATTTCTCCGACTTTATTAAATACTCGGTTAAAAGAACTAAAGCAACTAAAGCTTATTGAAAGCCAACAAGCTGGTTATCAACTATCCCCCCAAGGTATCGACTTATTTGACATTATCTCTGGATTAGGTGATTGGTCTTCACAATGGGCACAAAGACTAAAGGAAGAAAATAAATCATGACATTAGCCTATGGCAATATGCCGTTAGACCGATGTACAAACCAACGAAAGAATAAACGCTGGTTAAGTACTGAATTTAATCGTGAAGCATCGTTATTTTGTGTGATTAATAATGGCATGAGTCTTTTTAGTAAAACAGAGGTGTCGGTTCCTATTTACTTAAGTAAGGCACAACTGCCAACATTAAATGTTGATAGCTGCATTTACTTAGGTAAAGGTAGCTTAGATACGAGTAAACCAGCGATTGAGTCTATTTTTGCTATCGACTTTAATAAATTACGTTTTTCTACTCAAGAAGAATTAAATGAAATAGGTCAATGGCAGGAATTGAGAAAAGTCACTGCAAATTTATCAGCTATTGATGCTTCAATCTTAGCACTTGCTAAAGGACTGGTTTATTGGCATATAAGTCATCAGTTTTGTGGTCAATGTGGTCACGCTAATAGTTCAATAGAGGCAGGGCATGCTAGACGATGTTCTAATTGTCGAAATATGACTTTTCCGCGCACCGATCCGGCGGTCATTATGTTAGTAGAGAAGATGTTTGACGATGGCATTGCCCGTTGTTTATTAGGACGTCAGGCTAGTTGGACACAAGGCATGTATTCAACCTTAGCAGGCTTTGTTGACCCGGGTGAAACTCTAGAGCAAGCGGTTATCAGAGAAGTTGTCGAAGAGACAGGTATCGCTGTTGAAAGTCCACAATATATCCAGTCTCAACCATGGCCATTTCCTGCTTCAATTATGTTGGGTTTTACTGCGGTTGCAACCAATGATGTTATTGATATTAGTCAAGATGACTTAGAAGATGCGCAATGGTTTTCGCGAGAGCAACTTGCAGGTTTCTCTCTAAATAAGACTGAAATAATGGCGTCAAAAGCACCGCAATATAAAATGAGTAGTGGGGATTCAATTTCATCGTACTTAATTACAGCATGGCTGAATAAGGAAGTAGGGCAATATTAACGGTTAAGTAGGTTAACTAAAGCGTTGGTTAACCTTTTCGCTAATGTTTTATCTGTAATCTGATCCAAAGCTTGCTATGCAAAGGGAGAATATGCACAAAGAAAGTCATTTCATCAGAAATGAAACCTAATACCGAGTTGTGCATTTACGCCTTCTTCACCTTGTGCAACAAGTGCACTTTCTTGGCTTGAAATATTGGGATTTACAATGTCTTCATCAAAAAGGTTTCGAATGATTAAAAATAATTCTATATCTGATAATCGCGCAGTGTAATTAATGTTTACCACACTATAACTATCTAAATTATGACGTGCGCCAATATAGGAGACCTCACCACCTACACTGTGTCTTTCCCAAAAGTCAGTACTTGCGCCGACACTAAACGTAAGTCTAGGTGTATTAAAAGCTGCGCTATCATCAGTTGACACCTTATTACCTTCTTTTTGATAGGCTAAATTAATGAATAATGTACTGTCATGACTGGCCATTTGGAAATCAAGCTCTGCACCATGACGGGTAAAGTTACCTTCATTAAAAAATGAAATGGCATCAAGCTCTTCACTAAATCTTCGTTGTATGAAATCTTCTGCAGTCAAAGAATAAATATTTGCGACAAATAATACGTTAGACCTTGTATAGGAGTAAGCGATATCAAATGTTTTCACTACTTCAGCGGTTAAATCTTCATTTCCGAGTAAGGCACCTGCAGAGCTAATACTGGTTTGTGTTGGATTAGGGGAGTTGAAACCAGTGGAGTATAGTGCTTTTAAAGATTGATGTTGGTCAAGTTTATAAACGATGGCGGCTCTTGGCGTCGTTTTCTTTCCACTTCTTTCATTATCTGTATATCTAGCACCAAGAAGAAAGCGCCAATTTTGATAGCGGTAATCTACTTGTGAATAGGCTGAGAATTCATCCACCTCACCTTGTTCAAGTAATTTCACCACAGGGGTTGTTTGGTCATCTAAAAAATAGATCCCATAATCATCTCCCGATCGTGTTTCTTGCTCAATACCAGTAATAATATCTAGAGATTTATTTATCGTGTAAGCAAAACTACCACCGTACCTAAATCTATAATCATTCGTGCCATTACCCTCTTTAGTGGCCAATGCATGCACGTCTGGAGCAAAAAGATTGTTTATCTGTAGGTCAAAAGTATAATGATTATAGTCAGCAAATACGCTTGTTTGACTGCTTTCAGTATTCCAGCTATTTGTCACATGAATCAAATATCCCTTTGTTCTTAATGAAAGCGGTTGTAAAGTATTTTTGTCTGTATAGGCATCATTGATGCCGATAGTCTCATCAGAAAAAGCTTGAAGTTGCAGGATGAAGTCATCGTTGTTGTAACGTAATAGCCCAGATTGTCTTTCTAAATAACGCTCTACGTTATCGGTTATCAAGCCTACTTCGGGGAATACTTCATTGTAGGTAGCAGTGTAACCATCTTCGCTTCTGTATTCAGCGGCTATATAGATAGCTGAATCAGCTGAGAGTGCTTTATTATAATATCCACTCCCTTCGACAAGATTATTAGACCCCACTTTCAATGAAGCTGAATTATCTTTGGCATCTTTTTTTGTGATGACATTAAAGACGCCACCAGATGCTTGAGAGCCATAGAAAACTGCACCAGGACCTCGTATCACTTCGACATGTGAGATAGATTCCCACGGCACACCTTCCATTGGGATCAGAGAATGCGAAGGTTGGTGATAAGGAACGCCATCGAGCAAAAAAAGCACCTTTTGATTAAACGCTTCATCAATGCCCCGTATTTGTACTGTGGCCCAGCCAGGAAGAGAGTATTGAACAATAACACCAGGAATGAAATTAAACATTTCTCTTAAAGTGGATATACCCATTTTTTCTAGGTCGATACGATTGTATCGAGAAACGATAGCAGGAGTTTCAATGACTGTTTCTGGCTTTAACGAGGCAACAGAAACTTCTACATTGAGTAGCTCTTTCAACGTTAAATCGAGCAAAGAGTCTAATTCTTCACCTTGTGCAGAAACATGAGGTAATAGATACAATGTTATCAAGACTATATTACAGAGAATATTTTTCATGACACCCCTCAATGGCCAACTACTTATAGTGACTGGATTAATGATTAAAATCAGACTTTCAATAGCCTTACTTTTCAGTCTAGTCACAATATCTTGTTTATGGGAGAAGTTTGCTCCCTTAACTCTTTAGCGATTGATATCGCTTTGGCTTATGTTTTTCAGCTGTACCTTTCGATAACCATAGCAATGCCTTGCCCTACACCAATACACATAGCACAGAGCGCGTACCGTTTACCGCTGCGCTCTAATTGTCTTGCTGCTGAAAGTACAATACGAGTACCGCTCATACCTAATGGGTGACCAAGGGCAATAGCGCCACCTTGTGGATTTAAACGTTCATCATCATCTTTAAGTCCAAGCTCACGGGCACTGGCGAGTGCTTGTGCAGCAAAAGCTTCGTTAAATTCGATAATATCTATGTCATCAAGTGTTAAACCTAAACGTTTAAGTAACTTTGCGCTTGCTGGTGCAGGACCTATGCCCATCACATCAGGCGTAACACCAATAACAGCAGAGCCAACAATTTTAGCTATTGGTGTTAAACCGTTGCTAAGGGCAGCTTCTTTCGTGGCGAGAATAACAGCCGCTGCACCATCGTTAACACCTGAAGCATTTCCAGCAGTAACCGTACCTGGCTCTCTAAAGAGTGTTTTTAATCTTGCTAATTTGTCTAATGGCGTTAAACGCAAATGTTCATCATGCTCAAAAATAACATCATCACCACGTCTTTGCTGAATAACAACAGGAATAATTTCATCACTTAAGCGACCATCTTTTTGTGCCGCTTTGGCTTTGCTCTGACTCCAAAAAGAAAATTTATCTTGATCTTCGCGGCTAATATTAAATTGCTCAGCAACATTCTCAGCGGTTTCTGGCATGGTTTCAGTGCCATACATTTTATCTAATTGCTTATTAACAAAGCGCCAGCCCATCGTTGTATCAAACATTTCTTGGTTTCGGCCAAAGGCTGTTTCGGCTTTGGCTATGACATAGGGAGCTCGTGTCATTGCTTCGACTCCGCCGGCAATCATTATTTCAGCTTCGCCCGCTTTGATACTATTGGTGGCCATAGTAATGGCGTTCATACCAGAGCCACATAAACGATTAACAGTAATGCCTGCGACCTCAATAGGGTAACCAGCAAGTAATAAGCTCATACGAGCTATGTTACGGTTATCTTCACCTGCTTGGTTAGCACAACCTAAGATTACATCGTCAACTTGGCTTAAATCTAGTTGAGGGTTACGTTGTTTTAATGCTTTTAGAGGAATGGCTGCTAAGTCATCTGCCCGTATTGATGATAAAGAGCCGCCGTAACGGCCAATCGGCGTTCTAACGCCATCACAAATATATACGTCTTTCATATTTAATTTCCTATATAGGTCTGACTTCTTCTCTATTTGCATAATTTCGTTGTCAAAAGTACTCATTAACATGCGTCAACTCGTGCTTTTTCCTCGAACTTAATACAAATAGATTTGAATTCATCGCCTACATTTATTTTTGAGTTATTCCTGAAGTTTACAGTCGGGAATCTAGTCGTGTTTACTTGATTAGCACTAACAGTTATTAAGTCATCTCAGGCTTTAACATTTCAAAGCCATCTTTTAAGGTGCTAACTAAATGGTCGATTTCTTTTTTACCCATTGCCGTTGATAAGGTTGCTGAACAGGTGTTTATCAGCATAACGCCATTATTGAATAAATGGTCGAGTAATTTGGTAATTAAGGCACTTTGTGTTTTATCGACATAAGCTTCACGATAGTTTTTTGGTGGCTGTGCTTTTAAATGAATTCTAAACATACTGCCAGCGCCAGTAACACAGGCATTGATGCCAACATCTGCAATGGCCTGAGTTATGCTTTCTTTAGCATAGATAGCGAGCTTATTAAGCTTAGTCACAGCCGCTTGGTCAAAATCCTTCATGGCAGCCAAACCTGCTGTCATGGTTATTGGGTTAGCCGAGAAAGTACCTGAATGTGGCAATAATACCTTGGGCTCCGTTGGATCGAGTACTTTCATTATCTTATCAGAGCCAGCTAAAGCACCAGCAGGGAAGCCACCACCAATAATTTTTCCCATCGCCGTTAAATCAGGGCTAACATCATAGTTTTGTTGAGCGCCGCTGTAATTTGTCCTAAAAGTAATTACTTCATCGAATACTAACAGTGACTTATGTTCACGAGTCCATTTATGTAGGGCATTGATAAAGGCGTTGCTGGCGGGAATTAACCCCACTCTGTGAGGCAATAAATCAACTAGAATACAGGCAAGATCATCTTTATGTTGATCTAATATTTTAATGGCTCGTTCAACATCGTTAAAGGGAATTACCACGACATCTTCTAATGCTTTAGTTGGTGTGCCTACGGCGACAGGGCTACTGTTTGGTTTATCAATATCGCCCCAGTTATTTGGATTTGCAGTTTGGCTTACTTCGGCATAATCGTAAGCGCCGTGATAAGCCCCTTCAACTTTGGCTATTTTAGCTTTACCCGTATAAGCACGCGATGCTTTGAGCATAGCCATAACAGCTTCTGTGCCTGAATTAACAAATCGGATCTTGTCAAAGCTAGGTACTCGTTCACATAAAAGCTCAGCGTAATCTACTTCAGATTCAGTTGCCATGGTAAAACAGCTACCTTTGGCAAGTTGCTTAGTTACGGAATCAACAATACCAGGATAGGCATGACCATGAATTAATGAGGCCATATTGTTGGCAAAATCAATGCGGGTAACACCTTCCAAGTCGGTTACATAGCAACCTTGACCTTTTTCTGCGTAAAATGGGTGTGGCTTTCTAAAAATAGTATTACGACTCACGCCGCCGGGTAACACTTTTAGTGCTTTTTCAAATAACCGTTCACTTTTACTCATGATATTCACTCAAATTGTATGCGTTTTTATTATTTTTTTAGCAAATGTTTTTTAGTTCAAAGCGTGAATTAGCTCAACACCTGTACGTGCTTGTACATAGTCAAAACTAATTCCAGGTGCTAATTCAATAAGTACTAAGCCATCTGTCGTGACATCAATTACCGCTAAGTCAGAGTAGATTCGGCTCACGACACCCTGACCCGTTAAGGGGAAAGTACATTCAGGTAATATTTTAGCTGCGCCGGTTTTTGTGGTGTGCAGGGTGATAATGTAAATAGTTTTTACGCCAGCCACTAAGTCCATAGCACCGCCAACAGCGGGAATAGCGTCAGGTGCACCTGTTGACCAATTAGCTAAATCACCTTTAGCTGAAACTTGCATGGCGCCAAGTACACAAACATCAATATGATTACCGCGGATCATGGCAAAGCTGTCACCGTGATGAAAATATGATGCGCCAGCAATAGCTGTCACGGGTTTTTTACCGGCATTAATTAGATCTAGGTCTAGTTCATCCTCGTTTGGGGCTGTGCCCATGCCTAATAAACCATTTTCTGTATGGTAAATAACTTCTCTGCCATCTGGCACATATTGCGCTACTTTTTCAGGAATACCTATGCCAAGATTTACATAACTACCATCTTCAATGTCTTGTGCACAGCGCTGAGCCATTTGTTCACGGTTCCAGCCAATTTGTTCTGTGGTTGTTGTAACTTGGTTCATGGTTATTTTTCCCCTTCGTCAGTGTTTAGGTCTGCGCTTATGTTTGCTGCTGTCGCCGGATAAATAACACCTTCTTTTACTAGATTTGATTCTTGTTGTGGATTACTTACTTCAATAATGCCATTAACAAAAATGCCTGGAGTTACTACGTGTTCAGGATCAATATCACCAAGTTCAACCAGTTCATTCGTTTGTACTAATGTGGTTGTGGCGGCCATAGCCATAATAGGGGCAAAGTTACGGGCGGTTTTATTAAAAACTAAATTACCGTATCTATCGGCTTGTTTAGCTTTGATTAACGCGTAATCTGCTTTTAAGCCGCATTCCATTACATATTCTTCGCCATCAAAGTTACGTTGCTCTTTACCTTCTGCTAATGGCGTTCCAACGGATGTTTTAGTGAAAAAAGCCGGTATGCCAGCACCACCAGCACGAATTCGTTCAGCTAAAGTACCTTGCGGAACCAGTTCTAATGCAATCTTCCTGCTACGGTATAACTCTGGAAAAACTAAAGAATTAGCAGTACGTGGATAGGAGCAGATCATTTTTACTACTTGACCATTTTCTATAAGTGCAGCTAAACCAACACGGCCACTACCGGTATTGTTATTAATTACCGTTAAGTTTTTTGCTCCGTGATCTATTAAGGCGTGAATTAATTCTATCGGACTACCCGCTTCACCAAAACCGCCAATCATTACGGTATCGCCGTCTTTTATATTGGCGACTGCACTGGCACAACTTACGACTCTTTTGTCTATCATTGTCACTACTCGCATTATGTTTGTTAATTAAGTTAATCAAAATAAGTTGTGCGCTATGCGAACACTTGTTAATATATCGAACATCAGTGTAGGTTTGAGAATAATGAATGTCAAAGCAAGATCAGGGAAAACATGATGATGATCAAGTTAAGGTGAAACCATCCGAAATAGTTCAGTCTCTACTTAAAGGCTTAGTAGTTATTCAGGCGTTTAATCAAGATAGACCTTCTATGACCTTGTCTGAGGTTGCAACTGCTACAGGTTATACGCGAGCAGCAGCAAGGCGCTTTTTACTCACCTTAGTCAGTGAAGGTTATGCTAAGCAAACTAATAAACAATTTTCGTTAACGGCGAAAGTACTTAATTTAGGTTTTTCATACCTTTTAACACAAGATATTTGGCAACATGGCAAGCCTTTGATGCAGCAATTAGTTGAGCAACTTAATGAATCCTGCTCTGCCGCAGTACTCGAAGGAGACGATGTGGTTTATGTTGCCCGTGTTGCAACTACAAAGCGGATCATGTCAATTAGCTTAAATGTAGGTACTCGCTTACCTGCTGTTGCAACATCTTTAGGACGAGTGTTATTAGCAGAACTACCTAAAGTGGAGCTTGATGCATTTCTAGATAAGTCGGCGCTAAAAAAATATACTGAATATACGTTAATTGATAAATCCCATTTAGTGGAAAATATTTCGCAAGTGAAGCAACAAGGGTATTCAATTGTAGAGCAGGAACTTGAGCTTGGTCTAACTTCTATTGCCGTGCCTGTTAGTGATAGTGCGGGTGATGTTATCGCGGCGCTTAGCATTAGTACACATGTATCACAAACGGATAAAGAGCATTTATTATCAGACATTTTGCCAGCGTTAAAAGCCTGTGCTGACAAAATAGCATTAGGGCAATAAGATAGGTTAAGTAAATATATTCGAGAATTAGTTAAAAATCACACTGTAATATTTTCATTGGCTTATCTGCCGCCATAACACAGCCTCTGGCTTCATCTGTAGCGGCTTTACATTGTTTGAGCATTTTTGATTTACTTGGTGCGTTAGTTTTAAGCACTGACTTTACATGGCTGACTACAGCGTCACATTCTCCTACTGGCACTGGTGTTGCTTTAGAGCAACTGACCAAAGTTGTTATCATAATTGGCAATAACAAAGGTAAAGTTGAGGTGAAATTCAATGGCTTATTCAAGGAGTTAGTATTTTTATTCATATTATTGCTTCTGATAGTTAAAAACTAACTTGAGTATAGTCATGGATATATATATCTGCTTTGTGTTCATCTGTACATGTGTTCTAAGCTTTGCTTTTTCTCTTTTTAATCTCTTGTTTTATTAATGTATACTGGTAATATTTACAGTGTCGTGCATAAACCCCCTAAGAAAACATCTTTTGAGATTGATAACCAATGATTTTTACACTTGAACAACAGCAATTATTATTAACTTGGCTGCCAGCGTTAGCCTTTTTTACGCTAACAATACTACTCATCCTAATCTTAGTGCGATTGAGTAAGCAAGAAAGCCGTATTCAGCAACATACTACTGAGTTAGTCAGTCAGCAAGTTCAGCAATTACAGACGCAGTTTTTACAGCAATTTACTCAGCTACAAGATAAACAACAATTACAGCTAGCAAATAATATTGAGCAACAAATGGCTGATTTACGTATTAAGCTCATGAGGCAAATTAATGAATTGCAAACTCAACTTGCGACTAAACAGAGTCAGTCATTAGATCAGGTGATTAATCATTTAAATAACACCGGGCAATCTAACCGAGAAGAGTTAGCGAAAACCTTGGCGCAAAGCAGTGAACAAATGAGTAAACGTATTGATGGTTTAACGCAAGCGACCGATAAACGCTTACAAGAGATAAGCGGGCAAGTTGAAAAGCGGCTGGCTGAAGGCTTTGAAAAAACAACCAAAACCTTTAGTGATATTCTACAACGCTTGGCGTTGATTGATGATGCTCAGAAGAAAATTACTGAGCTTTCTACTAATGTGGTCAGCCTGCAAGAAGTGCTTAATGATAAACGCTCACGTGGCGCTTTTGGTGAAGTACAATTGAATAGTCTGATCCGAAACGTATTGCCAGAGCAAAGTTTCAAGCTTCAACATACCTTATCAAATGGTAAAATTGCCGACTGTGTACTCTTTTTACCTAAACCGACCGGTAATGTGGTGGTTGATTCAAAATTTCCGCTGGAGAGCTATCGAAAAATGGTCGATATGGAATCTCATGAGGTTGAACGAAAATCAGCGGTGCGCCAGTTTAAAATAGACATCAAAAAACATATCAATGATATAAGCGATAAATACCTGATTGATAACGAAACAGCTGATGGTGCCATTATGTTTATTCCTGCAGAAGCTATTTTTGCTGAAATCCATGGACATCAAAGTGATCTGGTTGAATATGCGAATAAGAAACGCGTTTGGCTGACATCTCCGACAACGTTAATGGCCATATTAACAACCGCACGTTCGGTACTTAAAGATGAGGCAACTCGTCAGCAAATACATATTATTCAAGCGCATTTGTCTGATTTATCACAAGACTTTAATCGTTTTAAAACACGCTTTGCTAACTTAGCCAAGCATATAGATCAAGCGGCAACAGATGTTAAGCAAATACATACCTCGGCAGATAAAATATCGAACCGCTTTGAGAAAATAGAGCAAGTAGATCTTGTTGATAAAGAAACTTTAGAATTGCTTGAGTAGTATTTTCTTAGAGTGACTAGGCTATGTATAGGTTAAAATGTTAGCCTTTTTAATTACTTGGTTTATAATCGTTTATAACGATTTGTTAGTGGTTTGTACAATTATGATTAAAATATTATTCCGCTTACTTTTAGTCTCACTATTATTTTCACCCCATTTGATAATGGCTAAACAAGAGATAAAAGTAGGCGTAGGTAATTTTCCACCATTCTTTGTTGAAGAAGAGCAGCAAGGACTGTTTATTGAAATCACCGAAGAAATATTTAAGCAACTACCTGATTATAGTGTGAAATTTATTTATATGAGTAATCATAGATTGTTGCATGAAATTAATTCAGGAAAGAGAATTGATGTCGCATGTAATATATTTTCAGATTCAAGCGTTGATGCTTTCTTATCATCACCTATCTTTCGATTCACTGATGTTGCTGTATCAAAAAGCTCAGCCAAACTTGATTTGAATACGGTTGCAGATCTAAAAGGTTTGTCTATAGCAGCCTATCAAGGCGCTAAAGAATTACTTGGAGACGACTTTAAGGAAATGGCGCTTGCTAATCCTCAATACAGTGAGCATTCACAGCCCAAAGATACCACTTATATGATGGTTGCTGGCGAGAAAGATGTCCGTGTTGGCGATATCAATATATTTTTACATGACTTAACAAGTAAACGTTATAAAAATGAAGCCCAGGTTGATGTCAATAATTTTACCATACATAGATTATGGCCTGACGTATATTCACATATGGCTTTTAAAGATGAAAAGCTTAGAAATTCAGTTGATGATATAATTAAAGAGTTAACAGCTAATGGCAGTATCGAGGCTATTTACCTCAAATATCAATAACAGCTGAAAGTATAAATAATAAGTGTTTACCCAATCTCACTTTAAGTATCTTAAGCTTAATTAAGTTATTCCTGCGCCTTGATTAATAACGGCGAGTTACCCAAACATTTTCTGTAGTTTGGGTAACTAAC
>Ga0209395_1003194_pt1 | contig 20617 bp, 14 predicted proteins | sample GOMGulsemesocosm_3_FD_184635 | JGI IMG/M metagenome (GOLD analysis project Ga0209395, IMG submission 184635) | Methane-oxidizing microbial communities from mesocosms in the Gulf of Mexico - GOM9D Gulf of Mexico (SPAdes) (version 2) | ecosystem: Environmental > Aquatic > Marine > Cold seeps... | reverse complement strand
TAGCCAAGCGGTAAGGCAGCGGGTTTTGATCCCGTCATTCAGAGGTTCAAATCCTCTTATCCCTGCCACTTTTTAAAAATAGTGTATCTCTAGCTCAATTCTATTGTCCCACACCATTTCAGTACTTATAAATAGCCTCTTCAAAACATCATCTAGCTTTACATCAAAAACTAAAAACATAATCAAAGTGTATATAATGCCGACCCTTTGTTTGTTTCAATAATATAAATAGCTTATACCATTCCATCTAAGAAAGTGATCGCTTAGCGGGAATTTAAAGGTTTAGAGGCAAGGCATTGATTGCCAAGAATAGTATTCTATTGTTTAAATCAATAACGCTGCATATAAGTCTTTAAAACTCGCCCTTCGGGAACGCATTGGCATCATGATAAATACACTAAATTTGTTTGATGTAGAATAACTATATCCACACAAATTTTGCTTTTTCTCATATCGCCAATGCCGTTCTAAGTGGTCACTTCTTTAGGTGGATTGGTATTAAATAATTATGGCCTTCGCTTAATGATGTAAAGGTTCAACTCCCCCGAACACTAACAATGTTAATGTTCTTGAAAGCTATGCAAAACAGTCCCTAGAGCCCTGTAGTAAAGGGATAGAGAATTCCGCTTCAGAAGCTGGATTGGTCTCAGTTAGTCCTGATAGGGCTGGAAAATGGCATAGTTTTGACACTTTTTTGCCATCAAAGCTAAATGGCATCGGTACAAAAGAATGTCATTTGTACCGACAAAAAATATTTAATCGTCACCCTTACCTTTCTGATGCCCTCGCAAATCAATATATTCGCATATATCAAGATAAGAGCTTACGCGAAGCCAACCTCTTTATAGGTCGTATTGATAAAAGTTTAATGCTTCATGATTTCAACCTTTCAAGCTCTCATACTGAGGTTAAAGACTTCTGCAAAAATACAGCTCATAAATGTCGATTAATTATTGTTGAATATGGCGAGAATGAAACGGCTTATAATATCTGTCGTACTTTTGCGCATAAATATACAATAGAAATCCCTCCCTTTGATAATGATGAACCATTTGTTCCAACACTAAATAGACTTAGTTGTTCAAGTTGGTGGTATACGAACGTTAATAAAATTCGTTTACAACATGTAGAACAAGCCTCAAGAAATTTAAATCTAGTTAATAAACACGCTAATTGTTATGCAAGTAACTTTGCTGTTGAAAATAGAAATACCCAATTAAAGAATTCATATGATTATTTATCCTCAAGTCACATTATTAATGATGACGGGCAATCATATTCATTATTAGAAATTCAAAAGAAAACTGTCGCTAATCCATTTATTCGTAAAGCTGAGCTAATGACTCGTATACGAGGTTTTGAGGAAGTAGCTAACCAAATGGGTCATGCTGGTGAGTTCTATACGTTAACTTCCCCTTCCAAAATGCACGCTGTACTATCTTCAGGTAAACGCAATCCTAATTTTAATGGCTCAACACCAAAAGAAGTAAACGAATACTTCAATGATATTTGGAAACTAATCCGGTCTGCCCTACACAAAAAAGGGATCCAACCCTATGGCTTTCGAGTTGCAGAGCCTCACCATGATGGAACGCCCCATTGGCACTTGTTACTTTTCATGCACCCCGATGACGTAAATACTACTCGTTCGATATTTAGTAAATATGCCCTTAAAGAAGATGGTAAAGAGCGAGGCGCAAAAAAACATAGGTTCAAAGCTGTATCTATTGATCCTAAAAAAGGTAGTGCCGCTGGCTACATCGCTAAATACATTTCAAAGAATATTGATGGCTCAGATATCAGTAAGGATTTATACGGTAATGATGCTAAACCAGCAGCTTCAAATATTGATGCCTGGTCAGCAACTTGGAATATAAGGCAGTTCCAACAAATTGGCGGACCATCAGTAACCGTATGGCGAGAATTACGAAGATTAAAAGAGTCCAATCAACCAGAGGTCGTGCAAGCGTTTATCGCTGCCGACTCTGGTGATTGGGCGGCTTTTGTAATGGCTATGGGTGGTGCAATGCTACCTAGGCGTAACCGCCCTATCCACCCCTACTATGAATCTAAAGCTAATGAATTAATTGATACTGAAACGGGTGAAGTTATTCAAAACAATTTGACTCGTTATGGCGATATTAAGCCAGCCTCAATTGTTGGTCTTATTTGTAAAAACATTATCAACAAAACCAAAACACGCGTTTGGAAAAAGATAACGCAACCGATGACGACTTTCGGCTTGAAGAATGAAAGCAGAAATAAGGAGTTGGTCAAATTGCACCCTATACCAATATAGCCATATTGCTCAGGCGCGAAAGCTGCGACGACGAGGGCGAAGCCTGAGCAACGAGGAGAAGCGCGAAGCGCCCTTGGACTTGTGTAAATAACTGTACTAACCCTAATTCGAAAACTGGAAATAACAAAAATGAGCTTAGAAACATTTGGATTTGGTGACCAATTCACCCTACAAGAAGCCTTTGAGCTTCTTAACTGTCATGTCGTAAAAAAAGAAGACGATAATAATGAAAACCTAGCTGTTGACAAAATAGGCTTTATCGCTGGGGTTCTTACTTTGAATGACGAAGTTGAGGTGATGGTTAAATTCCCAAAAGAAATAATTCAACTAACAAAAACAGCCCTTACAGAACAAATGTCACTACTAGAAATGCCTTAATAGTGACTGAAAACGCTCTTTAATAAATTGGGATAAAAATATTTTAAATATCTACCTACATGACCTTATGGAGGTAGATATTTAAATCTACACTTTGATTCACTTAATTGTTTGCATTTTAATAAATAATCGATAATATTGTTTTTATTTAAAATACAGATAGTTATATGGACGAATTACTGAAAAAATTAGTTACAAGTTTTGATTTCAAAAATGGAATTAAACTAGCATCGACACAAAACGATCTTCTCCCTTCAAGATTAGAGGATAAAGTAAGTGGTGAGTTAGGTAAGCAATATATTGAGCACATAATAAAACAGATTAGTGAAAATAAATATGAAGCTGTATCAGCAGAAATAGTTCATGTTCCCAAGCCTGGATTTGCTACAAGACCTGCTGCATTATTAAAACTATCTGATAGATTGATTTATGAATGTTTAGTCAATTTAATTAAAGATAAAGTAGAGAAAAATTTAGTTAGTGATAATTACTTACTATGGCCCCGCGCGAATTATGTTGCCAAAAAGTGGGGAGAGTTCGAAAGAGCTCCTATTGGAGCAAATGAGACCTATGTAATAAATATAGACATTACTGCTTTCTATGATTCAATTGATCATTCTATATTAGAAGATAAGATAGTTGAATTAACAGGAGAGCGTGACGTAGCTAGCTGTTTAAAGTTATTCTTAGATGAAATTATGGGAATAGCTAGAGGGATTCCTCAAGGACTTCTGCCGTCAGATACTTTAGCAACACTTTATTTGCAAAGTTTAGATTCAGCAATGCTAAGAAGTGACTTCAATTACTGGAGGCATGGTGATGATATGCGGATGACAGCTAATACTATCTCCCAGGCTCGTAAGTCTATAGCAGTAGCAGAAATGGAACTTAGAAAGTTAGGGTTAGTCCTAAACGCCTCAAAATGTACTATTCGTAAAACTGAAAATTATGACATTCACTTAGAAGAAGTAAGCGAAGTGTATAAGCTAATAAAGCAACGTTTATACGAAGATAATGTTGATGATGCTACTTCTGATGATGACAAGTTAAGGGATCTGATGGATGAAGCCCAACTTGATGATCAGATCAAGTGGGATTTATTCTATCACGAAACAATATCTGTTGAAGATGTTATAGAACAAATTAGCCACCACCTTGAGCCTGACGAAGTCGAAATTTCGATAGAGCTATATAATGAAACAATTATCGGAATGCCAGGTGGGGCTACGCCCCTACCAGAAGATCAATTTCATGTTCAACTTAAAAAATCATTACTTAGGCTTGCAGCAGCTAAGGTCAGCGACGCAATTGATAATTGCTCTCAGCTTATTGCCAAATTTCCAGAAAAAACTGAATTAGTATGCAGCTACTTGGTATCAGTAGCCAAAAAAAACGAAAAGAATGTCATACTTCAAATTGAAGATATTATAGATTCCGATCTATATTTAACTTCATGGCAAATAACCTGGATCTACAGGGTATTAACTGCTTGTGATGGCGATATATCTGATGCAACTTTAGCTAAAATATCTGCAAATATGCTCGACCAGCATGCTCACTGGCTTGAAAGAGTGGAAGCAATGAAGTTACTTGCAAAGCGAGAAAAAATCGAAATTAGTACTATATCAAAAGCTTGGGAAGTATCACCATCAGTATATAGAGCTGATTTAATAGCCGCTGCATCATATCTTGCTCCTAAGTGTAGTAAATCGAAAAGGTTCTTAGAAGGAACGAAACAGCAGCCGATAGAAAAAGTTATTGCTAGGCACTTTCTTAGGTAGTAATACTAACCCCCTATCGCATCTACCTAATTGATATCCCACTTTTTAAGGTGTGATCGAAACTAAATATATGTTCCCTAGGCGATTCATTGCAAATACCAATGAGTCGTCCTTTAAATTGCCTTTTGCCCTTTTCAACTTCTACCCTATTTTGACAAATAGGGCATTTCCCTTCATATATTACAAATTCTAGCTTCCTATAAGGCCTTCCCGTTTTACGTAACTTGCTTAGAGGAACAGATTCTATTTGAGCTGTTACTTGTGACCATTTCATCATCCATTGTGGGGCTATTGCTATACGCATAGTGTTAGCTTCATAAAATGGAAAGACCAAGCGCCATATCAAAAAGCAAATAGCTAAAAATGAAAATAATATCAATATCTCAATCGCTGTAGGAGTAAATATTGACTGAATAAAAAGTAGGTAAATTGTCACCATTAAGATTATTGGAATGGATAAAAATAGATTAAGCCGCCAAGCAGATAGTTCAATAGAGGTAAACGGCTTTACATACCAAGATACTTTTGGCAGTTGAACTGCTTGGTATTCTATAGTTGTAGATTGAACCGACTTAGCTACGACTTGCTCTTCCTTAATAGAGGTAAGCTTTAAGAAGTGATGTTTCTTATTTTTAGCCCCGCCCTTTTCACCTGTATCACTTAGCTCAATTCTATACTTTGAATCTGTAAGTTCTTTGTCATCCATAAGACGATTAATTTGAACGAGTAGCTTAACTACTTCGGCATAGTGATCAGCTTTAAACTTTGCAACCTGACTATCACTAAACGTTCCCGTTTTAACTAAGGAGATTAACTCGCTAGAGGTAAACATGATGTCATCACTGTTTAATCCTTCATCATCGATCAAGTAAATCGTCTTAGCTATAAGTGCCGATAAGAGTGCTTTAGGCATGGGTTTGCTGTAATCAGCCTCTTCAACTAATGGTAATGCCACTTCGCATATACCTTTTAACGTCCTGACATCCATTTCATAACCCTTTGTTATTATATAAAAAGTAACGGTTACGTATCCGTTACGGTGCTATTTATATTTTGATTCTAAGTTAATTATTACCCCCGAGTCCAGCACTGACATAAACAGATAAATTGAGGTGAATATGAACTGGGTTGTAATAAAGAAGTTTTCAAACTTATGTGGTTTAACCGAACAAGCAATTAGAGCAAATATCAAAAAAGGAAAGTGGCTAGTAGATACTCATTTTACTTATAGCCCTGATGGGAGAATTTATATCAATATAAAAGAGGTGGAAAAATGGATAAAAAGTTAACAGGAATTACTGCCAATAAAAGCAGTATTCAAATAGCGTTTACTTATAACGGTATGCGCTGTCGTGAAACTTTAAAAGTTAAACCAACCAAAACGAGCTTAAAGGAAATGGTTAGGAAACGAGATGTCATTTTGTATGAAATAGCTATGGGAAAATTTGATTACCTAAACCACTTCCCTAATAGTAAAAAAGCACAAGAACTAGCGGGTAGAAAATCTTGTACCCTTACAATTAGCAAAATGATTGATGACTGGTTTAAAGCTGGTCAGGGGGAATGGGAGTATTCAACTAAGCGCGGATATATAAGTAAGATAAATCACCACATAGAGCCTAATTTTGGTCAATTAACTATTGAACAATTTAAACCCAGCCTTTTTAGAGACTGGGGTGCAAGTGTACAACTTTCAGGAAAATCTAAAAACGAAGTACGTTCAATTATGCGTTCCGCATTCCAAGAGCTGGTATATGACGATGATATCGCTCTAGATTTCAACCCTATGGACAGGATAAAGCGATATAAGCATGTAAAAAAAGAGCCTGAGCCATTTACAGGTGATGAGAGGGAAAAGATATTAGCTCAAATGACAGGGCAAGTGCGCAATCTTTATGAGTTTGCCTTTTGGACGGGCTTGAGAACTAGCGAACTGCTAGCGCTTAGGAAGTGCGACATTGATTTAAAGCGTGGCGTAATATTTGTCCGTAAAGCTTTAGTTCATGGCAGAGAAAAAGGCACTAAAACTAAGGCTGGTGAACGAACTCATCAACTTCATGAAGTAGCTTTAAAAACATTAAGTATGCAGTTAACACTTTCACCAGATAACCAAGAGAGAGTATTTACCAACCCAAAGACCATGTTGCCATGGCGAGATGATAGAGCAATTTACAATAGTTGCTGGTTGCCTGCTCTTAAAAAGTCAGGAGTAAAGTTTCGCAAGCAATACAACACTCGCCATACCTACGCTTCAACCATGCTAACAATGAATAAACCAATAGCTTGGGTCGCAAAACAACTTGGTCATAGTGATATTGCCATGACTTTAACAACTTACGCACGTTGGATTCCAGAAAATAATTAAAGGATTAATACCATGTTATTAGATAGACAAAGAGTTAAAAAGGTAAAAACAGAACTAGGTTTGACTGATGCAGCTAAATTTTGTGGCTTTGTTATCCATATACCAGGAAATGATGAATTTATAGCGAGAATTGAAGAGACCCCATTTAGCATAGTTATTGGTTATACTCCTGTACCTTATTACGCAATAAAGTACAGTCGCTATGACAAGGCAGTTAAAGCTGCGAAAAAGTGTGATAAATATACAACTGTGATTGGTTACCTTTTTGATTTAGCCGACCATTATTATGTAGGTATTAACTCTAAAAGTGGTCATAAAATTTAATATATACACGAAATCCAACAACTCACACAAAAACACTACCTTTCAATAGCTTACCACTGAAATATTGACAACAAAGAATCATCAGTTCAAAATAGTTTAATATTTGGGGTTAGTTTGGAATAAAAATGGAAATTACTGTTTGCGATAAGGAGATTGAAAGTGCCTTCATTAAATTAAAAGAGAATGATTTCAGTAAAAGCATTGTTATTCCCTTGTTGGAAAAGATATATAAAGCAAGGGTTGAATTTGTTGGTGGTGTTGCTGAAAAAGGGCGCGATATACTAATACACGCAGAGGATCATCTTGGATTTCCTGAAACAATTGGTATTCAGGTAAAAAAAATTAAGCCCAAGATTAACTCTTCGACTGATAGCTTTCAGCAATTATTAAACCAAATTGGTCAAATGAAAGCAGAAGGAGTTATTGATAGACCTACAGGGAATAAAATACCGGTTAAAAAAGTTATTTTTTTAACCCCTTACTTAATTGAAGAGCATATACTGAACTCACACGAAGGGGCATTCTCACTGTTAAAAAATCAGCATAATTCCGAAATAATTGATGGATATATGTTAATTAGATTGATAAAACGTCATTACCCTGAATTACTATATACCATTTTCGAAAACCAGGTTGTTGTAAAGAATGAGCTTATTCCAAAGCTATCAAATAATGAGTTAATGAGGGCTTTAAATTTTAACAGTGTAAAGAACCTATGTGATATCTATTGCGATATAAGCTTCTCAATAGGAACCGAAACGTACTCTGAATATTTTAAATGTAAAGTTCTATCAAAAAATATAACTGAACAATTATCAATAAACTATAAGCATATAAATACTTTAACTGAAGCTCAACACTTTTTAAAAGAGTATTTAAATGTTGAATTTTATGATGAAAAAACTCTTCAACTAGAAAAGACAAACGCAAATAAAATAAAAGAACTACAAAAAAAACTTCAATTAGAGAGTGAGAGGTCAGCAAGTTTAAAGGAACAAGTGAGGAGTAATCAAAACTACAGTAAATATTCAAGCTTATTTCCAAAAACTTTTGAGACTAAAGTATTGAAAGCTCATTATGACGCCATAAAGCCAGAGTTAATATCTACAGAAAATTTTGAGTTATTGAAAGAAATAAAAGACTCTATCGTTCTCCTTAAAAAAAGAGATGAACATATTAAAACGGTTAGGGTATTAGCCCAACAAATAGATAGCAGTGATTTCTCTATTCTAGTCAACACTTCAGAGGCTGCCAAGCACTTTGAAATGTTTAAAGCTGATTTGATAACATTATCTAAAAATATTGAGTTTAACTTACTTGAATATTTAAAGTTAACTCAAGTAGCAACAAAAGTAGCACGTCTTTTCAAAAAATTAAAAAAGCACTTTATATTATCTCCCAGCGCTCTAGATTCACTTGATTTAGCAAAAAACCTACAATTACCAATAGAAAAGGTTTTCAATACAGGATTGAATATTGCTGTACTGGGTAATGCAGGCTCAGGAAAAACAACAAATTTACAAGTACATGCTCAACGACTATTTTCAGGAAAGTCGAATTCACTCGTCATATATGCCACCCTAAGTGAATTAGCACAACTTTCAACTAATGAAGATCAACAGGACTTACTCATAGGTTTGCATAAGTACTTATTAAAGTTAGGTGTTAATGTTAACTTTACTGACATATGTGAATGTCTAACGAACGAACGAGCAATTTTAATCTTAGACAGTATTGATGAGGCAATAGCTAGCTACCCTTGGGTAATAGGAGCATTATCAGATTTAAACTCCAAACTAAGGCTTTGCCAAATTATCACATCTTCAAGATACTCTGTTCATTCCGTTCATGACTTAGGGTTTGTTAACATCTCCCTATTACCCTTTAACAAAGAACAAAAAGCAAAATTTTTCTTTAAGTGGTTTATTGATGACAAGAAAAAAGCTGAAGAAATAATTTTTCATTTAGAGGAGAATAAGGAATTAAATGATGTTGTAACTAACCCATTATCATCAACAATATTGGCTACTCTTTGTGAAAACAATATATCACTACCTACAACAGAGTCTTCTCTTTATGAAAAGCGATTTGAGTTATTAAGTGGTATGTTTGATAGATTTAAAAACATACAAAGAATGACTAATGCCCCTGATGAACTAATTAAGCTAGCAAAGTATTTAGCATTTGAAATACATAAGAAAGAGAAAAGGTCATTTACATTAATGGCAGCTAAAGATATTTGTAGAAAGTCTAACTTTGGTTATTCTCACAATAAAATAGACTCTTTGGTTGATGAACTTGTAACCCCTGCTGAAATAATAGCGTTAAAATCGGATGGGAAATACGACTTTGGTCACCTTAGATTTCAAGAGTACTTAGCATCAAAGGAAATTAACTCCCGTAAAAGTTTTAATTTTAGTAAGGTAATAACTAACAAATGGTGGGAAGATGTTTTTATCCTTTATTCACAACATGCTCCAGATGTAGAGTGGATTATCACGCAAGCAACCTCAGATGGCTATAGTACGACTATTAGAGACTTATTAATTTCAATATCCAATAATCAACCTGAAGCAATTAGAAATAAGTTAATTAAAAGGATTGAGATAGCTAAAAGTGTTGAAATGGATTATTCTGACCATGCTGACTTCGAAGAAAAGTATTATGATGAGAATTTTGACGACCTCAAGTTTTCTGGTTATTAACCTTAATTTACCTAAAACACAATAAGTAGATGTTTATATTATGATTTATAAGGGTTCAACTCCCCCGAACACTATTAGCTTTATATTTAAATAGTTATCTATAAACCACAAGCATAAGCCAGTGCTTTGTTTTTTATTGTACTGTTTAGGAAAGGGACTTTATTAACCGCTAATAATGCTAAATTACGTGCGACCTTAATCAGTGGTGATGGGTGACTAAAACTTGCATACAATGCGTCCATGGTAGACATCATCAGTAAGTTCTCTTTACGTCTTATTTGTTCATAGCGCACCAGTACACTTTCATCATGCCAAACCTCGCCATTGCCAATTGCTGTTGCAATAACATGCTGTAAGGCGATAACATCTTTAAAGCCTAAGTTGACTCCCTGCCCTGCCATGGGGTTAATGGTATGAGCAGCATCCCCTAACAACAATACCTGCTTATTTTGATAAGTATTAGCGTGTCGACGTGTTAATGAAAAATCACCTTTGCCCAGTACTTTAATATTACCCAAATGTTTTGGAAATGATTTCTGTACTTCCTGTTGCAATTGGTTATTTGATAACGAAGCTAGTCGAGTTATTTCATCCCGTTGATTATACCAAACTAAAGAGGCATAACCGCCCAATGAACTTTGCCCAGGGAGTGGTAAAAAGGCGACAGGGCCTGTAGGGAAAAACTGTTGCCAAGTAATGTCTTGCTGATTTATTGCCGTTTCTACATTAATCAACATTGCGGATTGTTGATAATCCCATCCCGTCATGCCAATAGCTGACATTTCTCTTACTTTCGATTGAGCGCCATCAGCACCAATAACAAGATTTGCCGTTAACGTGCTTTGGGTTAGCTTTAATATTACTGTGTTATTATTTTGCTCTAAAGAAACTAAACTTTCTGGGCAGAAAGTACGGATATTATTCAAGGAGGCTACTTGCTGCCATAAAGCCAATTGAATTAAACGGTTTTCAACAATATGCCCTAAATGGGTTTGTTCAATATCGTCGGCATTAAACTCAGTGTAAGCAGTTTCGTGTTCCCAAACACCTAAGCGTTTATAAGGACAAGTACGCCACTTTGTAACTTGTTGCCAAGCGCCAACTTGGTTGAGTAAGTTTTGTGAGGCTAACGATACAGCCGATACGCGTAAATCAAGTGCTTGCTCAGTTGAGAAGTCTTTAGGGGAGAACTTCTCTACCAAAGCAACCTGTAAGCCAAGTTGTGCTAAGGTCAACGCACTTGCTGCACCAACCATACCACCACCAACAACGACACAATCAAAATGTTCCATACTTTAGCGTTCACAAAAAAACCGGAATAGATTGTTATTTTACCCAAGCACAAAGCTAATTTCGACCAATTTATCGTTTATTAATTTATAGCTAGCCACTTAGGGGTATTATCGACTCCTTGGCATAAAGTAATCAATTCTGTGGCAATTACCGGCTTTGAAATCAGATAGCCTTGACCATAATCACAACCTAAGGAACGCAGATAATCGTAATGTTGTTGTGTTTCAATACCTTCTCCGACAAGTTTTAATGATAAGCTGTGCCCAATTAATACAACCGCCTCAACTAAACTTGCATCGGTTTTGTCATCAATTGCCCCCTCAATAAAGGAGCGATCTATCTTCAATACATTAATAGGGAAGTGTTTTAGATAACTCAACGATGAGTAGCCGGTACCAAAATCATCCATATGAATCGCGACCCCTAAATCTCGTATTCCTTGCAAGGTGGTAATCATTTCTTGTGAGTTGTCCATCAATAAACTTTCTGTTATTTCAACTTTCAAGCACGACGGCGCAATATTGTTAACGGTTAACGCATTACTTATCACTTCTTTTATTGGGGTTTGACTCGTTTGCTTGCACTGTCTACTCGAGATATTCACAGCAACTTGTAATTTTAGTCCAAGATCAAGCCAATGCCTTAAATCAGCGCATGCTTGCTCAACTACCCATTGACCAATAGGCTCAATCAAGCCTGTTTCTTCCGCTATTTCAATAAAATCATCCGGGTATATCAAACCTTTGTTAGGATGTTGCCAACGAATGAGGGCTTCCACACCGACAATTTCTCCACTGTCCATAGATACTACGGGTTGATAATGCAATATAAACTCTTTTTGCTTAATTGCTTGCCTTAACGCCTGTTCAATATACATGCGTTTGCTGACTGCTTCATTCATACATTTAGTAAAGAATTGAAAAGTATTTCGACCTGCAGCTTTTGCTTGATACATCGCTGTATCTGCGTTCTTCAGCAATAATTCCGCACTATCGCCGTCATTGGGTGCAATAGTAACGCCAACACTCGCTGAAACTACAGCTTCGTTATTACCCGTTAAAAGAAATGGCATGGCTAACTTCTCCAGAATGTTTTTTACGACACGCTCGACAGCAAAGCGGTTAGACAGGCCAACGAGTAACACAACAAATTCATCGCCACCAAAACGAGCTACCGTATCTTTTTCACGTATACAGTTTCTTAGCCTAATTGCAGCCAGCTTTAATAACTCATCGCCACTAGTATGACCCCAAGTATCATTTACATTCTTAAAACGATCTAAGTCGATGAACAATATTGCAATTTCACCATAACTACTCTTAATTCCATTGAGTTCGTTTCGTATTCTATCTATACATAAATCACGATTAGGTAAACCCGTTAGCGAGTCATAGTTAGCTTGTAACCAAATATCTTCCTCATACTTTTTATGCTTAGTAATATCAGAGAACAAACTTATATATTGTAGGGGCTGACCATCTTGATCTCGAACTACTGAAATAGCTAAAAATTCAGGGTAAATCTCACCCGTTTTTCTTTTATTCCAAATTTCTCCCTGCCAACTATTATCCTGTTCTAAGGCTTGCCACATTTGTTGGTAGAAACGACTATCGTGTTTCCCTGAATTAAGTATATTGGGCGACTTACCTAAAACTTCTTCTATGTCATAACCACTAATGTGTGAAAATGCAGGATTGACCATTTCAATCTCATTATTCGCATTGGTAATCATAATTGCTTCTGAAGCATACTTGAAAACCGCTGCGGATATTTTTTGCTCTCCATCAGACTTGCTACGCTCTGCCAGCATTTGGTTAAAAGCAATCACCATATCAGTTATTTCATCATGACCCCTTACCAGAAGTGGTTGATTAAATTTATGCTCAAGCTGCATTGTGGTCATTGCACAGCGAATATAATTTATTTTTTTAATGATACGTTTAACCACTAAAAATGAAAAATACAACGAAGTGATAAAGACCAAAATAAATATTGCGATATAAAGTACTAGCCTTTCGATCGCTTTTTGCTCTTCCTTATTAGCTAATTTTTGTATATCAGAGAGGATATGATCACTAATCTCTCTAAAATTATCAATTCTTGATGTAGCCAACTGCCACCAAAGTTCAGTTTTAATAGCAATTTTATTTTGCTGTAACTGCTTTATTGCAGCAAGAGCGTTACTATCATCAATGCGGAGTTCTTCATCTATTTGCTCTGCATTATGCCCTTTATCCCTTGATGAGCGTGCCAGTAAAATATGCTGATAGTAACGGTTAATCGTTTTCTCTATGGTATTAATAGCTTCTTTATCAATCTCTGTTAAGTTGCTGACTTTATTAAGATCCACTATTTGATTTTGCGTTATAGCTAAGCTATTAAAAAAGCTTTCAAGATAACTCGCTTCACCTCTTAATATATAGTTTTTAAAATCATCTATTAAACCACCATAACCAATCTCTCTCTCTAAAAGAGCTAATTGTTCTACGCGAAGTAGTTTTTCACTGAGTAGTTTTCTAATCGCTACTATTTTCTGATTGATTTGAGAGCTAAGTTGGCGCTGCAGCCATTGTTGATGATGTGATTGTGATACTGAAAATAAATCTCTGATTATTTTTGCCTGTGTCCCCCCATAAGAGATCACCTGTTGGAGTTGTCTTGCGTTCAATTGTGAAGAATCGAGTATAGCGTTTAATGCGGCGCGCTCTTGCCCTGAGTTTTCTTGTAAATTGAGTAAATTAATAAAATCGACACTCGCACGATTTTGTTCTGGGCTATTAAGTTGTACCTGGACTTGTGATATCAATCGTAGCAATTGGTCTATAAAATCAGAGTAATAAGAAAAATAACTTTGTCCTATATATGCATCAATTTTTTTACGCTCTTTTGCTAATTCTTTACTGCTTATTACACTTTTTTGCAGCACTTTTTTAATCACTTCTTGATTAGCAATATTTTTAAGTTGTAAATATGTCAATTCAACACGCTGAATAGAATCAATATAATGTTTTATTCCTTGGTCAGTCTTCTCTCTTTGTTTTTGTAATTCAATTAGTTTTGTCGTATTCGCTTTATCGATGACACCACTCGATAAACCACGTTCTTTTTGGAGTTCATAGATTAATTTAGTAACTTGATTGGATATAGAAATCGCTAAGCTCGCTTGACGGGCTTGCTTTATAGCGTCTAAATAGTCACTAGCATGGTTAATCCCAAGGAATAATATGATGCACCAAGGCAACAATAAAAAGGTCTTTAGTCGCGTACGTATACTAAAATCACAAGCAAGTTTTTTGAGCATTGCAATAGATGTCCTTATCTAGAGTAAAGGAAATAGCAAATTGTATTAAGGCGATGCTAACATAGCTTTTCAAAAGGAAATTTGTTTAATATCAATATATACCCGTTACCAATCAAGATGTAGGTTTCAGAGTGCTTGAGCAATTTCAATTCAAGGCGTTGTGATGAAACAATGGTCATTCAGGAGAATGTGCTCCTGCACTCTCTAGTAAGCTATATCCATATAGCGTCATTATGAATCACAGCAACGATGAAGTGATATTGCTAAAGCCCTTCTATGATGGGCTTAAAATGACTTTATACTGCGTTAAATAATCAAAGCATAGAATGACTATGCTTTGATTATTTCTCATTGGCTAAAGTCATTTTAATTCCCACTGAAATCCTGCACTTTGAATGGTAACGGGTATAGTCAGACAATGCTTGTGTGTTACTTTATTTCAGTTATAGTAAACTCCCAACGTATTGAGGTTCATAGAAAATATGAACTTCTCTACGATGGATAATGTGCTTATGCAGTAAGGGGGCGTCTCTTATAAGCAGCGATAAACATATATAAAATAATTTAATTCATCAGTAAAGGAAGCACTATGTCTGCAGCATCAAAGAAATCAACCATAGAAATGAATACCGAAGAAAGACGTTTAAGTAAGGATATTAATCTAGTTTATGATTTTACCGAAAAGCCTAACCGCACACAGTTAAAAGCCAAAATTGATAGAGCTGTTGTTGCTAAACTAAGAGCTGATTTAGTATTACCTAACGATAAAATTTTAACGGTAGATATAGATTTTGACAGTACAAGTGGATACCATAACAACACTATGTTGGTTATGGATGACTTTGGTGTTGAAATGCTAGTCACAGCCTTCGCGGTAAAATACGGTCAGCCATTTGCTGATAAAATATCTAACGCTTGGGCAGAGAAAAAACATCAAGATGATCCGCGTAAACCCACTTACTTATTGGTTCAAAAACCAACCGTCGAAGGTGAAATGCCGAAAGTATTTGCCGCTTGTGGCGATAGAATACATGATAATGATGGTAAGAAGAGCATGCCTGAAAGTATCGCTTAGTACTTCCTCTATGGTAGCTTTCAAGGCTAAGTTTTTTTTGTTTTTAGTACTTAGCCTTTTCAGTTTATCTAATCACGCCTATACTGCAAAATCTTTAAATTCTCTTAGTAATGTCACTAAAATACTGCAAGATAAACGCGGTTTTGTCTGGCTATCGAGTCAACAGGGATTAACCCGTGTTGATACCAACAATAACATTACCTTTTCACTCAGTAATCAAGAATGGCCACTGCCCTTTTCTTGGATAAATGATATAGAGCTTATCGATGATAAACTCTTACTCGCGACTGAAATGGATGGTTTATGGTTATTTGATACTCATAATGGAGAAGCAGAAAAACTCCCCGTAAATGCGCCAAAAGAAAGTTACTATGATGTGATTAAGTTCAAAAGTCATTATTACATCAATGCCCCCTATAATTTACACCGCTTTGACCCAAGTACTAATACGACCGAAGTAGTTCATCATAATATTGATATTAAAAGCCTAGTTCACAGTACAGAACAACTCTACATTGCTAATAATGATGGTTTATATCAACTTAAGAATGAAAAATTAGTGCAAGTCATTCATAAGCCAATCACCGCCCTAATAGCACTATCAACTGCGGTAATAGCTATAACATCTGATAAGATTTATAAATTAAGTGATGATGGCAGCCAATTGAGTATCGAGCATGATGAAAGCATACATGGCTTAACAAAAGCATTTGATAGTGATAATTTTTTCACCATTAGCTTATCGGGTAAAGTGAATAAATATCACAGTTCAAGCTTAACAGCATTACCTCATTATTATGGTGATAGTAAGCCTGGGCATCTTGAAAGTGCTTTTCATGATGCCTCAGGTGTTTTGTGGCTAATTAGCAGTCATGGCGTAGAGCAACTCAATGAAAATTACATTAAAAATTACAATGTGATTTTTGACATTCCTATTAATGGCAATAATATTGCTTTATTTAAAAATGAAATTGTTATTGGTAGTTATGGTGCAGGTTTACAGAATTTTTTAAATCCAGTATTTAATACACAAGTCAATGCTAGTTTCAGTAAAAAAGGTCTGAAAATTTTTGACATACTAGAGGTAAATGGAAGCTTGTATATCGCAAGTTTAGATGGTTTATGGCGTTATGATAAAAACACAAAGCAAATAACTAAGCTTGATGCTGTTGCCAATAAGCTCGCCTTGAAACTCGAAGTACAGAACAATTTACTCTATATAGCGACGAATGATCACGGTCTTTACATTTATGACTTAACCACTGATAAAGTAATTAAGCACATTGGCGTTGCCGATGGGCTACCTAGCGCAGAAGTAATTGATGTGCTGCCTTTAGAGTCAGGTGTACTTTGGATAGCATCAAGCAATAACATTAGCTTGTACCATCCATACCTTAATAAAATCACAACACTAGCTACACCAAATAAAAGTAAAGTCATCGCTATTGTCTACGCCGATAATAAATTTTTTGCTTCAACACTTGGTGATGGTATTTTAGTTTTCAATCAACAGGGTGACTTATTAACTCAACTTTCTAAAGGACGTAGTTTCACCGAAATGATAGTCGTTGATGGTGAAATATGGGCTTCAGGAAAACCAGGTTTGTACCGTATTTCCCCCGAAAACTATCAAGCCACTATGATAGAAAATACCCAACAATATTCTTTTGTCAGTAGCATGTTAGTCAAAGATAATACGCTTTACTCCATCCACTACAGTGGAATACTGGCACTTAAGCTACTCAAACAAACAGCATTTAATCCAAACGTTATTATCAGTAAAACGACTATTTCAGGTGATGCATACCTGCTCAATAAAACAATTGAAATAGAAAGTGGCAATGATGTTATTACACTCGATTTAGCCAGTTTAGACTACCGACCTGGTCTAGCCAAAAAATTTCAATATCGAATAAACAACACTCGATGGCAGTCAATAAGTGGCTCTCAATTAACCTTAACAGGCTTGGCATCAGGTCATTATAATGTAGAAATTATGGCAACGAATAGCTTAGGACAGTGGAGTGATATAAAAGCTTATACAGAAATTAATGTCGCCTATCCCTGGTACTGGACAGTAGAACTGCGATTTTTCTATGTAACATTGCTATTGTTCATCATACTATTAAGCTCTTGGTTACTCTATCTACGGACTAAATCAATTAAACATATTCATCACTTACTCAAAGATGATATGAGAAATTACGGGAGATTGATGAAAACTCTACAACGTAATTTACAACTGACCTCGACATCACTGGAAAATAACGAAATAGATGAAAGTAAGCAATTGGTTGAAAAAAGCTTATTAGTACTTAAAGAAACGATTCAGACACAAGAGCCAGATAATTTAGAAGGTAAGACCTTAGCCATCGCGATTCCTTTCTTAGCTGATTATATCCATACTAAGTACGAAGTTAAATTACACTTCACTCTTGAGGACAAAGTAGACAGCTTTAATTATGAGTTAAGGGCCGATGTATATAAGGTTATATTTGAAGCAATTATGTCCACCATTTTCAAAAGTGAAGCGAAGAAATTTAGTCTGACTCTAAAAGAAGTCAAACAGAAACTATGGCTCACGGTGAATAGCGACAGCGACTCTTTTAACCAGCTCAATAGTAAAGTTAACTTCGACCTTTCGAGTTATACCATTCGACAAATATGTACTAAACACCATGCTTCGCTTAATACTTTTGATAATGATGACAACAGCAGTCAGCTTGTTATTAGCTTTCCATTAATGGCCTTAAATTAGGTAATTATCTTCCCAGTACCAAAATATAATGAAGACATTTACTTATTCATTCGAAATTAGTCGCTAATTGGTATAAAATACGCCTCCTTTTATCTGTACTGGTCTTACTTAGGTATTTTTCAGTACTATTTTGTGTGCAAAGAGTGAAGTAATGAGTAAAAAGCTATATATCAAAACTTGGGGCTGTCAGATGAACGAGTATGACTCGCAGAAGATGGCAGAATTGTTGGATTCAACTCATGGCTTCTCCTTGGTTGAAGAAGCTGAACAAGCTGATGTGATTTTACTTAATACTTGCTCTATTCGTGAAAAAGCACAAGAAAAAGTATTTCATCAATTAGGCCGCTGGAAGCGCTTAAAAGATACTAAGCCTGAATTGCTTATTGGTGTTGGTGGTTGTGTTGCCTCACAAGAAGGTGACTCTATCCGTAAACGAGCGCCGTTTGTTGATATGGTTTTTGGTCCGCAAACCCTACATCGTTTACCCGAAATGCTTAACCAATTACAGCATTCAAATAATCCTATTATTGATGTAAGTTTTCCTGAAATTGAGAAGTTTGACCGCTTGCCTGAGCCTAAGGCCGACGGTGCTAGCGCTTTTGTTTCTATTATGGAAGGCTGTAGTAAATACTGTACTTTCTGTGTGGTGCCATATACCCGCGGTGAAGAAGTTAGCCGTCCTCTTGATGATGTATTATATGAAATAGCGCAACTAGCTGAGCAAGGCGTTCGTGAAGTAAACCTGTTAGGTCAAAATGTGAATGCGTACCGTGGCGAAACACACGATGGTACCATTTGTCGCTTTGCTGATTTAGTGCGTTTAGTGGCAACTATTGATGGTATAGACCGTATTCGTTATACCACTTCACACCCAGTTGAATTTACTGATGATATTATTGAGGCCTACGCTGATGTACCTGAGCTAGTCAACCACTTACACTTACCTGTTCAAAGTGGCTGTGATCGAATTCTAACGCAAATGAAACGTGGTCATACCGCCATCGAATATAAGTCTCAAGTGCGAAAATTGAAAAAAGTACGCCCTGAGCTATCTATGTCGTCTGATTTCATTATTGGTTTCCCAGGTGAAAGCGATGAAGATTTCACTGCCACAATGGATTTAATTAAAGCCGTAGATTTCGACATAAGCTTTAGCTTTATCTATAGTGCTCGCCCTGGTACTCCTGCCGCAGATTTACCTGATGATATTAGTGATCAAGTTAAGAAAGACCGCTTAAAATTACTACAAGACCAAATATCACACCAAGCATTACGCATTGCTAGACAAATGCTCAATACAGAGCAACGTGTCCTTGTTGAGGGTCCTTCTAGAAAGAATCCAATGGAGTTGCGTGGTAAAACTGAAAATAATCGTACGGTTAACTTTGTTGCCCCTCATAGTGTTATTGGCCAATTTGTCGACATAAAAATTACCGACGTTATTGCCAACTCTTTACGTGGTGAATTAGTACGCGAGGAAAAAGATATGGGCTTACGTATTGCTCATTCTCCAGCAGATATATTAGCAAACAATCACCATACAGCAACGCCAAGCAACCTTGATGAGCTAGGTGTAGGTACTTATATACCCGTTCCACTTGAAGATGTATGATTCAGCTGGAATTAGAAACGCCTTTAGCCCGGCATTGATTGAAGAGAATGGTTATTCCCTTGTCGAAATCAATAACGCAGCATAAAGCGTTTCTAAACCAGCCCCTTGGGTAAGCCTGGGCAAATCATACTTTGCGTTACATTTCTTTTTAAGGGAATAACCCTTAATAAAAAAATGTAGCTTAATTATGAATCGCTCAGACTTCCTGAAACGAGCACCTTCAAGTCGAGCGGGTATAAACCCTAGTAGCTCTGATAAAGCCATGCTAAGTCGTATTAAGCGGCATTCAGTACAATTAATATAATAAAACGGAAATGAATTTGACCACAGCAACGACTAAACAAACCAAAGAAGTATTCGGTTTGACACCTGTAGACAACCAACGGCAAGCTAATTTGTGTGGCCCTATGGATGATAACTTAAAAACTATTGAGCGCCGTTTAGGTGTAGAAATTAGTTATCGTGGCCATGAGTTTACTGTCGTTGGTAAGCCAAAAAACCGTCAGTCTGTGGTTAAAATTCTAAAAGACCTTTATCTTGAAAGCCTTATGATTAAAGGTGAAGAGAAAACAATAACGCCTGAAATGGTACATTTAGCCATTTTAGAAGCAGATTGTCTCGAGCAAGAACAGCTTAGCGATAAAATATCGTCTGAACTAAATAATCAGTTAGATAAAAAATTTGATGACATGGTGACCATTAAAACTAAGCGTGGTGTTGTTAAGC
>Ga0209395_1003192_pt1 | contig 20631 bp, 13 predicted proteins | sample GOMGulsemesocosm_3_FD_184635 | JGI IMG/M metagenome (GOLD analysis project Ga0209395, IMG submission 184635) | Methane-oxidizing microbial communities from mesocosms in the Gulf of Mexico - GOM9D Gulf of Mexico (SPAdes) (version 2) | ecosystem: Environmental > Aquatic > Marine > Cold seeps... | reverse complement strand
AAATTTAATGTCGAGCATAAAAACCAAAATCTCAGTTTATTTACTTTTACTTGTTATTTCCATTTTTGGCATTCAAGGGGCAATTGAGTACAGTAAAGTAAAACAAAATTTATACAATGAACTCGAAAATACTGGACAGAGAACAGTAAGTCGTTTGGTTGAAAATTTAGAATTACCTTTATGGGAAATGGATGAGAGATGGATTACTAAAATTATCACCACAGAAATGATGGATGATTATCTTCAAGCAGTTATTGTTAAGGGTGCAGATAATTTAATTGTTAAGCAAGGGAGGGATGAAAATTGGAAAATTTCAAAGCAGGAGACCGAAGAAATTGCTGCTGGCTACATCTTTAAACAAGGTGATGTTTTTCATCGTATTCAGAAAATTGGGCAAGTTGAAATTTATTTAAGCACCCGATTTATTGAAGAAAAATTACAAATAAAACAAATTACAATTATTACCAAAATGGTAGTGCTGAGTCTTGTTCTTTTTGTTTTTGTAGAGTTAATGATCCGAAAAATTGTGATCAAACCATTGAGTAATTTGGTTTGGGCCACTAAAGAAATATCAAAAGGACATTATGATACTCGGTTGAGTATTAAAAAGAAGGATGAAATTGGTCGACTCGCAGGTGATTTTAATACTATGCGTGAGCAGATTAAGTTACGAGAAAATGAACGTGATAAAGCATTGTCTACGGTAAAAAAAGCTAAAGATGAACTATCTAACCTGAATGAAAGTTTAGAAAACAATGTGAAACAGCGTACTAAAGAATTGGAAGAAAGTAACCATCATTTACAGAACTTGAGTGTTGAATTTGAAAAATCGAAAGATAAAGCTGAGTTGGCTAATCGAGCAAAAAGTATTTTTCTGGCAAATATGAGTCATGAGCTTCGTACCCCGATGAATGCAGTATTAGGTTTTTCTCGATTAATGCGTGATGACCCTTTAGTAACTTCTAGTCAAAAAGAAAGTTTAGATATTATTAATAAGAGTGGTCATCATTTACTCAATTTAATTAATGATGTGCTTGATATGGCAAAAATTGAATCAGGACGTGTGACGCTAGAAAATGCACCTTTTGATTTGGGTGTATTGATCCGAGATATTATCGATATGATGCATGAAAGGGCAGAAAAGAAACAATTAATTTTGGAGTTTGATCAGTCTTCATCATTTCCTCGTTATATTGATAGCGATTCTGCAAAAATAAGGCAGATATTAGTTAATTTGTTAAGTAACTCTATAAAGTGTACAGAGTCAGGAAAGGTTGTTTTACGATTGAATACACTTGAACAGTGTGATGAAACTAACATACTTTTGTCTTTTGAAGTTGAAGATACAGGACGTGGTATAGCAGAAGATGAATTGGTATCGATTTTTAGTTCGTTTATGCAAGTAGGTGAGCAAGCAAAACAAGAAGGTACAGGGTTAGGTCTGGCCATTACTCAACAATATGTTAGTTTGATGAAAGGGGAGGTTTCAGTAAAGAGTGAATTAGGTATTGGCTCTACATTTCAAGTTAAAGTTCCTGTGAAAAAGGTTGCTGAAGAGCAAATATTATCTATTCAACCAAAATCAACTCATAAAGTGATTGGTATAGCTCCAGGGCAAGAAAATTACCGCATTCTAATAGTGGAAGACCAATTTGAAAATCGTTTGTTATTAAAGCGCTTATTAGAATCAGTTGGGTTTGATGTTCGAGAAGCTGAAAATGGCCTACAAGGCGTAGAACAATTTAGAAATTGGAAACCTGATTTTATCTGGATGGATAGACGTATGCCTGTTATGGATGGAATTGAATCTATTGAACGGATAAGAGCCTTGCCAGGTGGCGATGTTGTGAATATTGTAGCGGTGACGGCTTCTGTTTTTGATCAGGAACGTAAAATTTTATTAAAAGCAGGAGCAAGTGAAATAGTTAATAAGCCTTATCGGGATGAAGAGATTTTTTCATGTATGGAGAAGTACCTAGGTGTTCAATATATTTATGATGAAGCAGAAGGTATTAAAAGTGATGCTGAATATATAAAATTTGATGAGCAACAAATACATAAAATTCCTCAAAAATTATTAACAAACCTAACTAATGCAGCAACAAGCCTCGATGTGGAAGAAAGTCTTGTTATTATAAGTAAGATTAAAGCAATTGATCATGAATTAGCTGATAACTTACAACAACTTGTTGAAGTATTTAATTTTCAAACATTGTTAGAGAAAATTAATGCTCATATCCACATTTAGAAATTGGATGTAGAATACTGACCCTTGGTTTCTATGGGCTAGCAAAAAATCTTAGCTTCACCCATAGGTTAAGCGAGTATTTTTTGTAAGTCTTTAGGAGCCAATGGTTGCTGCTCTATGCCAACTTTCTAAGTGTGGATATGGGTAATAGATGTTAATTGACAGAAACTATTTAAGCTTTAAAATACGCATATTAATGCGCATAATGGTATGAGGAGAGTGTAATGCTCCCAAAAAAGCGACAAATCTCAGTGTGAACAGTGATCTTTTAAAAAAATCTAAGGCTTTAGATATAAATTTATCAGCAACTCTAGAAGATGCTTTAAAAGAAAAACTTGCTAAGGTTGAGTCTGTTAAGTGGTTAGAAGAAAATAAAAATGCGATTAATGCTTATAATGATTTTGTAGCAGAGGAGGGTGGCTTTGCTGATGAATACAGAGTATTTTAATGGCTCATTTGAGGTCTATAAAAATACAATTCAGAAAACACAGCAGGCACACCCTTATTTTGTTGATATTTAAAGTCCTTTAATCAATACCATTTACCTTTACCCTTTTTTGTTTTAAAAATATGAATAATAAGAATCTAATGGATACCTCTAATTTGAGAGGTGATTTTTTTGGTGGATTAACTGCAGGTGTAGTTGCTTTACCATTAGCTTTAGCCTTTGGTTTACAATCTGGGATGGGGGCAATTGCAGGGTTGTATGGTGCAATTGCAATAGGGATGATTGCGGCCTGGTTTGGTGGTACACCCACTCAAATTAGTGGTCCTACAGGGCCGATGACAGTGGTTTCTGCTGTTGTTATCTCTTCTGCGATAGAATCTCATGGTGGTAGTCTTGAAGCTGCTTTAGGGACTATTATTGCTATTTTCTTATTATCTGGTGTTTTTCAAATTCTGCTGGGTGTCTTTAAAATAGGCCAATATATTCGTTATATGCCATATCCAGTGGTTTCTGGTTTTATGAGTGGGATTGGCGTTATTATTATCGTATTGCAGGTTTTTCCTTTTCTAGGCCACTCATCACCTAAGAAAATATTAGATATTTTTGCAGAATTACCAACAATTGTTAATGATATTAATTTAGCATCAGTTAGTTTAGCTGTTGCAACTATAGCAACTATATATATTTTTCCCCGCATCACAAAATTAATTCCAAGTGCTTTAGTCGCTTTGATTCTTTTAACTGTTGTTTCTACTATGATGGGGCTAGATGTCAAAATTATTGGTGATATTCCCGAAGGTTTACCTGCACTACAATTTGATTCATTAACTAATGTAGATTGGAGTCATCCAATGTTGTTAGTTATTCCTGCATTAACTCTGGCTGCTTTAGGGACGATTGATTCATTATTGACTTCGATTGTTGCTGATAATATGACTAAAACTCGGCACAATAGTAATAGAGAGTTGATTGGTCAGGGCTTAGGTAATATCGGTGCTGCAATGATTGGTGGTATCCCAGGTGCGGGGGCAACTATGCGAACTGTGGTTAATATTAACTCTGGTGGTAAAACACGGTTATCAGGCGTTATCCATGGGCTTGCCTTATTAATCGTATTATTAGGTGCGGGTGCTTATGCCAAGTTAATCCCACTTCCTGTATTAGCCGGTATTCTGATTACCGTAGGTATTGGCATTATTGATTACAAAGGAATTAAACATATTCCTCGTGTGCCTCGTACTGATTCAGTGATTATGATGGTTGTATTAACGATGACTGTTTTTGTCGATTTACTACAAGCAGTTGGAGTTGGTATGGTATTGGCATCTGTACTCTTTATGAAGAAAATGAGTGATATTGTCGAAACTAAATCTTCAATAGGTTCTGTCGGTAGTTTTTCTAGAGAAGAGGCATGGCCTGATGAAACTGATATTTCAGACAAAATAAGTAATCAAGTTTTTATCAAACATTTCGATGGTCCTATCTTCTTTGGTTTTGTTTCAAAGCTACAAGAAATGGTGGCCGCATTACCTGAAGTGACGGTAGTAATTATTCGTATGAGATTAGTACCGTATATTGATCAATCCGGTATTTATGCTATTGAAGATGCCGTTTTAGCTTTACAGGAAAAAGGGGTTATCGTTTTAATTACGGATCTTCAAGATCAGCCTAAAGATATGTTAGAAAATATTGGTTTAATTCCAAACCTAGTTCCAGAGCAACATTTATTTAAAGATTTTAAACTCTGTGTTGAAGCATTAGAGGCAGGATCAGTGAGTCCAGACCCTAATGAAAATAAAAGTAAAACCATTGATTGGAAATTGAACTAGATAAATTAAAAGAGCCTCGTTAATACGGGGCTTTTTTATAGTTAAGGAACGTGCATGAAACAACTTACCGATTTCTAATTTGTCTTTTTGCTCCAGGTGAAATGATCTCATTCGTTGCGTAGCTTGCTATGCGCCTCATGAGATCATTTCACCTGAAACAAAAATCCTACGTTATAATTTCGGGAAGTTATTCCATACACGCTCTTAAGGGAAACTATGACACAAATAAATTTAGATTCAGAAAGGAAACTGACGGTTGAAGATGTTTTAGGCTGGTTAAATAATGATCAACTGATTTCAACAACAGAAGAGGAAGCAATTAGACTTTATTCTGCTCGTTGGGAAAATAGAGAAAAGAATGTGGTGGATGTTCTTTGTGATTATCAGGCAGAGAAAGGCAGTCATCTAAGAAAGAATTTCACCAAAGAAAAGCTAAATGAATGGTTAGCTTCTAAGGTGTCTTTACCTTTCTTTTATATTGATCCCTTAAAAATTGATGTTGCCGCCGTCACTTCAATTTGTGCTCAGCCCTATGCTGAAAGGTTTAATATTTTACCTGTGAAAGTTGAAGGGGATACTGTTACTGTTGCCGTTTCAGAGCCTTTTATACTTGAATGGGAAAAAGACCTTAATCATCTGCATAATAAAGAATTTAAACGTGTTCTTTCAAATGCAGATGATATTAAACGTTATATTTCTGAGTTGTACGATTTTTCTAAATCGGTAAAAAAAGCATCTAATAGAGCCGTTGAAAATAATGGTCAATTAAATAACCTTGAGCAATTAGTAGAACTTGGTAAAAAAAGTGATTTAGAAGTAAATAACCAACATATCGTTAATTTAGTTAATTGGTTATTGCAATATGCTTTTGATCAGCGTGCTAGTGATATTCATTTGGAACCTAGGCGAGACCAAAGTAATGTTAGGTTTCGTATTGATGGTGTTATGCATCAAGTTTACCAAATCCCCACACCAGTTATGGGTGCTGTCATTAGCAGAATTAAAATTCTGGGGCGAATGGATATTGCAGAAAAGCGACGACCTCAAGATGGCCGGCTTAAAACATTGAATGGAAAATTAGAGATTGAATTACGCTTATCAACCATGCCAACAGCCTTTGGTGAAAAGGTTGTCATGCGTATTTTTGACCCTGAAGTGTTATTAAAAGATTTTACTGCGCTGGGGTTTAATAAAAGGGAACAAGTGATGTGGGATGATATGACTCATCAAGCACACGGCATCATTCTAGTGACAGGCCCAACGGGTTCAGGAAAAACAACAACTCTATATTCAACCTTAAAACACTTGGCAACGCCTGAGATAAATTTGTGTACGGTGGAAGACCCAATAGAATTAATTGAACCAAGTTTTAATCAGATGCAGGTGGAAAAAAAAATTGATTTAGATTTTGCTGCTGGTATTAGAACCTTAATGCGACAAGATCCCGATATTATTATGGTAGGGGAAATTAGAGACTTAGAAACGGCTGAAATGGCTATTCAAGCATCATTAACAGGTCACTTAGTCTTATCAACCTTACATACCAATAATGCACCATCAGCGATTACACGATTATTAGAATTAGGGGTGAAACCTTATTTAGTTAAGCTAACTCTCTTAGGGGTGATGGCTCAGCGACTAATTAGAACTTTATGTCCGAGTTGTAAAAGTGAACACAAAGTAACAGATGCACAATGGCAAGATTTAGTTGAACCCTTTAATATTAGAAAACCAAATGTTATCTATAAAGCTGCTGGCTGTGAAGTATGTAGGAATACAGGATATTTAGGAAGAATTGGGATTTATGAATTATTTAAGAATACAGGGCATATTCAAAAACAAATTACTGAAACTTGTGATGCAAATATTGTTACTAAGCTAGCGTTAAAAGATGGAATGAAAACTTTGCGGTTAAGTGGAGTAGAGAAGGTGATAGAAGGTATTTCTTCTATTGAGGAAGTATTAAGGGTTGCACCTGAAAATATAGAAAAATAAAGCTTCCCCCTTTAACAAAGGGGGATTGAAAGAAATGTGTTATTAGAATAAGTACACATTCCTACCGTAGCCGTTTTACAAATAGATTAGATTTTACCGTCTAAACCCATTTGGAAATATTTATGAGTGATTTTATCTTGGTTGTCTAATAACCAATCAATACCTGGCTCATTATTCATTGCTTTATGGATTGCTTGAGCAGTCGCTTTACGATGAATATCAAATAAGATTTGGTGATCTAAGTTATCATCAGTTGCAACGCTTGGGTTTAACCAAACTGAACAAATAATACCAAGGTCATTAGCTTTTTCTTTAGGAATATCACCAGCACGAACAGCATCTAAAACGCCATTAGCAATAGCTGCTTGCACAGTACCCATTAAGATATTTGTATAACGTGTGCTTTTAACAGTTACTTTACTAACCATTAAAGTAACAGGGCGTACTTGAATATCAGTGTTTAAAATAGCAAAAACTTTAGAGTGACCGCTAGCTTGGTCGCCTGTTAGTGTTGCTAGAGCTGTACCAACTGGTCCATCTAATTCACCAATAACGATTTCTGGTTCAGCTGCAGTTCCTGGTGGTCCACCTGCAACAAGTGATTCACCTGTACGCATTACGATTCTTTCGCTCATATTTAACTCCAATAAAGCATTAATAATTTGAAGCGGTTAGAATACCATGAATCATCCATATTCTTAATAGCCATGAGTCAAAAATTAACAACAACTGATCACAGTCGCGATATTGCAGGCTTAAAGTATGTTTATCCGGTAATTTCTAGACGAGCTGGAGGCTTGTCTATTGGGATTAATTTTAATACCAATAATGCTTGTAACTGGCGCTGTGTCTATTGCCAAGTGCCTGACTTAGTGCGTGGTGCGGCACCTGAAATGGATTTTCAATTATTAGAGCAAGAATTACGATTTTTTTTACAGCAAGTATTAGAGGGTGATTTTTACAAGCAATACCAAGTACCAAAACAGTATCAGGTAATTAAGGATATTGCTATTTCAGGTAATGGAGAACCAACGAGCTTAAAAGGTTTTGATCGAGCGATAGAATTAATTGCTCGAGTTGCTACTGAGATGAAAGTCTTACCTAATAGCCAATTTGTATTAATTACTAACGGTAGCTTAATACACCAAGCTGATGTTCAGGCAGGTCTAAGAACATTCAATAAATATAAAGGACAAGTCTGGTTTAAATTAGATAGTGCAACAGAGGAAGGCAGAAAGAAGATTAATGATAGTAAGCACTCAACGGCTAAAACGATAGAAAACTTAAGGATTGCCAGCAGTTTATGTGAGACAAGTTTGCAAACTTGTATGGTTGATTTTTTATCAGCAAAGGATGCAGAATTAGAACGCCAAGCTTATATTGATTTACTAAAGAGCAACGAAGCAAAGATTAAGAAAGTTATGTTGTACAGCCTTGCTAGGGAATCTTTGCAGCCAGAAGCTGAACAGTTAAGAAAGGTAGATGATCAACTAATGAATACATTCGCTGATCAATTAAAAATACTTGGATATAAGGTTAGTGTAACTACGACATAGCATCAAAAAGAGAACCTAACATTTCATCTTCAGTCTTTAATAGTTTAACAGCAGCAGAGGTTTCTATTTCTGCCTCTCTTAAACTGAGTACTGGTTTAATAATATCTTTAGAGTTAAATTCTGTACTACCTACTTCATTTTTTGCAATGGGTAATTTGGCGATAGTATGAGCTGCATCAGCTGCTTTATTTTGTGCACTGCTAATTAAACTAACGGCACTTGATGATAGATTGTTAATCATAATTTTATCCTCCTGAAAAGCTTACTTTGATAATACTCTTTTATAGAGAGGAAAAGGAAGTAATAGATTCTAAAATATAGCTAAAGTGTGACTAAAGTTTAATTTTAAATCAATGAGATAAATATATAACTGGCAATTATTCTCAGCAAGACAAAATTGGGTTGGTAATATGCTATTAATCCTTGTTTGGTGTAAGGGTATTGGGTAGTATGAGGCTAGGGATTAGTGAATATCGAGTAATATTTATATTTGCTTGTACAGAGTTTTGAATAGATAAGTCCCAGGATTTTTAGTTTTAAAAAAGATTAATTTTAAGTTTAGGGGTTCAATAAATGTTTTCCTTTCAACATGTTAAGATCAACTACAAAATAGCTGTTATAGCGATCGTCCCTATTTTAGGGTTGATTTTTATGGCAGTTGTTTCAATTTCAAAACAGTATGAGAATATTAAGGCTGCAGAAAAAATACTGTTACTTTCTAAATTCTCTTCTCATGCTAGTGCATTGGTACATGAGTTTCAAAAAGAAAGAGGCATGTCGGCCGGTTATCTTGGTAGTAAAGGTCAAAAGTTTTCCCAAAAAATTATTAAACAACGTAAATTAGCTGATCAGAAACTCATAGACTTGAACGCCTATATAGAAAGCTCTTCAGTCGATACTTCTGCAAATATTACCAGTAGTTTAAATGAAGTGATGAGTGAAATTGGAAAAATTAATACAATTCGTTCAGGTGTTTCGGATTTAAGTATTCCAGCAAAAAAAGCTATCGGCTTTTATTCAAATATAAATGGACAGTTTTTAAATATTATTTCTCAATTACCTCAATTGAGTTCAGATGTTGATATGAGTGCAAAGCTTGCTGCTTACGCTAACTTTATTAAAGGGAAAGAACGCGCAGGGATTGAGCGAGCTGTTTTAGCAAATACTTTTGCTTTGGATAAATTTGCACCAACAATGTTTGAAAAACTAATCTCTCTTATAGCAATACAAACGACTTATACCGATGTGTTTTTAGCTTTTGCAAATGATGATTTTGATACCTATTATCATGGAAAAATGAAGGGTGAGTTTATCAATGAAACAGATAAATTACGTGCTGTTGCTTTAGAAAAAGGGATGCAAGGGCAGTTTGCCGTTGATGCAGGGTATTGGTTCAAAATGCAAACGGGTAAAATTAACTTATTAAAAAATATTGAAGATTTTATTGCTGAAGATTCTCATAAAAGTGCGGAGTTGCTTAAAAATACAGCGTGGAATAATTTAACTTATGACAGTATTTTAGTCGCATTTATTATTGGCTTATCAGGCATATTATTTATAGTGTTACGTAAAGATATTTCTAATCAACTTGGGGGGGAGCCAGCTGAAGTTAGGGGAATGGCTGAGAAAATTGCAAATGGTGAACTAAAGCAAATTAACCTTGATAATACTACCAAGCATGTTGGTATCTTTGCCGCTATGCTAACGATGCAGAAACAGTTGACGCAAGTAGTTTCAACTATAACGTCAAGTTCTCAGCACATATCTCAGGCTTCAAAAGAAGTCAGTAATACTTCCCAGTCTTTAAGCCAAAGTACCTGTGAGCAAGCGGCTAGTATTGAACAAACAAGTGCTTCAATTGAACAGCTTAATGCAACAGTAGAACATAACCTTGAAAATGCTAAAGTCACTGAGAAAATTGCGCTTAATGCTGCTGATTCAGCGACAGAAGGTGGGAGAGCAGTTGATGAAACAGTTAATGCGATGGAACAAATTGCTAAAAAAATAATTCTAATTGAAGATATTGCATATCAAACAAATCTATTGTCGTTAAATGCTTCTATTGAAGCGGCACGAGCGGGTGAGCATGGAGCAGGGTTTTCAGTAGTAGCAACTGAAGTGCGTAATTTAGCAACGCGCAGCCAAACTGTAGCCAACGATATTATTCAGTTAACAGATTCAAGTGTTGATATTGCGAAAAAAGCAGGAGATTTATTGGGTGAGATGCTACCTAATATTCAAAAAACAGCAAGCTTAGTACAAGAAATTTCTGTTTCATCCGATGAACAAGCCTCAGGGATAAAACAAATAAGTGAAGCAATATCTCAATTAGACTCTGTTACACAGCAGAATGCGGCTGCTTCAGAGCAACTTGCTGCAACAGCTGAGGAGCTAAATGGTGAAAGTGAAGAGCTAATGCAACAGATTGGGTTTTTTAAGCTGGGATGATTTTTATAATGATAAAAAAAGGGGAATATTATGAGCGTATTTATTTGGAAAAGTTGTTATGAAATAGGTCAATCTATGGTTGATAAACAACATCAATATTTATTTGATCTGGCTAATAAAGTTGTAGAAGCAAAGACTAAAGGTGAGCTGACAAAATATATTATGTTGCTCTATAAATATATTAGAGAGCATTTTAGAGATGAAGAATTATTAATGAGGGATGTTGAGTACCCTGGTTATGAAGCGCATAAACAGATTCATAATATGCTGTTGGATAAAATGAATGATATTAGTGAAAAAGTGGGGCAGGATACTTTAGCTAAAGATGAAATCAAAGAATTTATGGAAGATTGGCTACTTGATCATATTTTATTAAAAGATGGTGCATTAGGTGATTTTTTGTCTGAATAATACCTTGTATTTTGTTAAAGAAAATGGCAGAAATTAAATGCAATTCTATAAGCAGTCAGTTGCGGGGAATGTAATAATTGAATATGTTGTTGATGAACCTGAGTTTACTGAAGTTAATTTTTTCTAAACATATATTTTGAATGAAAGATAAGCAGTCTGCTTCATAGATGTAAAGACAGATTGCTTATATTAAGACTTTAAATGTTAGTTTCTATTGTTGACTGAGGGATCCCTTGAAACTGTGATACTTGATCTAATTGAGATAGCTCTTCAATTGATAATACTCGATTAATAGCCAATAGAATAATAAAGTCATCATCGACTCGCCCCATCGCTTGAATAAAGTCAGTTCTAATATCGGTACCAAAGTCTGGTGCAGCTTGAATATTTTCACTAGGGATTTCCAAGATTTCTTTAACTTCGTCAACCAGCATACCAATTAGCTGAGAGCTATCAGCTAATTCGATTTCAACTAATATTATACAACTGCGTTTACTAATTTCTGTACGATCATGACCCAGTCTAGCGGACAAGTCGATAACAGGGACAACATTACCCCGTAAATTTATAACACCATGAATATAAGCAGGTGTCATTGGTACGCGAGTAACGCTGCTTATTTCAATGATCTCTTTAACATCTAATATACTAATGGCAAAATTTTCTTGGTTTACTAAGAAAGTGAGGAATTGCCCTACTTGACCTTGAGAGGCCAAGTAGGAAGCAGTTGATGCATTTAGTGCAATATCATTCATGAGTGTTCCATTTTTAGAATCGCTCAAAGTCCTGAGCATTAAAATCAGTTGATGAGTTTGTATCAAGAACTGGTGCAGCAGGAGCTTCTACATATCGAGAGGCTGGTGGTGCAGAGCGTCTAGGACTATTAGTAATTTGTTGAGAATTTTCATCTACTTTAAAAAAAGCGACAGCTTGCTGTAATTGTTCGGCTTGCCCACTTAATTCTTCCGATGTTGCAGCTAACTCTTCTGATGCAGCAGCATTTTGTTGTGTTGCTTTATCTAATTGAGTCATTGAATCATTGATTTGACCAATACCACTAGATTGTTCCTCTGAAGCAGCACTGATTTCTTGAACCAAATCAGATGTTTTAACAATGTCAGGGACTACTTCAGTAATAACTTGGCCTGCTTTTTCTGCAATATCAACACTATTAGTTGCTAATTCATTAATTTCTTCAGCAGTAACACGACTACTTTCTGCTAGTTTACGCACTTCAGCTGCAACGACAGCAAAGCCTTTACCATGCTCACCTGCTGAAGCAGCTTCAATAGCAGCATTTAGAGAGAGCAGGTTGGTTTTATAAGCAATATCTTCAATCTGACCGATTTTTTTAGCAATGTTTTTCATTGCTGAAACCGTTTCTGTTACTGCTTTACCTCCTTCATCAGCTTCAGTAGCTGACTTGGATGCCATTTGTTCAGTTACTCTAGCATTTTCAGTATTTTGCTGTACCGAGGCATTTAACTCTTCAACTGCACTTGTTGTTTCCTCAACGCTTGATGCTTGTTCTGTCGCTCCTTGGCTAATCGTTTGAGCTGTTGCACTAACTTCTTGAGATGCACTAGCTAAGTTATCTGCACCACCACGTACTTCTTGTATAACTGAAGCAATCTGGTTACGCATTGCGATTAATGCTTCGGCTAGTTTTCCTATTTCATCTTTTTGATCAACATCTAATTTTGCTGTTAAATCACCGGCTGCTAAAGATTGGGCAAAAGTAACACCCTTACTGATTGGTTTTGTAATTAATGATGCAAGAAATAATGCAACAATAATACCCAAGATAACAGCAATGATAATAGTTGAAATAACAATAGATTGAGCTTCTTCAACCAATTTTTGAGCTTCTGAACGAGCTACTTCTAGTTGTTGGTAGCCTGCATTCTCAGCACCTTGAGCTTGCTTAATAACCCTCTCTCCAAGTGATTGCATATCTTGAAGGATAAACTTTAAATTATCATCATTCGTTATCCAGCTTTTAGCTGATTTATTATATTGATTTGTTGCTTCGCGAGCCTGTTCAATAAGTTTAATTTCTGATGGGTCGGAGGTTATTTTTTGCAAGGTGTCATACAAAGCCATTAATTCAGGAAGTAGAACCCTCATTTTACTCCATGCTACACGGTCTTTATAGTTGACCTCTTCTTTCTCAGCACGCATTATTTTTAAGGCGTGTTCGTAGATATTGGTGGTTACTATATAGCGTTGTACATAACTATCAAGTTGTGAGGAACTTGCATTGTTAAGCATGGCGGTAGTATAGGCAGCTACTTGCATAGTCAGGAACTTGTCAGCCGCATCACCAACAATATTACCTTTTTCCACCATCTCAGCAACGAGTAACTTGTTGTTTTTTAGTGCTGCAACGCCTTCACGATATTTATCAGCATATTTAGAAGTGTCTTCACGCGCAATTTTTGCTTGATTAAGTAATGCATCGTTATTGTACTGTTTTGCAATTTCATCTACTTTATTTAGAAAACCAAAAAGCTCTTTTACATGATCCTCTGCTTCTTGTTGTATTTCATCTTTTTCATATAATAAGTAGTTTTTTTCTTCCATTATGGTTGATAAAGCCATCCGTTCAACGCCTGTTGCATATTCAACTGCTTTAGCATTGTTATCAGTAATGCCAAATAAGGCATCGGAGACTTTTCCTATATAGACTTGGGCGAGTAAGCCTAGAACAACAGTAATAATTACAAGCAATGAGGAACCTGTAAGAATTTTTGTTTTTACGCCTAAATTATTAATATTCATTTTGTTAAGTGTAAGTAAGAGTAATTATTTTAAAGTAGGTATAGCTAATTGTGACTACATAATATTGCTTTTTAAAAAATATTTTTGTGAGTGTCCATTTCCTTTACTTACAAATTAAAGTTACAAATAGGGGAGAGTTCTCCTCTTTCCTTATTTGTGATTAGGTATTAGCTGGTACTTTTGAAATTTGATCTAATTGAGAAAGCTCTTCAACTGATAAAACCTTGTTTATAGCGAGTAAAATTATAAAGTCATCCCCGACACGTCCCATAGCTTGAATGAATTCAGTTCTAATATCTGTACCAAAGTCTGGAGCTGGCAGAATGTTTTCTGCAGGTATTTCTAAAATTTCTTTAACTTCATCAACCAGCATACCAATTAATTGCACAGAGTCAGATAATTCAATTTCTACTAAGACTATACAGCTACGTTTACTGATTTTTGTGCATCCATGACCTAGCCGTGCTGACAGGTCGACGACGGGAACAACGTTACCCCTTAGGTTAATAACACCATGGATATAATCAGGTGTCATCGGTACGTGGGTAACATTACTAATTTCTATAATTTCATTAACATCTGAAATGCTAATGGCTAAGCTTTCTTGACCAACTAAAAAAGTTAGGTATTGCCCTGGCTGGTTCATAGAGGCCAAGGCATTATTTAAGCTAGAGTTTGCTGTAAGATCGTTCATAAGTAACTCCTGTACTAGAACCGTTCAAAGTCTTGAGCATTAAAATCAGTAGATTCATTGTTAGTCACTGGATTAGCTGAATAATCTGTTGCTCTTTGTCGCGGAGCTGCAGGTGGTGATTTTCTAGGTGTGTTTTGTATTCTCTGAGCACTCTCATCCAGTTTAAAAAAGGCAACCGATTGCTGTAATTGTTCTGCTTGTCCGCTTAATTCTTCAGATGTTGCTGCTAACTCTTCTGATGCAGCTGCATTTTGTTGAGTTGCTTTATCTAATTGAGTCATTGAATCATTGATTTGACCTATACCACTAGATTGCTCTTCCGAAGCGGCACTGATTTCTTGAACCAAATCAGATGTCTTAATAATATCTGGAATAACATTGGTAATAAGTGTTCCAGCTTTTTCAGCAATATCAACACTATTTGTTGCTAATTCATTGATTTCCTCAGCCGTTACACGACTGCTTTCAGCTAGTTTACGAACTTCAGCCGCTACAACCGCAAAGCCTTTACCGTGCTCACCTGCTGAAGCAGCTTCAATAGCAGCATTAAGAGATAGTAGGTTGGTTTTATAGGCAATATCTTCAATAAGACCAATTTTCTTCGCGATATGTTTCATTGCTGTTACTGTTTCAACAACCGCTTTACCTCCTTCATCAGCTTCATTCGCAGACTTTGATGCCATTTGCTCTGTCACACGTGCATTTTCAGAATTCTGCTGAACAGAAGCGTTTAACTGTTCAATAGCACTGGTAGTTTCTTCAACCCCTGATGCTTGTTCTGTTGCTCCTTGGCTAATGGTTTGAGCTGTTGCACTGACTTCTTGTGAGGCACTTGCTAGGTTATCTGCTCCACTACGTACATCACCAATCACATGGCGCATTTTTTTTATGTAATCAATCATTGCTGATTCTAATTGACCAATTTCATCTTTTGATATCGTGCCTTGCTTATTGGTATCTTGAAGATTCCCCGCTGCTATTTTTTGTATAAAGCTTAGTAAATTCGCTAAGCGGTGATTGACTGATAAAATAAATAATAAGGCAAAGATAATAGCTATAGCGATACTGATAGCCAAGAAAGTCCAAGTTGCAATGATTGCTTCTTCTTGTGCTACTAAAGATTGTTTCGCATCATTTTGTAATAATTGTTGTTGATTTTTTGACATTGATTTTAAGATGGAGACTAGTTCAGCACCCAGAGGGGCTGCTTTACTTCCTAACCAATAATTAGCAAGGTTCCAGTCTTTCTGTCCACGTAATTTAAACATCTTTGATGGGAGGGGAGAAAATGCTGTTCTTGCTTTATCTAGCTTATCGAATGCTATTCTCTGCTGTTTATCTAGAATACCTTTGTTATTTTTTAAATCTTGGTAGCGACGAATATTCTTTTTCCAAAGAATATCAAACTTTTGTTTGAATTTTTCATCTCCAGATAGTAGGTAAGCTCTGATATTGGCAAGGCCTAAACCAATAGTTCCACGAACATCAGCCATAATGCCTAAAAGTTTTTTACGTTCTTCTGTTGCAGGTAATGTCGCTTCTAGATCAATCATGGCTGTGATGTTTTTCACCATAATTGTAGCTTGAGGAGCCGCATCATCAAAAAGCATCTTGATAGCGGGGATATTACTTTTTGTTTGCGCAATATCTTCAATTTCTTTTTGAGCTTGCTTAAATTTAGGTAATAACTCATTGATACGTTTTAAACGTTCAATATTTTCTGGGTTAGTCCAGGTTTTTGCTTTCTCTTCCATGAGTGTTTGAGCTGGTTCAATATCTTGACTCCATACTTTTTGTCGCTCATCACGAAACTTTTCATTGCCTAATAACATCCAGCCTCTTAAAGCAGCTAGAGCTTGATTCATACCATTTAGCATTTTCATACTAGATTCAGCTGTTGGGACTCTAACCTGAGTTATTCGGGTTACTGTCGTTGCTGTTTCTTGGATATTTATAATGGCATTATAAGTACCAGTAGAAGTTAGAATTAAGACAATTGCAAAAATAATACTTAATTTGCTACCTAATTTTAGATTCATGAAATATGTCATTGAATTACCTTTATGTGTTTTGTTTTGTTGTGCTTTTTATATTAAAAAACTACCGAACCATAATGTAGATGAGCAGTAGATAACTATTATGGCCCGAATAATTGCTTTAAAAATAAATGCATATTTAAAGATAAATTAAATTTATATTGAGGAATAGTTATTCTTTATTCAATTAAGTGAGTGTCAGGCATTATTTGAAATATGCTCTAATTGAGAAAGTTCTTCAACTGATAAAACCTTGTTTATAGCGAGTAAAATTATAAAGTCATCCCCGACACGTCCCATAGCTTGAATAAATTCAGTTCTAATATCTGTACCAAAGTCAGGAGCGGGTTGAATATTTTCTGCAGGTATTTCTAAAATTTCTTTAACTTCATCAACCAGCATACCAATTAATTGCACAGAGTCAGATAATTCAATTTCTACTAAGACTATACAGCTACGTTTACTGATTTTTGTGCATCCATGACCTAGCCGTGCTGACAGGTCGACGACGGGAACAACGTTACCCCTTAGGTTAATAACACCATGGATATAATCAGGTGTCATCGGTACGTGGGTAACATTACTAATTTCTATAATTTCATTAACATCTGAAATGCTAATGGCTAAGCTTTCTTGACCAACTAAAAAAGTTAGGTATTGCCCTGGCTGGTTCATAGAGGCCAAGGCATTATTTAAGCTAGAGTTTGGTGTAAGATCGTTCATAAGTAACTCCTGTACTAGAACCGTTCAAAATCTTGAGCATTAAAATCAGTAGATTCATTGCTAGTCGCAGGATTAGCTGAATAATCTGTTGCCCTTTGTTGTGGAGCTGAAGAAGGTGCTTTTCTTGGCCTGTTTTGCATTCTCTGAGCATTCGCATCCAGTTTGAAAAAGGCAACTGCTTGTTGTAGTTGTTCTGCCTGTCCACTGAGTTCTTCAGAGGTTGCTGCCAATTCCTCAGATGCAGCAGCATTCTGTTGTGTTGCTTTATCTAGTTGTGACATTGAGTCATTGATTTGTCCTATACCACTAGATTGTTCATTTGATGCAGCACTGATTTCTTGAACTAAATCTGATGTCTTAACAATATTAGGAACAACCTCAGTAATTAAGGTGCCCGCTTTTTCAGCAATATCAACACTATTGGTTGCAAGCTCATTAATTTCTTCAGCTGTTATTCGGCTACTTTCAGCAAGTTTACGCACTTCAGCAGCAACTACAGCAAATCCTTTACCATGTTCACCTGCTGATGCCGCTTCAATGGCTGCATTAAGAGAGAGTAGGTTGGTTTTGTAAGCAATATCTTCTATCAAGCCAATTTTCTTGGCAATATGTTTCATTGCAGAAACTGTTTCAGTCACTGCTTTGCCACCTTTATCTGCTTCAGTTGCAGATTTTGATGCCATTTGTTCAGTGACACGTGCATTTTCGGTATTTTGTTGTACAGAGGCATTTAACTCTTCAACTGCGCTGGTTGTTTCTTCAACACTGGATGCTTGTTCAGTAGCGCCTTGGCTAATTGTTTGTGCTGTTGCACTAACTTCTTGAGAGGCACTGGCTAGATTGTCTGCTCCTCCTCGAACTTCACCAATAACATCACGCATTTTGGTAATGTAATCACCTATAGATGCTGTTAATTGTCCCATTTCATCTTTAGCATCATTGTTAACAGTAACCGTTAAGTCACCTTGAGAGAGCGAGTGAGTTACTGTTGCTGCTTCAATAATAGGGCGAGTAATGCTGCGGGAGAAAAAATAAGCCACAGCAATAATGGCAACAATAAAACCAACAACTAGTTCTGCAATAGTAGTTAACAGGTCTTGAACGGGAATCATAACCTCTGCTTCATCAATTTCAGCAATAACAGCCCAAGAGGTATCGCCCACTTTAAGTGGTGAATAAGAAGATAAAACAGGGTTGCCATTATAATCAATGATGATTTTTGCATCTGTTTTACCACTGATTACATCATTAACCGCATCAGTATCAACACCATTATTTTGTACGTTTCCTGCAAAAGAAGCTTTAATATTATGCCCTTTAGGGTCAAGGAAAGAATCGGAACGCATTAATTTATCACTTCCCACTAAATAGGTTTCACCCGTATCTCCCATGCCTTCACGTTGTTGCATGATAGAATTAATTCTTTCAGTTGATAGTTGTAATGCAATAACCATTTCAACTTGATTACCTTTCATTAAAGGGATAGCGGCAAAAGCAGCAGGTTCATCATTACTGGGTGCATAGGGGGCAAAATCTGCTATAGCAAACTGACGAGTAGCAAGTACTTTTTTAACTAAACTACCCAAATTACTGCTGCTAAATTTACCGTTTAGCATATTAGTCTGGTAGTCAGCTTCTTTAGCTGCGCTATAGAAAATATAGCCATTTTTGTCTATTAAGAATAAGTCATAATAACCATAGGTGGTCATATATTTATTAAAATAGGAGTCATCATGCCCTGAAATATCAGGGTTAGTAATAACATCAACACCTTTTAGCATTGAGTTCACTTGTTCATTAAGGATAGTAATATCTTTTTTAAAACTATCAACTAACTCACCTACTTGAGTAGATTTTATCGATCGAATAGCGGTTAACTGAGAAAATGCGGCAGTCACTAATGCTTCTGATGCCTTTGTAGTCGCCCAATAGGTGACAGAGCCTAAGGGGATTAAACTAATGAGTAACATTAAACCAATGAGTTTAGGTTGCATGTTTATATCTTTTAATCTCATGACATTTCCTTGTTATTATTTTTGTTAGGCAACACTTGTTAGTTTGGATGGCATACGTTGTTTATTTTTTGTTGCATGTTGAATTAAACCTTGAACATCAAGAATTAAAGCTACATTTCCATCCCCTAAAACAGTAGCACCTGTAATACCTTTAAGGCTTTGAAATACTTTACCGAGTGGTTTGATAACTGTTTGGTGCTCACCGAGCAGTTCATCAACCACAAACCCAGCCTTGGTTTGCCCAAAACGAACAACGACTAAACTTTCACGTCCAGATTTACTATGGCTTTTTCGGTTTTGAAAATAATCACCTAAACGAAGATAAGGCATAACTTCTCCTCGTAGATTGACATAATGTTGAATATCATCAATTTCATACTCTTGTGCATCCATTTCTACACATTCCTCAACCATACTTAATGGAATAATGTAGCGTTCTTGTTCTGTTTCCACCATAAAGCCATCTATAATGGCTAAGGTTAAAGGTAAGTGAATAGTAATAGTGGTACCTTGGCCGGCAATGCTATCAATATTGACTGAGCCTCTTAAGGCCTCAATATTCCTTTTTACAACATCCATTCCTACGCCACGACCAGATAAGTTACTGGCTTGCTGTTTGGTGCTTAAACCAGCTTCAAAAATTAAATTAAATATTTCCTGCTGGCTCATTTCTTCAGCTGAAGTAATTAAGCCGTTGCTAATAGCTTTAGCAACAATTTTGTCGCTATCTAAACCAGCGCCATCATCAATGATTTGAATAACAATATGTCCTGATTCATGAAATGCGTTTAAGGATATATTGCCAGTTGCAGGTTTACCTGCTTGAATTCTTTGTTCAGGGGTTTCTATGCCGTGGTCAAGAGAGTTACGAATAAGATGTGTTAGTGGGTCATTAATTTTTTCAACCACTGTTTTATCTAGTTCAGATTCACCACCACTAATGGTCAACTCAATATCTTTTTTGAGTTCTTTACTAACATCTCTTACAACACGACGAAAACGAGAAAATGTTTCACCTATTTGAACCATTCTAAGTTCTAGTGCGGTATCTCTAATATCACTCACTAGAGTATTCATGCTAGTGGCAACTTCTTCTACATCTGCGAGACCGTGGCGTTCGACCATTAGGTTCATTGCTGCACCAGAAATAACTAACTCACCTACCAAATTAATAAGCTGACCTAGTTTATTTGAGTCGACACGAATATAACTGGATTCTGTTGCTACTTTTTGGCGGGTTTTTTCTTGTTTTTTTAGAGCTTCTTCAACAACAGGTTGTTGAATAACTTGTTGTTCAACTAGAATCTCACCCAATGGTTGGGCAGGTTCATTTTCTTCTGGAGTTTGATTGGATTGAGTGTCTAGCGCTTTATTAATATCATTTTCAGTAATGGCACCAGCTTCAATAAGCATCTCGCCAAGAAGTGATACATGTTCTTCTGATTGA
>Ga0209395_1003191_pt1 | contig 20637 bp, 18 predicted proteins | sample GOMGulsemesocosm_3_FD_184635 | JGI IMG/M metagenome (GOLD analysis project Ga0209395, IMG submission 184635) | Methane-oxidizing microbial communities from mesocosms in the Gulf of Mexico - GOM9D Gulf of Mexico (SPAdes) (version 2) | ecosystem: Environmental > Aquatic > Marine > Cold seeps... | reverse complement strand
ATGAAAAAACGTAGATGGCAACAGGCCCTAAAATTAGGATAGGGGGTAATTGCATAATAGCGAGTAATAATACGCCTAGAGCCCATATTCCAGCTCCAGGTACATCCATAATCAATAGGCCAACACCCGAAAGTATAGCTTGAATAAATGCCACACCTAAAACACCTTGAGCAACACTGCGCATAGTTGCTCCGGCAATATTAGCAAATTCTTTGCCAGGTTCGTTAGCAAGTTTAAAAAAGAAAGACTGAATAAATTGTTTTATATTTGCTGCATTCGCAATAAATACTGAAGCAATAATAATTGAAATAATGAATTGAAGCACACTGCCCACTGTACCCAAGGTACTAGAAAGTAATGTTATGACTACTGTTTTTAGCTCATCTTTATATTGTAAAAGCGTGGTACCAAGGTTTTCTGAAGCAGCATTCCATAAAGAGAATAGCTGTTCTCCAATTATTGGCCATTCAGCGATATGTTTTGGAGGATGAGGAATATCTATGCTTCCTGCCTGGACAGTATCAGAAAGAGTTTTGACAGTTTCTATTATTGAATTAATAAGGAAAAAGCTGGGAACTATCAAAATTGATAGTGATATTAAAGTGAATAAAATAAGAGCTAATTTCTTTTTTTCTCCAAATAGAGCTTCAAATTTTAGAAACAAAGGAAAAATAGCAACAGAAATAATGACAGCCCATAGGACAGGGATAAGAAAAGGTTTAAAAATAAGAAAAGACCAGTAAACGAGTATAGCCACCAAACTAATACGTATAGCACTATCAAGTGAATGGTTTTCAGCTATTGATGTAGTATTTTGTTCTGACATTGTTTGATATGGATTAGTTATTGTAATAAAAAAGGAGTATTTTGATAAATCAATTCTTAGTAATTATTTTGCTAGGAAGAGCTTGTTTTGTTTTTAGACTCTAACAACTATGACAAGGTGTAGTTGTTAGAGTTTATTATTACACTAATAGTTAAAAAGGTTTATTAACAACAATATAGACAGTAGACCCATTTTGGTAGACTGGCTGATAATAAACACCACCTTGGATATAGTAAGTTTGGCTAGCATAAACTGTGGTTGTATAGCCTGTTGGTAGAACTGTTACTCTACTTCCAATTACAATTGCTGCTCCAACAACAGCTGCTCCTACGAGTGCTGCGTCGCTGTGGTTATGATGACCATATCCGTATCCGCCTCTATAATAATGATCTTCAGCATATTCATGGCGTTCGCCTTGTCGGTCATCAGCATAATTGCGTCTTTCATCTTGGTTTTGGTTTTGATGACTTTGCCTATCTTCTCTATTTTGGTTTTGATGGTCTTGTCTTTGTTGCTGGTTTACATCACGTTGTCCATTGTTTACATCACGATGTCCAGTGTTAATGTTTGTTGTGCGATTAACATTTGTACTTCGATTGAAATTTGCACTTTTGCTAGTATTCCCACCAGAATATCGCAGGCTTCCTGATCCACTGCGACTTCTAGAGCCGCTGCTGCTGATGGATCCACTTCTACTTCCGCCAGAAAAACTACGGCCTCGTGCAGATACGTCTTGGATGGATGTCGAGATAAACATGCTAACTGTAAACAGGGAAACTATAAAAACACTGACCCTGGTTAAGATGTTTTTTTGTTTGTTATGGGGTTTTAAATTCATTTTTCTATTGCCTTAGGGTTAGCGGTTTAGTTCAGAATAAAAGTCGATTTTTGTTACACCTTTAGGTGGCTGAAAGCTAAATTCATTAACTTTAAATTGAGGGGATAAATCCCACTCTTTAAAGAATGCAATAAATTGCGGACTGCTTACTTTATTACGATAAGTAATTACAAACTTTCTAGGTACCATTTGCCCCTCAGCATCAATCCATATCTGCCAATCTAAATTATTTTGATGAAATGCTAAATGATGAGTCTTAATTCCATTAACCTCAGCTTCAGCAACATAGAAACCTGAGACTACATTTTCTAATAAATTAGAATAGAGGTCTTTAAAAATAAAATCGGCCAGAGGCATGTTTACAGAGTATTTCTCCATAATGAAGTCCAGAGTGTCTTCTATATTATCTGGTGTCTCAAGTGTTCCATAAAAATTGTTCTTGCTATCTAATAAAGTAAACTGTTTGTTGTTGTACCAAATTTTCTTCTTTTTGGAGCTACTAAGGTCTTCAACAAATAAAGCGTTAGGTCGTTTCATTTTTACTAATATGTTTGAGTCATATTGTAATTTCTGGTTTGAAGGTAAAACCTGTTCTTTTATTGTAAGAGCATTAAAACTAAATGCTGATGAGGATGATAAAACATCACTCATTTGTTTTAAAATATGTAATGCTTTCTCCTCTATTAATACTTCAGAACCTGATAATTGTTGAGATGCCTGAGTATTTTTAGCTGTATGGGAAAGTGGTTTGGTTTCAGTTGTTGAACAACCAGTAAGAGTGGTTATTATCACTGAAATAATCAAATAGATTTTGCGTGTCAACGTTCTTCTCCTTAGATTTAGTTGCGAGTAAGCGTATTTTTGGAACCAAAATAGCTCTAATAACTATAGATAATAAAAACAAAAATACTATCGTATAGGATCATAATACACAAAAAATAAAATAGAGAAATTAAAATTTTATAACTGAATGGGTGGCCTAAAATGATAAGAAACTATTATAATTTACTGATAATATTAAAAGTTGAGCTAACAATTACTTCAGTAGCAGTGTAATAATGCTAGTGACTAGCTTCTAACAATCAAATCAGTTTATTTGCCTATTCAATATTAGTATTATTTAGTATTTTGGATGTGCTGTTCTTCGGAAGAATATTAATAAATTAGATGTAACTCTTTCGATATTTAACAAAATCACAAAAATGTACTTAAATAAATAGCAGGATGCTTAATTTAGGTAAGATTTATTAATTTTCTAACATTCAGATTAAAGATATGAAAAAACATACACTAAATAAAGTTGCAACTATTTGTCTTGCTACTCTAGTCACAGCCTGTTCATCAACTTCTAATAAAAGTGATGTTGGTGGGTCTGTAGATTATGTTAAACAGCAAGTTAAGTCTTTTCCAGCCCCAGCCGGACCATTTGAAACACCGCAGTTATATTCAGCATCTGACTTATTACCGGCCAAAATGTTGACGGGTACTAATTATAGTGTTGATCAGCGTGTTGTTAATGATGGTTTCTTGAATATCTATACTTTAAATACTCCCTACGGAAAGACTAAGGCTGTCTCAACAGCACGTCTTTATAAGCGCATTCATGAAATGAATGTACTGAATGAGATTGAATCTATGAGTAAGGGAAAGGAGTTTGTTGGAGGGGTTGCTGAAAAAGGTAAAGATGTTGTTAAAGGTGCTGTAAATGTTGTTTTACATCCTATCGATACACTAACAGGATCAGTGAGTGGTGTTGGTAAGGTTTTTAATCGAGTTGGTGAAAATGTCACTGGGCAGGCAAGAAGCGATCAAGAAAGTCGATTTAAAAGTATTATTGGATATTCTAAAACTAAACGTGACTATGCAAACCAACTTAAAGTTGATGTTTATTCACGAAACCCTCTATTACAATCTGAGTTAGATAGTCTTACAACATCAGGGTATACCGGCAATATGTTAGCGGCACTCGCAATCAGTGCGTTCACTGGACCTATTGCAACAGTAACAGGGACGACTCATCTGTTAAATAAAGTGGTAAAGGATATGGCACCACAAGATTTACGGAAAATGAATAGAGATAAACTTGAGAAAATGGGAATCTCAGAAATAATTGCAGATGCATATATGGAAAACAGTTCTTATACTCCAAGAGAACAAACTGTTTTAGTTAATGCATTATATGAAATGAGAAATACCAAAGGCCGAGATGAATTTATTAAATTTGCAACACGTGCAAATCATTATGACGTAACTTACTTTAGACAGGTACAAGCAGAAATGTATGCGGATCATAATAGAAACGTTGCACCTATCAAACAATTTATAACTTTAGGTGCATTTACAGCAGCGGTAACAGCAAATAATGCGGTTGAAGTCTGCTTCCCTATGGATCACTTGTTATGGACTGTCGATATGGCAAAAGCGGCTACTGCATTAAGCAACGCTATCAATTCGCTTCAAGGAGTTACTAAAAAACATATTTATATAACGGGGACTTTAAGCCAACTAGCACATCAGAAATTAACAAGCCTAGGCTGGAAAATTACAGATAAAACTTCAGCTCTAAATTAACAGTAAGAAATTAAATTACTATTAATCGTCCCATAATTTCTGGCAGTGTTATCTTTCTGGGTTGTAGAGACAAGGCAGGCCTTGTCTCTACTTTTGCGGAACTCATATAAAAATGAACATGATTAGTAGTCAAAATTTATGGAACAATTAATTCGATTAAAATTGGAATTATTGCATCTCTTACAGGAGGTAATACAGCTATTGGTTCGAAGAGCCTAGACGGTATTAAGGAAACTCAGCAGTTAATGCCTTATCTTAAAAATGGGGATTTAATTGAATTAATAGTAATAGATAACAAAGGTAATATTAAAAATTCACTTAAGGCATTAAAAACAATGGCTACAGATCATAAATTAGCTGCAATTTTGTTGCTTTCTGGAGCGATACTGCGTTAGCGCTTTCTAAAGTTGTAGACCAATATCAAATCCCTATGCTTTCTGTTAATGCTTCACACCCAAATATAATAAACTTCATAGTTAAAGTATATTAATAGCCTCAAAAAAAATTACGGTACACATATCAGTCAATAAACCGAGTCCATTTACATTTTTCCTGAATAAGCGGTGATGTATTTGAGTTGCCAATACCTCGGGCAATTAAAGCAATAACGCGGTCATCACTATCATAAGCCGTATGAGCAGATAATGGATTAGCAATCTTACCAAAACCAAATAAATCAATAACATTGGTGACGTTTATCGTAACGTTTGACACATCCATACAAAGTCTTGAATCAAGCTTTCTCTCAGCAAATCCTTTGGGTAACTCATAGCTAAGAAGGTCGTTAGGGTCGCTAAAGGCGACTATCTCCATTTTATCTATTATCCTGTCTTTATAGTTTTTTCCTGACCTATTACAATAAGCATCTTTTTGATTAGTTACTTTTGCTGGGTATCTACCCATTTGTAATAAGGGTAATTGATTGGATAACATATAGACTGAGAATTTCTTGTTTTTCAATGTTTCAATAAATTGAACTTCGTTGTTTTGTAGATTACCTTGTTCTATTTCTTCTGCTACTCGAGTAGCAATTTTCTGCATTCCGTCAATACTTATACGGCTACCTAGGCTATGAGAAACAAATGAATAAGAATCTACTTTAAGGTTTTCTATTGCTTGTTGACTTAATGGGTTACAGATTTGCTTTGAGTTGTTGGGTAACCCCTTCCAGTCAGTACTTGTCATCCAACAAAAAGCGGTAGTAAAAGAAGCTACAATTTCATCATGTCGGTGACCTAAATATAGCATTGGATCAGGACTGGTATCATTGGAGAATTTCTTTAGAAAATCATTTACTTCTGCTCTGCGGTATGAGTACTCGCCAGAGGTATCATATTTTAATTCAGCCTTTTCTTTTGCAGTAATTTCTGACCAAGTCAATTCGTAAAATAGTAACTCTTTATCTTCAGCATTATTAAGTAATCGACTAACTCGAAGGATACCTAAGGTAGTATCCGGAAATAATGGATGAATCAAGTGAAACTCTTTGTATTCACTGCTTCTTACGGGTAGATCTAACTCAACGGAAAGTTTTTTTAGAAACTCAGTACTATAACCAGGTACATGATCACCAACACCATGAATTTTGAGGAGTTTGACTTTTCCTTGTTCACGGGTAAAAGCAGCATTTACACCACCAAAGCTTTTACCTGCAATTTCACAAAGTAAAGGGATGCTTTCGGTATCTTTTTCTAATATTGCCTCAGCAATACCTTTGCCAAAACTAGTGCACCCTGAAAGTATAAAGGGTATAGCTATAATCAGAAGGAATCTCATTGAAAACTTTAAATACATATAGTTACATCGTTTGTTTGGTAGTGGGTCGAACCTGTTGTTAATACTATTTATCTGAATTAACATTAGGTAGAGACAAGGCATGCCTTGTCTCTACAGCCTAAAGCATTAGGCTAAAACTGATTTATAATTTAGAGCCAGTTTTATACTGCCATAACTCATAGAACGATTAATAATGAAGGTTTTTTGTTAAAACAACAAATTTACTCAATCAGCATTTATTTTTAGTTTAAAACAGGGGATGTTATCTTTTTTGTAGTGTATATTATTTGCTTCTAAAGCATGTATTTTTTTGATGGACAGTTATAGCATCAATTAAAAAAACGATATTCTTTGGGAGATACACCAGATAACCTGCGAAATGAGCGCGTAAAACTAGATGCATTTTTATAGCCCAGCATTAAGCTAATCTCAATTAAAGTTAAATTAGAGGTTTTAAGTAATTGTTGGGCCCTATCACATCGCGCACTATCAATGATAGAAGAAAAACTTGTTGAATAATAGTCGAGCCGGCGATGTAAAGTGCGAGGGCTCATATCTAATGCATGAGCTATAGTATTTTTATCTATATTAGCTACCCCCATATAGGAGCCAACAATTGAAACTAACTGGTTTGGGAACAAATCAGGGATTGATTCAACTAAATCTATATTGGTTGCATCTATACACTTATCAGCTATATCATTTAGAATTGGCAAAGACAAAATTTTACGAGGTATTTTAAATTTTGCATGGGGCTTAGAAAAGAGAATACGACTTGGGTTTAGTTGACTGGCATTTTCAACTTCGTAATCGTGTTTTATGGTTAGATGAATCTCTTCTGGTCTCCAAGTTTTTCCAGCACAAGATTGAACAAGTTGAATCATGCCTAATACATGAAATAATTCAACTTGAATACTTTCTTTTTCAGGTAATAAACGAGGACAAAGGTTAACGAACCATATGTAGTCTCCGTCTTCTATAAATGTGAAAACACTAGTTAAACTTTGTGAGGGTGCAAATATAATGAATCGTTTTAATAGCTCATATAGGTTTAAGCAATCTTTAAACAAAGGCTGAACAGTAATAATTTCTGGCCATGGTTTTGTATCAGCAGCTATTAAACCAAATGTAGAGCAAGCTTCTTTGTTTGCTATTGAATGAATAAATTTCCAACAATTAGTTTCGAGTAAAAGTAATTCTTTTTCCTCTGGTAATTGTGAGGGTAAGTTCACCGATTGTAAGGTGCTTTCAACCGGTGAGCCTAGATCTTTTGCAGCCAAGTAAAAGGGTTCTAGAATCGATGCTCTTACACTGGGTAAAGCTTTCAAAACAAAATTTTCTTCATTTAGCTATTTACTGATGCTGAATATAAATGAATATCCTGTTGAGGGTAAGGAATTGAAATTCCTGCCAAATCAAACTCTTCTTTAACCTGGCGAGTAATATCCCAATAAACATCCCAATAATCTTTTGAGTTTACCCAGGGCCGAACAATAAAGTCAACAGATGATGCACCTAAAGTATGTACTTTGATAAGAGGTTTTGGATCAGTAAGTATTAGGTGATGATCATCCATCATTTTATTAAGTACAGCTTCTGTTTTTTCAATACTATCATTGTAGCCAATACCAAAAACCATATCTACTCTACGTAATTCTTCAGCTGTTACGTTAGTAATAATACCTCCCCATATTTTACTATTTGGAATCACCATACGCTGATGATCAATAGTTAAAATAGTTGTTGAAACAAGGTTCATATCTTTAACTTGTCCAGAAATATTAGTTACATTTACAAAGTCACCTACATCATAAGGTCTGTAGATAAGGATCATCATGCCTGATGCAAAGTTTGATAAAGTATCCTGTAGCGCAAAACCTACAACAAACCCCATTACGCCCATACCTGCTAATAAGGGGCCAATTTCAATACCAAGCTGAGATAAAGCAACTGCAAACCCAATAACCATAACTGTTTTTGATGCCATGGTACGAAAAAAATTATTTAGCAATTGCGATGATTGGTGATCTGAATCTGTTGTTAACTTATTAACAAAACGACTAACAAGATTAGCTAGCATCTTAAAAACAAATAAAATAAAAATAAATGAAATAATTTTGAATATTATAAGGGGAAAGTTTTCTTTCCACCAAACTAAGGCATTATTTAATGTGGCTTGGAATATACCTACAACAGCTTCCGTATCAATATTTTCTGAAAGGATTTTACCCGTTGAAACAATAAGAACTTTACCAAATTCAGTTGTTTCTAGCCCTTGCTTAGCCATTAAATCAATCATTTTTTCTAAGTGAATAGCGGTTTCAGTTTTTCTTAGATTAAGACTATATAATTGTTGATTGATTTGTTTTTTTTGCTCTTCAGTTACATTATTTAAACGGTCATTTAAAACATTGGTTGCATCAAGCATTAATCGAATGCGGCCGGCTATTACAATGGAGCGGAACTGAACTAATTGGGTGAATTTATTATTTTCTTCAGTGACATCTAAATTAAGAGTAACTGCTCGCTGGATATTCTTATGCCATTCTGTAACAAGCGTATCCATTTTTGTTTCTATGCGAGTTAAGGCATAAAATGCGAGGTCTTCTTTACTTTTTTTATTTCTAATTTTGGCAGCAAATTTTGAAACAGTTTTTATTTCTTTTTGAAGTATCTTTGATTGCTGCTGAACATTTGTTGTAATCGCTTGTAAATTTAAGCTTTTATAATATTCAGTTTTTTTCAAGCTAGTTTCAATTTCCATTACTCGATCAAGCTTAGTTCTTAACTTTTCTTCAATAGTACTAATTAAATTTATATAAAAGAAAAGATCACTTTCAACCATAGTTGTTGCAGATACCCTTAACGTTTCTGTTTTAGTATAAAGGTTACTTATCTCCTCTAATAATGTATTACTTTCTAATATAAGTGATTCAGGTGAAACTTTAATATCTGATTTATCTTCAGCTATAACTTTCTGGTCTTCAGAAAATGCGGTACTAGAACATAGGGATATTAGTAATACCAAAAAGGTAGAAAGAGATAGGAAACGACTCATATAAACTCAAATAGTTACTCTAAAAAACTAGATTCTATATTGCTTACAGGTGAGGTGGCAATATAAAAAAGGTTTAGTTAAATTTGGCCCAAAAAGATAAGCTTTTATACTAGAGTACATGATATTATTTTGTAATTTAACATGGCGATATACAAACCACAGGTCGATTGAAAAATAAGATTTTGTAGGCCAGACTTCAGTCCGCCCTACATTTTTTAACCTGTGGTTAATTAATAATCATGCAATAAAATAGCAGGAGCAATAAAACCATGCAAAAACTCACCCGATTGAGTACTGCACTTGCAGTATCCAGCTTTTTATTAACGGCATGTGGAACAACACCCACATCGGTAACAAGTAATGAAGTGACACCAGGGTTTGATTATAAAATCCCTGAACAAATCATGACCCCAAATAAAGTTAAAACACGTATTGGTGATTTAAACTTTTATGATGGTATTCCCTCACAAAAAACTGTTGATTTAGTCTTTGATAATCTTGATTTTATGCGAGGAGTTGATGTTTTCCTAAACTTTATCCCTGCTAACTCGATTGAGGGTCTTCGTAGAGGATTTAATTCAGCGGGAGCAACAGAATCTAACGAAGTTATTGTCTTTGATAATTTATTGGATTCAGCGCCATTGTTTTTAACTGGTAATACCGATACGGTTTATGCCAGTGCTTTTATGGATTTAGAAAAAGATGGCGTAACTGTAGTTGAAATACCTGCAGGTGCCGGTCCAGGTACAGTCAACGATGCTTTCTTTCGCTTTGTTGTTGATATGGGAGCACCAGGCCCAGATGCAAAAAAAGGGGGGATGTATTTAATCCTACCACCTGATTATAAAGGCGATTTAAAAGTAACAAAAAATGGCATGGCTGATAGAAAATCAGATCAGCGTGTTAAAGTATTGGTGGGTGGCGTTAAGAAAAAAGTTTGGGTTGCACAATCAACTAGTTATACCAATTGGTTGATTTTGCGTGGATTTTTAAAAGATGGTAAACCTGAACATGCCTCAAATATGTGGAGAACAGGTTTGAAAATTTATCCATTGGCTAAAGCTAAAAACCCACCAAAAATGAAATTTATCAATGGCTCAGGTAAGTACTTTAATACCGTACACGCTAATGATTATCGATTTTATGAAGAGTTATGGCATGTTCTGCAAAAAGAACCAATATCATTTCTTGATCCAGAATTACGTGGCCAAGCATCAGCTATTGGTATCCAAAAGGGTAAACCGTTTAATCCAGATGCTCGTTTAAAAGCCATCTTGCACGAATCGATTGCAGTTGGGAATGCAACAGCACGTAGTATTTCTTTTAAACCTAGAGACAAAGAGGCCTTCTTTTTTGAAGACAAAAAATGGTTTACCGGTTTTGTTGGTATGGATTATCAATGGCTAAAAGATAAAGGACTCGGCGGACGGAATATGGATGCCCGTACTTTATTTTACTATCTAGCAACAGTTAATACACCGGCTATGGCATTACAGATTCCAGGTGTTGGCTCAAACTACGCACTTGCAACAGTAGATAATAAGGGTGATATTTTATATGGAGAGAAAACTTATAAAGTAACACTCCCTGCTAATGTACCAGCAAAAGACTTTTGGTCCATGGTGGCTTATGATCCGCAAACACGTTCTGAATTGCAAGTGCCTGGAGGTTCTAAGTTTCCAAGTAAAAACAACAAGCGTGATAAGTTAATTTATAACAAAGACGGTTCTGTTGATTTATATTTTGGCCCGAAAGCACCAAAGGGCATGCCTGAAGAAAACTGGACGGAAACAACGCCAAATAAAGCATGGTTTGCAATATTGCGTTTTTATGGCCCATTACAACCTTGGTTTGATAAAAAATGGGTACCTAGTGATTTTGAGTTAGTTGAATAAATAGGCTTTTAAATCAAAACTGGCGGTTAACCTCTATTTGTTGACCGCTTAATTTTTAATGTTTGTTTACCTAAAATATGATGATTAAACTACTTACTTTTGTAGCTCTTACTTCCTTAACATTTTCTGCCATAGCAGCAGATAGCTACGAACAATCTGATGAAGAATTAGCGAGAGAACTTGCTAATCCAAATACAGCATTAGCAAGTCTTAATCTTAAAACACAGTATCGAATGTTTAAAGGCAGTTTGCCTGATGCAAATGATCAAGATAACACTACACTGCTATTCCAACCGACTTTGCCTTTTCCTTTCGAAAATGGCAAAACACTGTACGTTAGACCTGGTATTCCTGTAATAATTGACCAGCCTGTATTCGACTCTCATTCAATGGATTTTGATTCTCACTTTGGCCTAGGTGATGCCTCTGTTGATATACAGTATGGAGCTACCACAGAATCGGGTTTTCTTTGGAGTTTTGGGGCTACAGCCACATTGCCTACTGCAACTAAAAGTGAATTAGGTGGTAATAGATGGGGCTTAGGGCCGGGTATTCAGTTAGGGCAAGTGAGTAGTAAATCTGTTCTTGGTACTTTTATCAATCATCAGTGGGATGTTGGCGGATCAGGTGAGCAACATATTGATCTTACAACCATGCAACTTTTTGGCATATTTTTACCCGGTGGCGGTTGGAATGTGGGAAGTTCACCTATCATGAGTTATAACCATGAAATTAATGAAGCGACCATTCCTCTTAATTTTACTGTTGGTAAAACAGTGAAATTAAATGGTAGGCCACTGAAAATTGCCGTTGAACTTAATTACTATGTAAAACAGCCTGATGAATTTGGTCCTGAATGGATGATTGGTTTTAATCTTTCGCCAGTGGTTAAGAATGTAATGGCCGACTGGTTCTGATTAAGCTGTCTTTCTTTGAATACGCTATCCCTCTAGTCAGAGTTTTTAAATTTTAGGAGAAATAATGAATAAATTAGTTTTAAGCACAGCAATTGCAGCATCTTTGTCTCTAACAGCTTGTGCAAACAATATTAATACTACTGCTGAATCAGCAACATCAGCTAGTCAAGTAAAAATATCAACAGTGACTGAACATAACTATGATAAAGCAGAAACTCAAGGTATTTTTGAAAGTTATGTTAAGAAAATTGCCAAAGCAACGGGTACTAATGGTACAGGTGTTTTTTGGCACGTAAAAACGGGTGCAGACCCAAAAGATAAAACTATTCCTCGTATTAATTTTGACACAATTTATTCTTGGTCAATTATAGATTTTACAGAGGACCTTACGATAACAATGCCTAAAGCAAATGGTCGTTATCAGAGTGCATGGTTTATCGATGAAGAACACTATAATCCAATGGCATTAAATGATGCTGGCGAATATACAATAACAAAACAGGATGTCGGTACGCGCTATGCAATGATTGGCATAAGAACACAAGCCAATACTTCTGATCCAGCTGATCTTGCTGAGGCGGGTAAATTGCAGGAGAAAGTGAAGCTTTCTCAAAAAGACCGAGGTTCTTATGAACCGACGTATAAATGGGACCATAACGAAGTACTTAAAATGCGTTCTCATTTTGAAAAAGTGACTAAGGATAAAGGCATTAAAAGTGATGAGATGTTTGGTAAAAGGGGCACAATGACAGATGAACAGCATAATGCTGGAACAGCTGCTGGCTGGGGTGGCTTTGAAAAGAAACAAGCCGTCTATCCTCTGTTTTACCCAACAAGTAATGAACATCAAACATTAACATTAAAAGATGTTCCTGCCGGCGCTTTTTGGTCTGTGACTGTTTATGACGAAGGTGGGTTTGCTCAAACTGATACATATAACATCAATAGCCAATTTGCAGTAAAAAATAAGGATGGTTCAGTAACCATTAATTTTGGTGGTAATAAAACGGCTACGAACTATATGGAAACATTCGACGGTTGGAATATTACATTGCGTATTTATCGTCCAACAGAAGCATACTTTAGCGGTAAATGGAAATTACCTAAATTGAAATTAGTAGAAAAAAAATAACTGTATTTTTATTAGTATCTAATCTAATAATATCTAAAGATAATAGCCCTAACAGATTTTGTAAGGGCTATTTTTAATGAGGACTAAAATTATGAAACGTAAAATATTATTAACATCAAGCTTTTTCTGCTCACTATTGGTCAGTGCATCAATCAGTGCTGGAGGGTCAACTACGACTACAACTACAACAACAAATCCTGATGGCTCTGTAACAACTCAAGAAACTACCTCAACAAATAGCGCCGCACCAAAAGCATTGGGGCCAAGTGGAGTAGCAGGTACTTTACGTCGTATTGAGCGCAGAGATGATTATAGAAAAGAACAAGATATTGAGCAACTTGAAGATGCACTTGAAGATAGACCACGCACTAGATAGTAACCCATAATTTGCGTGGTAGCTCTTTGGCTTGTTGTATTCCATGGAATGATTTGTAATGTTCTTATTAATGGTTGTAAAAATAACAATGAATAACTCAATTTGATATTGGATGAAAATGGAGTCTTTTTAAGGAACTCCCTAGTGTTTAGTGATAACTACATAAAAAAAATGCCAGTATATTTCTAAATGTTTATTTATTATTTTTTTAAAAGTTATTCAGTATCATTGATATTTTTATGGGCGAGTATTGCTTATAGTCTTGCTCTTCCTTGTTTTGCAATGGAGCTTACACCAAGGCTATGGAGTCATTTGCCAAAGGGAATGAATTTTGCTGGTATTGGGTATGCTTATACTGAAGCTGAAATTGCAGTCGACCCTGTTCTGCAACTTGAAGATGTAGAGATGGATTTGCATACATGGGCTGCTAAGTATATTCATACCTTTGATTTATTCGATAAATCTACCCGAATTGATATTACTCAAATGTACCAAGAAGGCCACTGGTCTGGAGTTTTAAACGGAAGTTCAGCAAAGGTTTCTCGGCATGGCTTTTCTGATACCTTTGTTCGGTTTGCAACAAATTTATACGGTGCTCCACCTTTAAATGGTAAGGATTATGCCGTATATCGTAAAAATACAGATAATGAAACTATTGTTGGAATGGGCTTAGTTATTCGATTACCTACAGGTAACTATATGGATGATAAGCTTATTAACTTAGGCCAAAACCGGTTTGTTTTTCGGCCGCAGTTAGGAGTGTTACATACACGGGGAAAGTGGACTGCAGAACTGACAGGGGAAGTTTCATTTTTCACTGCAAATGATGACTTCTTTAATGGGAATAAGCTTGAACAGAAGCCGCTTTATATTGTTCATGGACACCTTATTCATACCTTTCGTCCTGGTCTTTGGACAGGTGTTAGTTTTGGATATGACTATGGTAGTGAAAGTATAATTAATGGTAATGAAAAAAAGGACACTAGACAAGATATTGCATTTGCAGTTAATTTAGCTTATCCCTTTAATCGTTATTCTGGAATTAAAATAGGGTATATACGCACTTTAACTCAGGAATCAGTAGGTATTGATACGGATACGTTAACTGCGGGGCTCTCTATTTTGTGGTGAATAAAACCTATGCTTTCAATTTTTAACATGAAGTATCTAATAAATAGCTGATACATTTACTTATTATTCAATAATAAAGAACATGACTATGAACTTACCACAGGTTAATTTAGAAAAAATGAGAAATTCTGGTTTTAGCCTCCCCCTTTGAAAAAGGGGATTGAGGGGGATTTTATAAAAAGGGTAAGGTATTGAATTAAAACATCCTATTTTAAAGTTCAAATCTCCCCTAACCCCTCATTGCTAAAGAGGGGAATTAAACGGATGCTTTCAATTATCAACCTGTGGTTTGTATATAGCCATGATAAAGAAAAATATAACCTCCCTAAAATTAAAGGAAAAAATAATGAAAACCTCTTTTCTATTAACAACCGTAGCTTTTTTTGTAGCATCATCTGCTTATGCTGGTTCTCCAATGATTTATCCTGCACAAGGACAGTCTCCGCAACAGTTGGAAGGTGATAAAAACGAATGTTATGGTTGGGCAAAAAACAATAGTGGTTTTGACCCAGTCAATCCACCCACTAGTGCAGGTCCTGCACCTACCGCTGGTGCTAGCAGTAATTTAGAAAATGCTACTAGAACTGCGGCACGTGGTGCAGCAATTGGAGCTATTGCCGGCGCTATTGCTGGAGATGCAGGAGATGGAGCAGCGATTGGGGCTGCTGTTGGTGGAGCTGGTGGGGCATTTAAAAACAGACGTTTAGCAAGAAATGACCAGCAAGCACAGCAACAACATGCACAACAACAGACCGCTAATATTGGTCAAATGCGTGCTCAATATGATAAAGCATATGCGGCTTGTCTTGAAGGTCGTGGCTATTCTGTAAAATAAATTAAATTTATTTTTTCAATCTAATTCAGTATTTTATTGACGCTAACTTGTAGTGAAATAATGGGGATTGAGTTTAGCTAAAAAGGGATGAAGGGTAAGTAATATTGTTGAGCTGACTGTAGTTGGTTCTATTATCCTTACGTCACTTTATAATATAATTGATAACTATAAAAATATATCTAATACTAAAATTAAGGAAAACCCTTATATGAATGCAGTAACAGCGAATAAATCTGTAGATGCTTTTCCAGCAAGATTTAATCTAACGATTCGACTACTAACTATAGTTTCCATTCTTGCTTTAACTGGATGTGCCAGTGCGCCAAGTCGGAATGCTATGCCTACTGAGCTTATTGCACAAGCGAGTATCTCAGGAATTCCAGAGGCTCGTTTTTGGGGAGATGAATGGCCTAAGTTTTCTGAAGAAAGGTTTGAAACATTTACTGAAGCTGATTTTCAGAAACACTTCTCTTCAATTTATGGGAAAGAACATCATTATCTAGCTATTTCAGGTGGCGGCCCGAATGGAGCTTATGGTGCTGGATTGCTCAATGGCTGGACTAAAGCGGGAACGCGCCCTGAATTTACTATGGTTACTGGGGTTAGTACGGGTGCTTTAAGTGCACCTTTCGCATTTTTGGGTTCTGATTATGATGATGAGTTAAAAGCTGTTTATACAACAACATCTACTGAAGATATTGTTGAAGATCGTAGCTTTTTAGATATTATTTTTAATGACTCAATGGCAGACACTAAACCTTTACAGGCTTTAATTGCTCAATTCATCAATGCTGATGTTATTGCTGCGATTGCTGAAGAACATAAAAAAGGAAGACGGTTATTAGTTGGTACCGTTAACCTTGATGCTAGTCGTTCTGTAATTTGGAGTATTGGAGCTATCGCTAGTAGCAATGAACCGAACAAAATAGAGTTAATCCATAAAATATTACGGGCTTCTGCTTCAATACCCGTAGCATTTCCTCCCGTTGTAATTCCTGTTGAGGTTAATGGAATTCAATATGATGAAATGCATGTTGATGGTGGGACAGGATCTCAAGTTTTCGTTTATCCTGCTGCAATTAATTGGAAAACAATAACAAAAAAATTAAATGTTAAGGGCGTTCCAAGCGTTTATGTACTTAGGAACTCTATGTTAGACCCTGATTACCAAGGTGTTAAACGTAGTATCTTTCCTATAGCGACACGTACTATTGACTCTCTAATCAGAACACAAGGTATTGGTGATATATTCCAAATACATTCCTTATGTGTACGTGATGGTAATGACTTTAACTTGGCTTATATTCCTTCTACTTTTAAAGCAGAACAAAATGAAGCTTTTGATCCAATATATATGCAAAAATTATTTGCATTAGGTGAAAAAGATGCCATTAATGGGTATTCATGGAAGAAAGCACCTCCAGGGTTTATTGTTAAATAAAACTACCGAGTAATTTAAAAGTCTTTATTTCCATTATTTGTAGATATGAATGACCTTAAGCCCTCTTCTTCTGGAGGGGGCTTAGAATTTTTTATACGAAAAAATCAGCTAACAAGCCCCAAATATAAATATTAGAATAGAACAGAATAATAAAAAAAGTACATATGTAGGCAATACGAATATTGCTATTATCTCTGCATTGCGCCAAAGCCATTGAAACTAATAACCAACCAAACCCAGGTACTGGAGCTACGGCATAGGTTGTAAGACAAAATACCAATAGAGAAATCTCTCTTTTTCTATTTAAAAAACTATTGGCTGGAGCTAAAAAACAACAAGCTACAGCAAGTTGATCAATTAAATTCCACCAAGTAGCAGCTAGCGCTAATAACTGAAACCTTGATGAGTTAGGAACAATACTTTCTTCAGAAGAAAATGATGAAAACTGATAAAGACCAAGTAGGTCTCTGGCATTGTCAATTTGTTGATATGTAATATTGCTAAACAAAACAGCAAAGTCTTCGAACCTATTATCAGTTAAAAGTAGATATTGAAAAAATGTTCCGTCTAGGTAATCTGGCGACAATATCTTTTGAATGCTTGCTAGTAAAAATACTAAACCTATTAAAATTCTTGCATTATTTGCTATTACTTTTTCTTTTAAATCGTTATTGCAGGATACAACTAAGACCAAGCACCATAGAGCTAAGAGATAGGCATGATTATCTGCCATGGGCCATTCATAGATCACTCTAAAACTAGTAAGAAAGAAAAGTATTATCCATATAAAGCGTTGTTTAAACCCATTAACTAATAATATTGCCAGTGCTGCAAAAAACAAGATAAAGGGGCGAGAAAAATCGTTACCTACTTGATTGAATAGCAAGGTCATCAAAGTAAATTGTGCAGAAATCTCAAAAGCATCTTTTTGAAGATAATGCTGAATAGCTTTAATCATAATCAATTATTAAATGGGTTTATGGTTGATTACATTTAGTAAGTTAAAGGTTGGAATTAGTGTTTTGTTATCGTAATGACTACTCCATACTTCTATGCGGATATGTGGATAGCTGTGCTGAGTCGACTTTAAATAATCATCAATATTTAAAGCAAGGCCTTGCAAATTACTTGTGCTGGGTAAAGACCTAAGTTTTCTTGCAACTTTTGAATATTTTAGAGGGATTTCAATTTCTTCTTTGATAATATTATCTTTTAAGCCATAAGCCTTTATATAACGTGACGGGCCATAGTCAGTAGTAGAAAACATGCCATAACCACCACCAAGCCAAGAACTAAGGTTTTCAAATCTAACTAAATAGTAATGATGTAATACAATGACTAAAAAAAGAATGATGGGAAGGTAGCTAAATAACCATTTTAATTTATCGTATATCATGCGGTGTGTGGGGTTTTAGTAGTCTGGCTGAAAACTGATTTGTAACTAGTAAGCATTTATGTATTTTAATACATATTGTTTACTATAGTGGGGCTAGTAAATTTTATATTTTATACAATATAAATTAATATTGTATAGAGGGTTGGGTGGCTTAAAAAGATAAGAATTTCTTGTAATGCCGTAATATAATTAAAAGTTTTTATGAATGTAAAATGGTTTTTTAAGTGTTTTTCTTAAAAATAATTATGAGATTAAAGTATCATACCCCATAAAATAAACGTTAGAGTAGCATGAAAATTATCAAAAAAAAGACGATTGCAATTTTATTGGCATTGAATACAAGTATGGTAGTTGCCGGAGAAGGGATTATACCCACTCCAAATTACAGTGGGTCTTTATTTGAAAGATCTACATTAACAGGTGACTGGAATGGTGTTAGACAAGATTTAGCTGAAAAGGGGTTTCAAGCAGATTTAAAGGTCGTAACCACTTATCAAAATATGTTTGATGGCGGTATAGATAGAGATGATAGCTTTGTGTCTACTCAAGAATTACATTTCATGTTAGATACGGATAAAGCAGGTCTTTGGGCTGGTGGATTATTAAAACTAAAAGTTCAATCTAGATATGGAGATGCCCTTACAGATGTGGGGTCATTTTCGCCTTCTAATGCTAATGCCTTATTTCCAAATGATATTGAACATATAAATCAAGATACTATTGGTATTACTGAATTACTTTACACTCAGTTTTTAACACCTCAATTTGGTTTTTTTGCTGGATTGATCAATACCACGGAAGGTGATGCGAACGAATTAGCAGGTAGTGCAAGTTCATCATCAACATTTATGAACACTTCTTTCCTGCTTTCCATGGGAGAATTTAGAACAATACCAAGCTCTACACTTGGTGCAGGTTTAATTTTTATCCCTACTGACTGGTTAATGGGAAAAATTGTTATTCTTGATACTGAAGAGTCAGCAACCGAAAATCCATTTAGTACATCTAAAGGGTCTACACTTTCAACGGAGTGGACTGCTAAGTATCAATTAGGTGGTTTACCAGGTTCACAAACTTTTGGCTTTCTTTACGCGTTTGATAATGAATTTTTAAGTACCGACCAAGACCCTCGTGGATCAATTCCCTCAGGACTTATTAATGGTAAGGAAGATGAAGATTCAAGTGATTCATGGGCTTTTTACCATAATGCACATCAATATATACACTATGACGATGGTAGAGGATGGGGCGTTTTTACTCGCTTTGGTATTGCAGAAAGAGACACAAACCCTGTTGACTGGTCTGCCGCGGTAGGATTATCAGGGAAAGGCTTACTTAGCTTTCGCCCAAATGATACCTTTGGTTTGGGTTTTTACCATCTACAACTCACAGAAACACAATTATTTGAATCATTAGGTATGAATGATGAGAATGGTTTTGAGGTATGGTACAACGCAGAACTTACACCTTGGTTTCATGTAACAGCCGACCTTCAAATTATTGATACAGCTTTTGATAAACCGGACTTTGATAATTTACCTGATAAAATTAATGCAAATATTGTAGATGAAGTACTTGAGGGTGAGTCGGCATGGATTATTGGTATTAGAACGGAAATAAATTTTTAAACAACATCTCTTTTATAATTAGGATTAAAAAATGAAAAAAGTTTCACTTATTGTTTTACTAAGTATGTTCCTTACTGGTTGTGTATTACATAGAGAGCAAGTTGAAGATGATCTTAAAGAAAATGTAGCTGTAAATTGTTCTTCAGCTAAAGATGACTTGAAAGTTCTAGAAGGTGAGAAAGTTGGCCTTATTGGTCAAGTAGCTTCTGGTGTAACAATGGTTGCACCTGTTGGTTTAGCAGTTGGAATTTTGACTGGGACTATTGATACTAAGTTTAGAGTGACTACTGGAGAATATAACGATATGCTTGATAATCGTATTGCTCTAATTAAAAGATCATGTGGTCTATAAAGCTTCATTCTTTTTAAAAGCTATATGGCTATTACACATGAAGATTAAGGAATGGCAAGTTTAGTATTGTTAATTAAAGCCTCTCTTTAAATTGAAATGAACTGATATATAGTGGAATCGTATATAATATACGAAACCTTATAAAAGGTCTGTAGATTTTCTATAGGCCTTTCTTTTTGCCTAAATTTTTTGCTCATGCTCAGAGCATGTTTGTTTAAAACTCCCTTTTTAACCACTAAAATGATAACCACGACGGTTTAAAATGAATCAAGAAAACCCTTCGACACAATTTAATGCAAGCTTTGAACGTTGTATAAATGATCCTTTCTTTTTAGATCAGTTTTATGAGGTTTTTCTTTCAAGTTCAGAAGAGGTAAGTTTACTTTTCCATAATACTGATATGGGTACTCAAAAGGCTATGCTTATGACTTCTTTGGTGTATATGAGTAGAGCTAATAATGACGA
>Ga0209395_1003190_pt1 | contig 20642 bp, 14 predicted proteins | sample GOMGulsemesocosm_3_FD_184635 | JGI IMG/M metagenome (GOLD analysis project Ga0209395, IMG submission 184635) | Methane-oxidizing microbial communities from mesocosms in the Gulf of Mexico - GOM9D Gulf of Mexico (SPAdes) (version 2) | ecosystem: Environmental > Aquatic > Marine > Cold seeps... | reverse complement strand
TAACTTACTAATTTCATCAGAATTAGGAAATTCAGCTACAAATTTACGATAACTTTTTAGAGTATTGTTCAATCTTTCCAATTTTTTACTCTGAATACTGTTAATGGCCAATTCATAATTGCTTAATACACTTAAATTAAGTATTTCATATTTATACTTACTAGTTGGATATTTTACAATCAAATTGTCAAAAGCAACAACAGCAGCTTTGTAATTTTCAGTTTGATGATATAGTTTAGCAGATTCAAAATCTTTTAATTCTAATTTTGCATGTAAGTTATCCATTATTGAATTACAAGTGTCCATTTTTTCACTGTCAGGATACATGTCTGCAAAAACTTGTAGTTGATCTAAAGCGTTGAGTGTTTCTGTCTGGTCTAATGCATATTCTGGTGAATTATGAACAGAACACATAGCACTTAAAAATTGACATTCTTCAGTGTATTTACTACTTGGGTATTGGCTAATGAATCTTCTAAAATAATAAGAGGCTAAATAGTAATCTTTTAATTTATAATTACCCATGCAAAAGTAATAATATACTTTTTCACCTTCCATTGATAATTTGTAAAATGGTATGGCGCTTTCTAATAACGTGACAGCTTTTATATAATCACCAGTGTTATAATATTCAATTCCTTTTGTTTTCTTTAATTCATAATCTTCACTTTTAACTAATTTGTTATATTCATTACATGAAGTGATAACCGTTAAAAGGAGTAATAGAGATAAGATTTGTTTCATTGTCTAATATTATTTGCAGTGCAAAGATAACAGTTGATTTGTTAAAAAATGCAAAAATGGGATACGATAAACTAAAAAATGTGAATAAATTTTCATTAATCATCACTTGTAAGTCAAAAATACTGATAATTTTGCGAATTGAAAAATTCCCAAAACTTTGATTTTGGATAAAAATATAATTATGTCAGTAGATATTTTTGAGAAAATAAAAAATAATAGAGGACCTCTAGGTCAGCACGCTAAAGGTGTTCACGGTTATTTCACTTTTCCTAAGTTGGAAGGGGAGATATCAAACAAAATGTTGTTTAGAGGTAAAGAGTGTTTAGTTTGGAGTGTAAATAACTATTTAGGTTTAGCTAATGATCCAGAAGTAAGAAAAGCAGATGCAGATGCTTCTGCAGAATGGGGATTAGCTTACCCAATGGGATCTAGAATGATGACCGGTCAAACTTCTGAGCATGAAGCTTTAGAAAATGAATTGTCTGATTTTATGCAAAAAGAAGATACATTTTTAGTTAATTTCGGTTATCAAGGTATGTTATCTGCTATTGACGCATTAGTGGATAGAAAAGATGTAATCGTTTACGATTCTGAATCACACGCTTGTATTATTGATGGTGTAAGATTACACGCTGGTAAACGTTTTGTTTTCCAACATAATGATATGGATAGTTTTGAGAAACAAATGACTAGAGCAACTAGATTGGTTGGTGAAACTGGTGGTGGTATTTTAGTAATTACTGAAGGTGTTTTCGGAATGGCAGGTGATCAAGGTCTTTTAAAAGAGATTATTGAGTATAGAACATCTGGTAAGTATATGTTCAGATTATTCGTTGATGATGCTCATGGTTTTGGTACTATGGGTGAAACAGGAATGGGAACTGGAGAATTACAAGGGTGTCAAGATGGAATTGATGTTTATTTTGGAACATTTGCGAAATCTATGGCTTCAGTTGGTGCATTTATTTCTTCTACGGAAGATATCGTTGAGTTTTTAAGATATAACATGCGTTCTCAAGTATTTGCAAAATCTTTACCAATGCCGTTAGTTGTAGGTGCTAGAAAAAGATTAGAATTATTAAGAACTCAGCCAAGACATAAAGAAAATTTATGGAAGGTTGCAACTGCATTACAGGTAGGGTTAAGAGAAGCTGGTTTTGATATCGGAAAAACTAATTCTGCTGTAACACCAGTATTCTTAAAAGGGACTTTAGGTGAAGCAACTAATTTAACTTTTGATTTAAGAGAAAATTATAATATTTTCTGTTCAATTGTTGCTTATCCAGTTGTACCTAGAGATGTAATAATGTTAAGGTTGATTCCTACAGCAGTTCATACTTTAGAAGATGTAAAGTATACAATTGAAACGTTTAAAACTATTCAAGAAGGTTTACAAGCTGGAAAGTATAAAGCAGACGAATTAAAAGCAGTTGAAACTGATAAAAAATAAGAATAATTCTTAAAATATAAAAGCAGATTGATTCAGTTCAATCTGCTTTTTTTTGTTTCAAATCCTAATTTAGAATTAAGCCTTTTTAAAAATAAATGTGCCTATTAAAAAATAAGTGGTAATCCCAGCAAAAACAAATTTGTCTATGATTGATATTTGCTCGTTAAAATAGGGCATTCCTAAGAGTGTAATTGTGAATCCAGCATAAAAGAAATTACCTATTAAATAAAGAAGATACCCTGTGTTTTTTCGCCTGTAAATAAATACTAGGCCAATTAAACTAATAAATAGTAAAATGAAGACACCAACAGAATGTACGCTAAGCGTTTGAGTTGTATTCATTCCCCACCTATGCATAAAGGCGTATTTATGGCCTAATCTATCAAATGTGTCGGCTATCATTTTTGGGTTCTGTAACCTGTCCATTAATAAGATAGATAAAAATATTAAGCCTTGCCAAATTATAAAGTATAGCCAAATTCCAAACCCAAAAAACACAGAAACTCTAGTTAGATAGTTGGGTTTATCTTTTCCTAAAACAAAAGTTTTAATTTTTTGAATGACAGTTCGCTCGTCTATTTGTAATAACGCCATATGCTAATTTATCAATCCATTTTATATCCACACCACTTTCTGAAAATTCGTTTTTGAAGAAGTGATGGGATATCTACTTTGTTTATTTTATAGATCGGGAAATAATGTCTATTAGTGTGTGGGCTAACTATTTCAACTATTCTTCCGCCTCTGCTAATTGTTAATTCAATTTGATCATCTTTAAAGTAGTCTACCCACTTTTCTAAATCATTATTAACTTGACAACCATTAATAGATAGTATTTCATCACCTAAGGTTAGTTTTCCTAGTTCACCTGGGCTACTTGGTGCTTGCTGTTTAATGATGGTTTTATTGTTTTCAACAGCGGTTATTAATCCTAAAATACGTTGTGTTGCATTTGGATTGTCATGGGTGTTAACTTCTAAGCCTAATTTGAATAATACATCAGCCACAATAGGTTCAAATGAATTTGGCGCGTAAAAATAAGTGTCAAAAAATTCAGTTAAATCCTCTTTTGCAAATTCACTACAAATAGCAATGTAATCTTTGTCTGTGTAGCCAATGCCTTTTTTACCATATTCATTATACATTTTTGTCATCACATCATGCAGAGACTTATGGTTGTTAGTATTATGTCTTATGATGATATCTGTTACAAACGCTAAAATGGCACCTTCGTTATAGATAGAAACCTTTCGGTTAGGTATGCCTTGTTCATATCCATCAAGCCACGTGTCCCAGCTAGATTGTGCAACGGAATAATTGAAACGTCCAAAATTGTTAAAATGCTTTTGAAATAATTTTTCTAGTTCAGCTTTAAACCAATCCCACGTTTTAACATGAGATTCGCTTAAGTATAAGTCTCCCATATAAGTGGTTACTCCCTCTGCTACAAAACCTAAAGTTGAATAATTTTCTTTACTATAATCATAAGGCATCATTTCAGCTGGTCGAATAGCTTTAATGTTCCAGGTGTGATATAGTTCATGAGAGCTTACACCTAATAAATCATCATATAATTTATTCATTATTTCATAAGAGGGACCTAGTGATATTACTGTAGAGTTTTGATGCTCTACGCCATGATAAGCTCGAATGGGTTGAATTTGGAATAAGAAATGATATTCATCAACAGGAAAGTGACCAAAGTTTTTGATTTGTAGTCTTGTAAATTTTAAAAAATCTGCTTTTACTTTTTTCCAGTCCATTTTAGCTTCACCTTGAACCCATATGTGAAACAATACTTTATTTTCTTTGTACGTTTCATGTTGCATTGATGCAGAAGCGATAAAAGGACAATCTACTAATTCATGATAGTCTTTAGTCGTAAGAATATTATTCTCAAAGGCAATACCACTTGCGATTTCAAAATTATCTGGAATTATAACTTTTAAATGGCAAGGGCTTAATTGTTGCTCTTTAATATAAGCTAAACAGTTAACTGGATTGACATATAGTTGAGTGTCATCCATAAAGGTTGAACCTGCATTTAAAGTGTTGGCGTAAAATTGATAGGTCACAGTAATTTCATCCGTGTTTGACGTATCAACTCTCCATTCGTTTTTTGATGTCTTGGTATTTACCAATTGCTTGTTGTCATCACCTAATACCTTCCAGTGGTTTACATTTTTTGAAAAATCGGCTAATTCATATCTACCAGGACGCCAAGTTGGAAATGTTATGGTTGTTGAATTTAAGTCGGATACATTAAAAATTGCTTTAATTTTAATGTATTGATTATGGGGTTGGTAATATTCAATTTCGTAATTCATGATTTGATAATTGGATTGTAAGTGGTGTAGTTTTGAATTTGATTAATAGGATAGTTTATCACATTATTATTTCGGTTCTAGAACGCTAATATTGGAAATAAATTAAATATTTCTAGATGTATGCCTAAGAGGATGAAATTAGAAAAAGTGGAGATAAAATATGTTTAGTTTTCATAGTAAACAAATTTAATATTTTCTGCTAAACAAAAAAAGTTTAGGGCAAAAAAAGTGGGTAAGCTACTTATATCGCACCGCTCAACCATCTACCCTTGCTATGTTCCCATCCTGGGGGATTCAACAGGAGCTGGTCGTACAAGACTTACCCACGACAAAGGTAATAACTAATTGTTTACTGACAAGGTTTATTGATAAAAAAAAACTTTTTTTTTCACAAAATTTAACTTGAACAATGATAGAGTCAGGAGTTGTTTTGTAAAGGAGTTTTCTAACCGTCTATATATTAGTTGTTAAGTATGAATAGAGGGTGATAATGATTACATAGTCTAAGTTTGAAATTAATATTGATTTTAATAAATCAATTAGAAATACGATTGAATTAAGAGGGTAGAGTATATATTGAATTCATGCTTAAAACTAGTTTAGTAGAAATAATTAAATATAGTATTAGAATGACTTAAATAATATAGATTTTAAAGTTTTTAATTTTCTGTTAAAAACAGTTAAATATCTATTTACTACATTTTAGTAATGAACTGTTAAAATTTCATATTTTTCATTTTTATTATTTTATATTTGCCTTTCATAAAATTAGAATATGTTTAAAAAAATACTTTTAATAGTAATTGTTAGTTTTTTCTCAATCAACTTAATGGCACAAGGTACAGTGAGAGGTTTTGTTAAAAGTACAAAGGATGGTAATGCCATTCCTTTTGTAAAAGTATTTGTTGATGATACTGGACTCGGTGCAAACACTGATTTTAATGGGTTTTATTCTATTCCAAAAGTACCAAATGGTACCTATACACTAACAGCTGAGAATGTTGAATTTGAAGCGTTTTCTAAAAAGATTACTGTAACTAAAGGTAAAATTGTAACAGTAAATATTGAAATGAAGCCAGGGAAGGTGTTAGATGCAGTTATTGTTGATGGTGAAAATAAAGACAAGAAGGTGGAAACAAGAGTGTCTGTTTTGAAAATAACATCTAAAGATATTTTAAGAGTACCAACTACAGGTGGTGATGCTGATATTGCTACTTATTTTCAAACCGTTCCAGGTGTTGTGTCTACTGGTGATCAAGGTGGGCAGGTTTATGTTCGTGGAGGTACACCAATTCAAAATAAAATTTTATTAGATGGAATGACGATTTATAATCCATTTCATTCAATTGGATTTTTCTCGGTATTTGAAACAGATTTGATTCAATCTGCAGATATTCATACAGGTGGATTTAATGCTAAATATGGTGGTCGTATTTCTTCTGTAATGGATGTTAAATATAGAAATGGAAATTCAAAACGATTTTCTGGATTAGTGGCAGGTTCACCATTCTCAGCAAAAGTATTATTAGAAGGCCCATTGTCAGAATCAGGTGATGTGTCATTTGTGTTTTCGTCTAAATTATCCTTATTAGAACAAACTTCTAAAGCGTTATATCCTTATATTAATAATGGAGAAGGATTACCATTTAATTTTGCTGATGCCTATGGTAAGGTCTCATTTAATGGAGGCGCTGGTAGTACGTTTAATGTATTTGGTTTTTCATTTAGAGATAATGTAAATTATCAAGGAGCTTCAGAATTAAAATGGATAAGTAATGGAATGGGAACCAATTTTGCATTTGTGCCTCAAGGGTCGCAATTATATATGAAAGGAAGAGTTAATTATTCATCTTATGATATAACGTTAACGGAAGAAAGTGTAGATGATAGAACGTCATCAATTGCAGGTGGAGAAATGGCGTTTGATTTTACATATTATTTAGAAGGAAGAAGTCAATTAGATTTTGGATTTGGATTTAATTATTTCAGCACAGAGTATAAATTTGGAGATTATGAAGATAAAAATAATGCACCTGAAGCAGGGGCTTATATATCTTATAGAAAGGTAACTAAAAGAGTAGTACTTGAACCAAGTATTCGTTTTCAAGGGTATTCATCTGTTGGACAATTAACAGCTGAGCCAAGGTTAAGTGCTAAAATTAATATTAATGAAAAAATTAGAGCAAAATTTGCAGGAGGGTATTTTACTCAAAATTATACGAGTACAACTTCAGATAAAGATGTTGTAAATTTATTTTATGGTTTTTTACAAGCACCTTCTAACTTGCCCTCAAAATTCACAAAACAAAACGGAACAGAAGTTGAAGTTGATAATGGTTTGCAGAAAGCGTATCATTCAATTGCTGGTGTTGAAGTTGACTTATCAAAAAGAATATCTTTAAATGTAGAAGGGTATTACAAGTGGTTTACTCAAATGACAAATATTAATAGTAATAAAATATACCCAGATTTAGCACCACAGTATTCGAATATATCAGATCATTTAAAAAAGGAATTTATTGTAGAAAATGGTCAGGCTATGGGGGTAGATGTTGTTTTGAAATATAATACTAAAAAATTATATTTATGGAGTGTATATTCATTAGGTAAGGTGACAAGATGGAATGGATTTGATGAGTATTCGCCTATTTTTGACAGACGTCATAATGTTAATTTAGTTGGAAGTTATACATTTGGTAAAGATGAATCTTGGGAAGGAACTGTTAGATGGAACTTGGGTTCAGGATTACCATTTAAACAAACTACTGGAGTAGGTGAAGTTCCTGAATTTACAAATGTAGATCAAGATTACTCAACAGGTAATAGTAGTGAGATTTCATTTCTTTATGATACTCAAAATAACGGTAGGTTATCAACTTATCACCGTTTAGATATTAATTTAAAGAAAACGATTAAGTCAAAAAAGTATGAGAATATGAAATGGGAAATTATTGCAGGTGTAACGAATGCTTACGATAGAGATAACATTTTTTATGTAAATAGGGTAACTAATAAAAAGGTATATCAATTACCAATCATGCCAAGTTTAGCATTGTCTTGGAGGTTTTAATATCATAATCTCAGTAATGTTAGGTGGTAAATAGCAATCTAAGAAACGTTTTTTAATTGAATTTTTAAGAATTTATTTTTTAAAACCATACATATATATGTATGGTTTTTTTGTGAGTTTTAGATTACAAGTTGAATTGTATTAGTGGTTGAATAACCTTGTGTATGTGTGTCTCCTAATACATAGATTTCCCCCCGTTTATGTAAAATTCATCTGAAAAATATACCTTGATAGACTATTTTTGCATAGAAATCTCTAGACGAGATTTTCTATAAAAATTATTGTAAATAGGGTATGAAAGGAAGATGTTTATTAATAGTATTAGTATTGTTTTTAACAACAAATAGTAGTGCGCAATGTGCAGTTGGAGAAGTAGAGTTAATAATAAATACTTTTGGTGGGTCGTATTCGTCAGAAAAATGGGTAAACATTACTACAGGGATTAACGGGACGGGCACAGTGGTTTGGTCACAAGGAAGTGGAACTATTGGTAATGCTAGTGGATTTCTTTCAAATGAAACTATTTGTGTAACTAGTGGAGTTACATATTACTTTAATGCTTATGATGAGTATGGTGATAGTTGGGATGGATCAGAGTATACGGTTGAAACTTGTACAGGTATGGTAATTAGTGAGGTTGATCCTGATAATAGTGATGGTATTTCAGATGTTGGTTGGGGAGATGGTACTGAACTTGAATCTTCCCAGATGTTTGTAGCTAACACTCCAATAATTACTAATGATTTTTGTGAAGATGATGCTGTTGAAGATTTATGTGCACCAGCTTCTTATAGTTCAACTTCTGGAAAAGCAGGAATTGCTATTATATTAGTGACTGATGATAATCCTGCTGATCTAACATTTGAATTGTATGATTTTGATGGTAGCTTAATGTCAGATGAAACTGCACTGGGTGCATTATCAGCTAACTCTGTATATGTTATTTACGACAACCCCTGTTATGATGTTTTAACTACTGCAGGGATTCCATCAGATTTAGATTTACATGATTCTTTTGGAGATGGAATATACGACAATACAGCATCATTGTCAGGTGGTGGTGTTTATGTTTATTATTATGCAGCAGATGCAATTGAAAATATTACTAATGATATTGATGGTGATGGAAAAAATTACATTACTCCGGGAACTGGTGGTTTTCCTTCGTTTTATACGGCTGCTACTAACAAAAGAACGTCTCCACCTTCTCATACTAATACTTTATCAAACGTGTTTTTTCCTCCTTCTACTTCTCACGAATATGTGAGTGCAGGTGTTTGGAGTGGTACAGGTGTGACTAATAATGGGACTACAACGAAAACTTACTTCTCAGGGTTAGCAGGGTTAGAAAGAACAGTTATATTTAATAGTGGACCTGGTCAATTTGACCCAACAGTTCCTGGAGTAGGAGAAAATAATGATATTGTGTACTCATATTATGATGTGTATGGTTCTGCAGGTCCAGCAGCATGTAGTTCAACTGCTATAACAACAACTTCTGTTGATGTACATGCTAAACCAACGATTACACCTGTTCTTGATCAAGTTTGTTCAGCAGCGACTTATGATGTAACCTTAAATATAGATTTAGGAACGTATAATGTGAGTGTAGATGAAGATGGGGTAACACCATTTGTAATTACTGGAACCGGAGGAACGATTTCTACAGCAAGTTTGTCAGGGACTGGAGTACAACAAGTAACAATAACGGGTATACCAAGTGGTAATACTTGGAGTTTAGATGTAGCTGACGCTTCAGGTATAAGTTGCGGGATTCTAGGAACAACTGGAGACTGTATTACTGTTTTGCCTATTCAATTAGTTAAATTTGATGCTTATGAAAATAATAGAGGAACTATTAATGTAGATTGGCAAACAAAATCAGAAAGTAATAATGATTATTTTACTGTTGAATCTTCTTTAGATGCAATGGATTGGGATGAAGTGAAAAATGTTGATGGTGCAGGAAATAGTAGTCGACCTATTGACTATAGAATAATAGACGCAAAGCCAAGTGGAAATATTATTTATTATAGATTAAAACAGACTGATTTTAATGGTGATTATTCGTATTCTGAAGTTGATTTAGTAAGTTTTGATGATAGTGAGTTTTCAGTTTATCCAAATCCAACAAACGATTATATTAATATGATTGGGAATCGTTTTGAATTAAAAGATGTGAAAATTTATAATTTGTTAGGTCAAGATATTACGCATGACATTATGATAGAGCAAATTTCAAATGGATATAAAATGTCGGTAAATGATTTAACGGCTGGTGTTTATTATATTAAAACAACTACCTTTGCGACAAGTTTTGTCAAAAAGTAATTTATGATTAAGGTAGTTTTTGTTTTGTTGTTTTCATGTTTGTTTTTCAAGGCGTCTATTGCGGGTGATGGTAATAAAAGTACTGGCTTATTTAAAAAAGATTTTATTCATAAAAACAGAAGAGCAAAATATCCTTTAGGTGTGAATTTATTACTGCTAGGTCCTTCTGAACTAATAGGGACATCATTGGATTTTTTTATTACACCTAATGTTAATTTTGAAATTGGCGTTGGTTTGGATAATAATAAAGCTATTCAACCAAATTATTTTTCGGGTTTAAAATATCATCTTCTTGGAAATACAATAACCAATACTACTTTTTATGCAGGTGGTTATTTTAAAAATAATTTTACGAATACGACTAGTGGTATTCTACAAGAATTATACTTTCCTATAGGTTTGCAAAAAATTAAAAGAAATAAATTTACTTGGAACTTAGAATTAGCATATAAATATGATGTGGAAAATGCTAAGTCAATTGTGTGGGGTGGATTTAAAATAGGATATAGATTTAAAATAAGAAAAAGTAAATTGAATCTTAATTAATTTTCGTTCGAGAATTTTATAAAAACCGTGTTACTTTCTAACTATTTTAGTATTTACTAATTAAAGTAGATATGAAAAAAATGGTTATATGTGTTGTTTTGATCATTGGTGTATGGTCTTGTGAGGTTAATGAGCGTGACTATGAAATGTTAGAAAAAAAGGCTTTTGTTTCAAATTCACAAATACGACCTCCATTGACCAATTGTTTACCTACTCCAGAGTGTTTTCAAATTAATAATTCAACGGATACTGTTTTAATTAGTGCCAAAGGGAATTATATTTCAATTCCTAAAAATTGTTTTATTAATGCAGATGGAGAGGGTGTGGTGGATGATATATCAATTTCATTTAATGAGTATTTAAATCCGAGTGATATTTTGTTATCTGGTATTCCAATGATTTATATGGAAGGAGAGGATACTCTTAGTTTTCAATCAGCAGGAATGTGTGAAGTGTTGGCTACAAATAAGCATGGACCGTTGACGCTAAAGGCTGATAAACAAATTGAAATTGGTTTAAGGAGTTTAGCTCAGGATAATGATTATAATTTATATTATTTTGACACATTAAGCGGGGCGTGGTTGGAGAAGGAAAAGAATTTACCTGTTTTGTTAGCAAATGAATTACCAATTGTTCCAGTTAATCTACAAATGGCAGACACGAATTCTATTTTGGAATTGAATATTGAAAATTACCAAATGAGGCCATTGTATAGAATGTGGCACCGTTCAAAATTCTGTATTTATGGTGAATATAAACTAATTAGTTCTGATAGTTCAATTTGGTGGTATGATATGACTATTAACCCAACTAAAAATAGAGATTTATATGATTTAACGTTTAATGGGGTAGATGAGGATAGTAGACAGTATGAATATAATTTAACGGTTCAACCCGTTATTGATTCAGCAAATTATTCTCAGGAATTTGAAAATTTTCAAAGTAACATGTTAGCATATATTAAAGCGTTAGCGTCTTATAAAATAGAATTAGCGAACAGTGTTACTAATGGGTTGAGGGTTCAAACTGAATTAGCACAGGTGAAAATAGATGAAGATGTTAGAACATCCGCAGAACGTTTGCAAGATAGTTTAGCCATGGTTGAATACTTGAAAGAAGATAGTTTACGTCAAATTAAACGCGCTATAGATGATAGCTTAATTGTAATTCAAACTCAGCAATGGAAAGCTCAAAAAAATGAAAGGTATAAGTCGAATAGAACACGTGTAGAAGTCATGCGTTCGTTTAAAATTAACCAAATGGGTGTGTTTAATTGTGATCGATTCTATAAAAGGCCTATAGTAACTACAAAAGCGTTTGCCATGATTGTTGACGAAAAAGCTAGACGATTTGATACAGCTTATTTGGTGGATGTAAAATCAAACGCAGTATTAAATTACTTGAAATTTTCAGTAAACAGTTATCTAATTGATTTGGATATGAATGCTTATGTGTTTATAGGCATATTGGGAGGGGAGGTTTATATGACAAATTTAGCCTTGGATGATGTGACTGAATATGAAAATTATATACCAATGAAACACATCAGTACAGAAGAGTTGAAAAGTTTATTAAATTAGAGTGGGTATGTTAGGTGTAAACATGATCAAATTTCATTAAATTAATTAATGATAATAAAAAATGAACCTTTTTTTATGTACCTTGTACTATAAGTCAAATATCAAACAATGCGTAAACTTATTCTTCTTATTCTTCTGAACTTTTCATTTCTATCTTTTGCACAGCAAAATTTAGTTGAGTTAAAGGAGGGTTTTTCAAGAGCTATCATTAATAAAGATTATGATTTGTTAGTTAGTTCAGCGAAAAAAATGGAGCTAAAATTCACAGGGAATCATGAGCGGTATTACATTGATGTCTTAAAAGGAGTACCTGAAAACGCTATACTTATTACAAATAATCTTGAAGATACGTACGGTTTGTTATGTTTACAACTTTATAGTAAGTATAGAACAAGTGTAAGTGTAATCTCATTAGGATTAATGAAATCATCTCCAAAATATGCTACAACGATTTTAAATAAGCATAATATCAGTACAGGTTTTGATGAAATAAGCCCATCTATTTACTTGTCAAGAATTTTAAAAGAATCAGAACAAAAGGTGTTTATATCCTTAACTGTTAATCCTAAGGTGTATGCTGATTATAAGAAAGAGTTGTTTATTACTGGATTATCACTCGAATATAAATCTGCTAATAATTACCAAAGCCTAGTGAGATTTAATGAGTCAATAAAAGAGGTATTGTTTACAGTGCAACATTTAACTATAGAAAAAAAAATGTATGCTAATTATTTACCACCATTGTTAACATTGTATAAAATGAATATAGAGAGGTGGGGGGAGAGTAAGAAAGTTAGGTCTAGAATACTTTGGATTGCAAAATACTTAGAAGTTGAAAATGAGGTAACAGAACTATTAAAAACATACGAAAAATAGTGTAATATAAATTAATGAGGCTTTTTAAAAAGAATTATAAAACATATTCTGATGAAGAACTGATGTCCTTTTTTATTAAAGGAGACAGGGATGCCTTTAAGCAAATTTACGAACGTTATGGAACGTATTTAGTTAACTTTTTTAATAGTAAACTATGGCAAGATAGAGAAAAAGCAGAGGATTTTACACAAGAGTTATTTGGGAAAATAATTGATAGACCTGCTATGTTTGATACAACTAAAAAGTTTAAAACTTGGTTGTTTACCATAGCTAGTAACATGTGTAAAAATGAATATAAACGCGTTGAAATTAGAAAAAATCATAGAAATGATTTGCCTGTAGGGTTTGAAGCAAAAGACAGTAATGAGTTACAAGATAGATCAGTAGATAAAAATTCCTTCTCGGATAGTTTACAATTCGAATTGAATGGTTTAAATGACAAGCATAAGGATGTATTTGTATTAAGGCATTTTGATGGTTTATCAATGAAAGAAATTGCAGAGGTATTGGAGATTAATGAAGGAACAGTAAAGTCAAGATTACATCATGCAACTAAAACATTAGCTTCAAAATTGGAAGTGTATAGAAAAATTATAGCATAAAATGGAAATAGAACACATCATAAAAACTAAACATTATTTTGAACTCACAGCTGAGGAATTAGCTGAGGTTTCGAACTATGCTTCAAATGAAGTTGAGTATGATGATATGAAATCATTTTTGATATCAACACATAAGACTGTTCAGAATCAAAAAATTAAAAAGACAGAGGAGTTGGATAAAAAAGTTTTAAATTATTTGAATCATTCCTATTCACAAGCCACACCGTGGTATAATTCGGTTTTACTTTTTTTGTTTCCTAGGGATAAACAATTTTTTAAATATCCCGCTTTTCAAATTGCAATTGCATCATTGTTTGTGATTGGAGTATTCAATGTCATCAATTTTTCAAGTTTTGATAAAAATGAAATGGCATTTGAAGATGTTCAGAAATATGAATCAAAAGAAGAGATTCAGCCTGAAGTAACAGAGGCTTCAGATTCAAATAGGTTGGAATTTAAAACTAATAATGTTGAGGTGATTGAATCGGAATTAGAGGAGGGAGAGGAATTGATACAATCAGAACTCTCTACTCCAATTAATACGGTATCAAATAGTTCTGGATTAGTAGAAGAATTAGCCTCTTTTGATGAGGTAGAAGATACAGATTTTGAAGACGTAGCTGAAGAAATTCAAGTTGTAGAGTTGAATGACGCCGTGCCTGCAGCTTTAAGTGAAAAATTATTTAGTAAAGATATAGCAATTGAAGAGGATGTTGAAGCAGAGAGTGTTACCATAGCACCAAGTGTACGTGCTAATCAGAGTGTTAATAAAGAAGTGACTCAAAAAGACCTTGAATTTAGCGAATATGATAAACTTAGTGTTAAAAAAGCTAAGACGTCAGCTAAATTAGAATCAATATCAGGAAACGGTTCTAGTTCATCAACAGTAAAACAAGTTTCTATCGAATCGACTCCTGAATTATTTCAATTCTTTTTTGAAGTAAAATAACATATAGTTTTCATTCATTTCAAATCGTTAACTTTGTAGTTAAATTTACGTTTTATGAATTTTAATATCCACGATACATTTACAACTGAATTACCTGCAGATCCGATTGAAAAAAATCATAGACGTCAAGTTGATGCTTGCTTTTCATATGTCACTCCGAAGCAAACGAAAAAACCTGAGTTAATCCATGTGTCTGATGATATGTTAAATAGGCTAGGTTTGTCAAAAGAAGATTCTAAATCAAACCTGTTTTTAGAAGTGTTTACAGGGAATGCTGTATATAAAAACACAACTCCGTTTGCCATGTGTTATGGCGGACATCAGTTTGGAAATTGGGCTGGTCAATTGGGGGATGGCAGAGCGATAAATTTATTTGAAGTTGATTACAACAATAAACATTGGGCTGTACAGTTAAAAGGGAGTGGCGAAACACCATATTCTAGAACGGCTGACGGTTTAGCGGTTTTACGTTCATCTGTTAGAGAGTATTTGTGTAGTGAAGCTATGTTTCATTTAGGTGTTTCTGGAACTAGGGCGTTAAGTTTATCTTTAACAGGAGATCAAGTTATGCGTGATGTCTTGTATGATGGAAATGCAGCCTATGAAAAAGGAGCAATAGTTTGTAGAGTGGCGCCAACATTTATTCGTTTTGGTAGCTTTCAAATTTTATCAGCACGAGAAAATTTTGATGGATTAAAGCAATTAGTAGAGTATACAGTTGATCATTTTTACCCTAGTATAAAAGGTGATATAAAAGAAAAGACGGTAGAATTATTTAGGCAAGTTTCTCATAATACAATCAAAATGATCGTGGATTGGCAACGCGTTGGATTTGTGCATGGTGTGATGAATACTGATAATATGTCCATTTTAGGTGAAACTATTGATTATGGACCATATGGCTGGTTGGAAGGATATGATTTTAATTGGACGCCAAATACAACGGACGCTCAAAATAAACGCTACCGTTTTGGCAATCAACCGAACATTGGGCTTTGGAATTTATTACAATTGGCAAATGCACTGTATCCGTTAGTAAATGATGCAGAACCATTTCAATCTGTTTTAGATAATTATCAATTTGAATTTGATACTCAATATCATGATATGATGAAATCTAAATTAGGATTGTTGGCTGATAAAGAGTCGGATAAACAACTAATAGCTTCATTAGAAAATAACTTACAACTCACGGAGACGGATATGACTATTTTTTTTAGAAATTTAGCGAGTATAAATTCTGAAACTATATTATCTGAGGACAAGAACGTGATTATTACAAAAGCGATTGATGAAGCGTTTTATATAACCAGTGATGTGAGTGATGCTATTCGTACAACTTGGAAAGATTGGGTTTTAATGTATATCACTAGACTTGGTTTGGAAGAGCAAACTAATCAGAAAAGAGTAGAGGCAATGAGTTTAGTGAATCCCAAATATGTATTTAGAAATTATATGGCACAATTGGCTATAGATGATGCTGATAAAGGTAATTATAAATTGATTGATGAATTGTATCAATTGTTTAAAAATCCTTATGCTGAACAAGTTGAAAGTGAAAAATGGTTTGCCAAACGACCAGAATGGGCAAGAAATAAGGTGGGGTGTTCTATGTTATCTTGTAGTTCATAATTAAGAATAAGAGAGTTTCAAGTATTATTTCCAAACAGTAGACCACAAAAAACAAAATACTATCTTTGCTATTATGCAAAAATTACGCTATTTATTATTTCCAATAACTATAGTTTATGTAATCATTACTATGTTTAGGAATTGGTTATATAAAGTAAAGATTAAACGTAGCTTTAAATTCAGTATCCCTGTTGTAAATATTGGGAATTTAAGTGTTGGCGGAACGGGTAAAACACCACACACAGAGTATTTAATAAAACTATTAAAAGATTCACATCATCTAGCTACATTAAGTAGAGGGTATGGTAGAAAAGAATTTGGATTTAAAATAGCGGACGAAAAAACAACGTCTAGGCAAATAGGTGATGAGCCTTTACAATTTTATAAGAAGTTTGGATCGGAGATTACAGTTGCAGTAGAAAGTGATCGGGTTAAAGGGGTGATGGATATTTGTTATGAAAAAGAGGAAACAGATTTAGTACTATTAGATGATGCGTTTCAACATAGATCAATTCAACCAGGTTTTAATATTTTATTAACGGACTATAATCGTCCTTTTTATAACGATTATGTATTGCCCGTAGGTGATTTAAGAGAGCTTAGAAGTGGTAAGAATAGAGCTGATATTATTATCATGACAAAATGTTCTGACTTTAAAAGTTTAAATAAATTAGAATTAACGAAAAAAATCAATCCAGCTAAACATCAATCTGTATTTTTTTCAAAAGTAATTTATGGTAATGTGTATGAGTTAAATACTTTTAAAGTCACTGATAATACTAAGAAAAATATTATTTTAGTGACAGGTATTGCAAAGCCAAATCCATTGTTAAATTACCTTAAAAAAAGTTACAATGTGTTAGAACATTGTAAATTTACAGACCATTATAGATTTAAAGAAAAAGACATTGATGATATTAGCAATTTATTAATTAAATTTGCTGAGCTTGACCCCATAATCATAACTACAGAGAAAGATGCTATGCGTTTAATTGGTTGTGAATTTGAAGCGAAAGTTAAGCGACAACCGTGGTTTTACCAAACCATTACAGTTGAGTTAGATGATAAAGAGAAATTTGATAAATTAATTTTAGATTATGTACAAGAAAATCGTAGAGACTACTGAGTTTATTCATAACGCTGTTCCTTTTAAGCCTGAAATAGGTGTGATTTTAGGGACAGGACTTGGAGGGTTAGTTCAAGAAATTGATGTGAAATATGAATTAAACTATTCAGATATTCCAAATTTCCCAGTATCAACAGTTGAAAGTCATTCAGGTAAATTAATTTTTGGAACTTTAGGTGGTAAAAATGTTATTGCAATGCAAGGGCGTTTTCATTATTATGAAGGGTATGACATGAAAGAAGTGACTTTTCCTGTTAGAGTAATGAAAATGTTAGGGATAAAGAATCTGTTTGTTTCTAACGCTTCTGGTGGTGTAAATCCTGATTTTAAAGTTGGAGAAATAATGGTGATTAGTGACCATATCAATACCTTTCCAGAAAATCCGTTAAGAGGAAAAAATTTGGACGAGTTAGGTTCGCGTTTTCCAGACATGAGTGATGTGTATGATGTTGAAATGAGACAAATTGCACTTGATATAGCCAAAGAAAATAATATTGATATTTCAGAAGGTGTATATTTAGGATTAACAGGACCAAATTTAGAAACACCTGCAGAATACAAATATTGCAGAACAATAGGAGCAGATACCGTGGGTATGTCAACAATTCCAGAAGTAATTGTGGCTCGCCATATGGACATTCCAGTATTTGCCATTTCAATTATTACTGATCTAGGTGTAGAAGGGAAAATTAAAAAAGTATCCATTCCAGAAATAATTGCTGTTGCTAATAAGCAGGAGCCAAAAATGACTCTTATCATGAAAGAGTTAATTTCTAGAATATAATTAATAATATAATAGTATTACAATTACCGGAGTTATAAAAAATGGAAATTAGTAAAGAAATTAGAGACAAGTATAGAGTTGTAATAGGATTAGAGGTTCACGCCCAAATGCTAACAAAGTCTAAAGCCTATTCCAATGATAGAAATGAATATGGAGCTGTACCCAATACGAATGTAAGTGCCATTACATTGGGGCATCCTGGTACATTGCCTTTCATGAATACAAAAACGATTGATTATGCGATAAAAATGGGGATAGCCTGTGATTGTGATATCGCAGAAAATCAATATTTTGCACGTAAAAATTATTTCTACCCCGATTTACCAAAGGGATATCAAATTACGCAGGATACAACACCAATTTGTACGGGTGGTTTTATTACAGTAAAAAATGCGAATGATGAAAATGTGAAGATTGGATTAACTCGAATTCACATGGAGGAAGATGCCGGTAAGTCTATTCATGATATTGACCCTTTTAATACATTGGTTGATATTAATAGAGCTGGTGTACCTTTAATTGAAATCGTATCTGAACCAGATATTACAACATCTCAAGAGGCTTACAATTATGTAACTGAAGTTAGAAAATTGGTGCGTTATTTAGAAATTTGTGATGGAAACATGGAAGAAGGTTCTATGCGTTGTGATGCAAACATTTCTGTAATGTTAAAAGACGCTAAAGAGTTTGGAAGTAAAGTTGAGGTTAAGAATATGAACTCAATTAGAAATGTAAAAAATGCAATTGAGCACGAAATTGTACGTCAAATTATAGAAGTAGAAAAAGGAGAAACCATTTATTCTGAAACTAGAAATTATGATGCTTTAAAAGATGTAACAACAGCCATGCGTTCGAAAGAGGCGGCTAATGATTACAGATTTTTTCCGGAGCCAGATTTGCAACCAATTAGGATAACTCCAGCGCATATTGAGAAAATGCAAGCTGAAATGCCTCCTTTACCAAACTTCTTGTTTAACAAGTATACTAAAGAATTAGGGTTGTCAGAATATGATGCAAATAATTTAACGGATTCAAAAGACATTGCCTTATTTTATGAAGCAATAATCAATTATACAAAAAATTATAAGTCAGCAGCTAACTGGTTAATGGGAGATATCAAGTCTTACTTAAACCATTATGCAGTTACGATTTCAGAGTTTCCTATTTCAGCAGAGCACATTGCTGGATTAATTCAAATTATTGATGAGTCTAAAATTTCGCATAATTTGGCAGGACAAAAAGTATTTCCTAAAATGTTAGAAGAGCCAAACAAAACGGCTTCACAAATAGCAGAAGAAAACAATTGGATTCAAGATTCAAATGATGATAGTTTAGCAGGATTTGTTCAGGAAATTATTAATGAGAATCCTGATGAAGCGGCTAGATTTAAAGCTGGTGAAAAAAAATTAATGGGATTATTCATGGGACAACTAATGAAAAAGAGTAAAGGAAAAGCAGATCCTAAGACGGCAAGCAAATTGATAAATAAAATGATGGGCTAGGTTTGAAAGATAATCAACCTCAGATAAGAATATAATACTAACAAAAAAATGGCGCATTTAGCGTTGAGTAAAATAAAAACAATTATGAAAAAATTATTGAAGTACGCATTAGCATTAACATTAGTGACAACGGCTTTCACATCATGTGACAATAGACCTAAAGATTCAGATATTGAAGGACGATTTATTGATGTAGAATTAGAAGGTGCAGAAGATGGTACTAAGATTCAATTATTTTCTTTTCAAGAAGGAAAAGAAGTGTTAATCGATTCAACTGTTGTTAAGGAAGGTCAATTTAGATTAGAAACTAAAACGAAAGAATTAAGGTTTTACTATATGATGTACAAAGAAGGAGAAGTTCCTGTTGTATTGTTTTTAGATGAAGATTCTGAAGGAGTTACAATTTCTGGTAATGTTGAAAAATTAGCCGAAAATTATGAAGTAACTGGATCTAAATATTCAAAAGAATTTAAAGATTACCAAGATTTTTCTTACCAATTTATTGATGGAAAAACTGCAATTTATACTGAAGTTAAGCAAATAGGAATGGCTGATTCTAGTAAAGTAAAAGTTTTAATTGATAAATTAGATAGTTTAAATAATATTACGAAAGTATATGCTGCAGATTATATAGCAAAAGATCCTGCTTCGCCTGTATCTTGGATGATGCTAAATGAATTCTACCCTACTACAGGTTTAGATGGTTATGACATGTCTCAATTAGAAAACTTTGACATTGTAGCAAAAGCAATTAGAGAAAAGTATTCTTATTCAGAGTATCCAGCATTAATTGAGCAAGATGTTCAAGCGTTAAGAAATCAAATTAAAATGATGGAAGATCAAAAAGCAATGCAATCTTCAGCTCCAACTTCTCAATTAGCACCAGATATTCAATTAGAAGATCCAAATGGAAATGTAATTGCGCTATCATCTTTAAAAGGACAAGTTGTATTATTGGATTTTTGGGCATCATGGTGCAAGCCTTGTCGTCAGGAAAATCCAAATGTTGTTGCAGCATATAATAAATATAAAAATGAAGGATTCACAATTTATTCTGTATCTTTAGATGAAGATAAAGCAGCTTGGGAAAAAGCAATCGTTGCGGACAACCTTTCTTGGGTAA
>Ga0209395_1003189_pt1 | contig 20648 bp, 16 predicted proteins | sample GOMGulsemesocosm_3_FD_184635 | JGI IMG/M metagenome (GOLD analysis project Ga0209395, IMG submission 184635) | Methane-oxidizing microbial communities from mesocosms in the Gulf of Mexico - GOM9D Gulf of Mexico (SPAdes) (version 2) | ecosystem: Environmental > Aquatic > Marine > Cold seeps... | reverse complement strand
GCTCAGTTGGTTAGAGTATCGGTTTGTGGTACCGAGGGTCGCGGGTTCGAATCCCGTCTTCCACCCAAAAGCAAAAGCCTTTCAGAAATGAAAGGCTTTTTTTGTGGAAAAAACTTAAAAAGTGATATAAAAAAAGCTATTCCAATAGAATAGCTTTTAGTTTCTTATGTAAAATCAAAAATTTAATTTCCGTCTCTATCTACTTTAATACGTTCATCACTATTAGCTAATTCCCAAGCCGTATGGAAAATTAGTTTTGTACGAGTTGTCATTAAAGGGTAATCAATTTTATCTGGAGTGTCAGTAGGTTTATGGTAATCTTCATGAATACCACTAAAGAAAAACACTGCAGGAACTCCTTTTTTAGCAAAGTTATAATGATCAGAACGGTAATAAATACGTTGTGGATCATTTCTGTCGTTGTATTTGTAGTCCAATTTAAAGTCAATTAAGTTCTTATTTGCCTTTGTAACAGCAGCATCTAAACCAGTACTTAATCTATCAGCACCAATTACATATACATAGTTTGGGACATCTTTATGTTCCGGGTCAACACGACCAATCATATCTACATTAATATTAGCAACTGTATTAGCTAAAGGAAATACTGGATTTTCTGAATAAAATCGTGAACCAAACAGTCCTTTTTCTTCTCCAGTAACATGTAATATTAAAACAGAACGTTTTGGTCCATTACCATCAGCTTTTGCTTTTTGAAAAGCTTCAGCCATTTCTAATAAAGCTACAGTTCCTGATCCATCATCATCAGCACCACTATAAATTTCCCCATCATGTTGTCCTATATGATCTAAATGCGCGGAAAGAACGACTATTTCTTCAGGTTTTTCTGATCCTTTAATAAAGGCCAATACGTTTTCAGAATCATTTTTTGCCTTTCCTTCAAAATAAGCTACAGGTATATTCTGATAATAATTTTCAGTACCACCATATGCAGAAGGAATCCCCATTTTTTGATATTCTTTCTTTAAAAATTCAACAGCTTTCTTTTGCCCTGGCTCTCCAGTATCTCTTCCTTCAAATTCATCAGAAGCATAAATATATAAATCCGTTTTCATTTCAGCAGCCGTAATAGTATTTGCATACGTTGTTGCCAGTTTTGTTTCCATAACGGCAGTTGAAGCAGTTTCTTTTTGGGCGCTACATGCAATGATGCATACAATAGGTATGGCTAATAAAAGGTTTCTCATGAGTTGTAATTTTTAAAATGTGAAAATACTAAATTATTTCTTGGATTGTAAAAAATTAACAATATAATATAGTTAGTAATAAAAGCTTTTTAAAGCTTCAGAAGTAGTATTTTTTTTATGTAACTTTACTCTTTAAAATAAAGATATTGATGAAACAAGAAATAGAAAGATTATTAAACGATCAAATAAAATATGAAGCTACTGCTTCGATGCATTATTTAGCGATGGCTTCATGGGCAGATGTAAATGGTTATAACGGTGTTTCTGAGTTCTTTTATGCTAACTCTGAAGAGGAACGCGTACACATGACTAAATTGGTTAAATTTATAAATGAAAGAGGAGGAAAAGCAATTATTCCTGCTTTGGATGCGCCAAAAACAGATTTTAATTCATTAAATGAGTTGTTTGAGGAGTTTTTATCAAGTGAAGTTCATGTAACTCAAAAAATTAATGAAGTAATTTTTGAGTGTTTAAATCATAAAGATTATAATACCCACAATTTTATGCAATGGTATGTTGCGGAACAACTGGAAGAAGAAGCTCAAGCTAGGACTATGCTTGATAAGTTAAATATTATTGGTGATGATAAAACAGGGCATTATATGTTTGACAGAGATATAATGACTTTTGCACAAGCTAGCGAGGATCAGGTTTAAATAATAGAATTATATAAAAAAGGAGTTATTGATGTTTTTCGATAGCTCTTTTTTTATATATTTGCACTTTATTTATAATTAGTTTAAATAAAGATAAAAATGTTACATACCCCAATTATTATATCAAACTCTTGTAATTTTATAGCTACTGATTGTTCTACTTGTATAGATAAGAAAAGTAAATGTTGTAAGAAATACAAGAAAAAAGGAAAGAGCAATTGCAAACGCTGTCCGAAGATATAAATACTTTTTATGAGAACAATCACATAAAAAATAACTATATTTGCACGCAATTATTACTAATTGCACTATGACAACACACAACAATAAAATTGTAGGAGAAGGACTAACCTATGATGATGTACTATTAGTTCCTGCTTACTCAGAGATTCTACCAAGAGAAGTAAGTATCAAAGCAAAATTCACAAAAAATATTACCATAAATATCCCTATTATTTCTGCAGCAATGGATACTGTTACAGAATCTGATATGGCAATTGCAATTGCTAGAGAAGGTGGAATAGGTGTGTTACATAAAAACATGACTATTGAAGCTCAAGCTAACGAAGTTCGTAAAGTAAAGCGTTCAGAGTCAGGTATGATTATTGATCCAATTACACTTCCTAAAGAAGCTACTGTTGCTGATGCTAAAAGTAACATGAGAGAACATAGTATTGGAGGGATACCAGTTGTTGATAGTGAAGGATTATTAATAGGTATTGTAACTAATAGAGATTTACGTTTCGAAAAAAATAATACTAGAAAAATTTCTGAAGTAATGACTTCAGAAAACTTAGTGACTACTGCTCAAGGTACTTCTTTAAAAGATGCAGAAGGAATTCTACAAGAAAATAAAATTGAAAAACTTCCTGTTGTTGACGCTAATAATAAATTAGTTGGTTTAATTACTTTTAGAGATATTACTAAAGTAACTTTAAAGCCTAATGCTAATAAAGATCAATTTGGTAGACTACGTGTAGCCGCAGCTTTAGGAGTTACTGCTGATGTTGTTGAACGTACAGAAGCATTAGTTAATGCAGGTGTAGATGCAGTAATTATTGATACTGCTCACGGACATACCAAAGGTGTGGTTAATGTATTGCATAATGTAAAGGCTAAGTTTCCTAAATTAGATGTTATTGTTGGGAATATAGCAACTGCTGAAGCTGCTAAATATTTAGTTGAAGCTGGAGCTGATGGAATAAAAGTAGGAATTGGACCAGGGTCTATTTGTACAACACGTGTAGTTGCTGGGGTTGGTTACCCACAATTTTCTGCAGTATTAGAAGTTGCTGCAGCAATTAAGGGATCAGGAGTACCAGTTATCGCTGATGGAGGTATTCGTTTTACAGGAGATATACCTAAAGCAATTGCCGCTGGAGCTGACTGTGTAATGTTAGGTTCATTATTAGCAGGGACAAAAGAGTCTCCAGGAGAAACTATTTTATTACAAGGAAGAAAATTTAAGTCATATAGAGGAATGGGATCTGTAGAAGCGATGAAAAAAGGTTCTAAAGACAGGTATTTCCAAGATGTTGAAGATGATATTAAAAAACTAGTACCAGAAGGTATTGTTGGTCGTGTACCTTATAAAGGAGAATTACATGAAAGTATTCATCAATTTGTTGGTGGACTACGCGCAGGTATGGGATACTGTGGATCAAAGGACATTCAGACACTAAAGGATACAGGTAAATTTGTGAAAATCACAGCATCTGGAATAAATGAAAGTCATCCACATGATGTTACTATCACTAAGGAATCACCTAATTACTCAAGATAATACAGAAAACTATGAGTTCAGAAGTTTCAAAACGATATAGTCAGCGTGGTGTTTCAGCTTCAAAAGAAGATGTACACAACGCAATTAAAAATGTAGATAAAGGAGTTTTTCCTAAGGCATTTTGTAAAATAGTACCTGATCACCTAACTGGTGATGAAGACTATTGCTTAATCATGCATGCTGATGGTGCAGGAACAAAATCATCTTTAGCGTATATGTACTGGAAGGAAACGGGTGACGTTTCTGTTTGGAAAGGAATTGCTCAAGATGCATTAATCATGAATATTGATGATTTACTGTGTGTTGGAGCTACCGATAATATCATGCTTTCCTCTACTATTGGAAGAAATAAAAATTTGATTACTGGAGAAGTATTATCTGCAATAATCAATGGTACAGAAGAGCTTATTGCTGAGTTAAAAGGTTTTGGCGTGACAATTCACTCTACAGGTGGTGAAACAGCTGACGTAGGTGATTTAGTTCGTACTATAATTGTAGATTCTACAGTTACAGCTCGTATGAAGCGTTCTGATGTAATTGATAATGCAAATATTTCCCCTGGTGATGTTATTGTAGGTTTAGAATCATTTGGTCAAGCGACTTATGAAAAAGAGTATAACGGAGGAATGGGATCTAACGGATTAACTTCTGCTCGTCATGATGTTTTTCATAAGTATTTAGCAGATAAATATCCAGAAAGTTTTGATGCAGCTGTACCAGAAGATTTAGTGTATTCTGGGAATACAAAATTAACGGATGCTGTAGAGGATTCTCCAATAGATGCTGGTAAATTAGTATTGTCACCAACACGTACTTATGCACCAATTATAAAAGCAATATTATCAAAATATAAAAGTGATTCAGTACACGGAATGATTCATTGTTCTGGAGGAGCACAAACTAAAATTTTACATTTTGTAGATAAGGTACATATTGTAAAAGACAATATGTTTCCAATTCCACCATTATTTAAATTGATACAAGAACAATCAAAAACAGATTGGAAAGAAATGTATCAAGTGTTTAACTGTGGTCATAGAATGGAGCTATATGTTAAACCAGAAGTAGCTGAGGATATTATAGCGATTTCAAAATCCTTTAATGTAGACGCAAAAATAGTGGGAAGGGTAGAAGCTTCAGAAACTAAAAAGTTAACTATTACTAGTGAATACGGTACGTTTGAGTATTAAATACTAGATAAATATATAATAAAAAAGCCTTACAGAAATGTAAGGCTTTTTTATTTGGCAAGGTTAATTACTTTCACGGAAACATTTATTAATGTTAATATTTTATTAAAGGGATTACTCTATTATACTAAATGGGTAAAAATGTGAGTTATAAATACAAACCAAAATAATTTTAATATGAGAAAAACTTGCATGATTGTTTTATTGATGGTAACCATTCAATTTACATTTGCCCAAGATTGGATTAAAAATATTGAGGAAGCAAAAGAATTGGCTTTGAAGAATGATAAACCTATTGTGTTGGTTTTCTCCGGGTCAGATTGGTGTGCGCCATGTATAAAACTAGACAAACAAGTTTTCACTACAGATGAGTTTAAAAAATATGCTGGCGATAACTATGTGTTATTAAAAGCAGATTTTCCACAGCGTAAAAAAAATAAATTATCTAAAGACCAACAAACACACAATAATCAACTTGCTGAAAAATATAATCAAAATGGTTTTTTCCCTTTAATAGTGGTCTTAAATAGTAAAGGAATATCGATAGGTAGTATTGGGTACGAAAAGGTATCAGCTAATAACTATATTGAAAAAATAAACAAATTTGTGAAGCAGATATGAAACGGATCATCATTTTTAGTTTTTTACTATATAACCTGAATAGTTTCTCTCAGGAAACGTATAAACAATCTTTAGTTTTAATGGGCTGTGATTTTGCCATCACTGTAACTGCAAACTCTAAAGAAGCAGGGAAGACTTATATTCAAGAAGCTATAAATGAAATTACTCGGATTGAAAAGTTAATCTCTTCTTGGGATACTAACTCTCAAACATATTTAATAAATAAGAATGCGGGAATACAGCCAGTTACAGTTGATAGGGAATTAATTGAGCTGATTGAACGATCTATTGCAATTTCTAAGTTTACTGATGGTGCTTTTGATATTTCGTTTGCTTCAATGGATAAAATTTGGAAGTTTGATGGTAGTGTAACAACAATGCCTTCTGAAGAAAAAATAAAGGCATCTGTAGAAAAAGTAGGTTATGAGAATATCATTTTAAACAAACATAACAGTACCGTTTTTCTAAAAAATAAAGAAATGAAAATTAGTTTTGGTGGAATAGGTAAGGGATATGCAGCAGATAAAGCTAAAGCCTTATTAATAAGTAAAGGAGTTAAAGGGGGAATTATTAATGCTTCTGGTGATTTAACTACTTGGGGAAAACAAGCTAATGGAGAACCTTGGCAAGTTGGGGTTAAAAATCCGCTTAATAAAGATAAAATTTTCGCTTGGTTTCCAGTTGAAAATAAAGCAGTAGTTACCTCTGGTAATTACGAAAAATATGTAATGATAAATGGTCAGCGTTATACACATATTATCAATCCAAAAACGGGATATCCTTCAAAAGGAATCATAAGTGTTTCGGTATTTGCTCCAAAAGCAGAACTTGCTGATGCTCTAGCAACTTCTATTTTTGTTATGGGTAAGGAAATAGGATTACATTTTATAAATCAAATAGCAACCGTAGATTGTATTATAGTTACTGATAATGGTAAAATACTCTACTCAAATAATATAAAAAATGAAGTTGAATAAAATTAGAGCCAGCTTTTTACTAGCAATTATTCTTGTATCCGTAATGAATTCATGTGTAGCAGTAAAGGAATATGAAAAAGTATATGTGAATGGTACTGACATGAAATTAACGGCAAATAAAATTAATAAATTCGAAACAAGTTTTCAAGTATACCGTGAAGCTGCATCGGGAGCAAACGGAGGAAAAACTGGTGGAGGTTGTGGTTGTAATTAAAGCCACTAGTGGCATTATTTAAAAAGTTAATATACTTAAGGAAATCTTATGAATAAATTAATTATCATATTATTATTATTATTATTATTGTTCACATCGTTATTATGTGCTCAAGAAAAGCAAACGGATACAATTTTTAAGAAAAGAGTATTAGAGAAAACTGAAGTAGATTTTTTAATGAGTTATTATACTCAAGATGGAGATCATGCTGCAGTTACAGGTGGTATCGGCACTGAAAAGTTAACGGATATTACACCAACTTTTATTGTTGCTTTGCCATTAAATGATGATGACGTGTTAACGGCTGAGGTAGGTATTTCAGCATACTCATCTGCTTCATCAAGTAATATAGATCCATTTGATGGAAATCAACCTGCAAACCCATGGGTTGAATCATCAGGAGCATCAGCAAAAGATACTTGGGTAAATGGTAGTTTTGATTATAGCCACTCTTCAGATGATAGAAACACTATTTGGGGAGCAAACCTTAGTGTGGCTTCAGAGTACGATTATTTTTCTATCGGATTTGGAGGACAAATATCAAAACTTTTTAATGAGAAAAATACGGAGTTATCTGTTAAAGTTAATGCATATATAGATACTTGGAACCCTCAGTATCCAACAGAATTACGTTCAGGTTTTAACGTTCCGGTAGGATACAGTACTAATTATAAAGAATTTGATAAATTGGGTAGAAATACATACTCATTTTCAGTATCCTTTTCTCAAATTTTAGCCAAAAAAATGCAAGCATCGTTATTTTTGGACGTTGTTCATCAAAATGGATTATTGTCAACACCACATCAAAGGGTGTATTTCGCCGATACCCCAGACTTTTATATAGACAGTTTTCATTTAGCCGATGATGTTGAGCGTTTACCAGATACTCGTTTTAAACTACCTATTGGTATGCGTTTAAACTATTTTATAAATGAATATGTAACTTTTAGGTCGTATTATAGATTGTATACAGATAATTGGGGAATAACCGCACATACAGCTGAAATTGAATTACCAGTAAAAATTACTAGATCTTTTGCGGTTATTCCAACATACAGATATTATACACAAACAGAAGCAGATTATTTTGCAGGCTATAATACGCATTTGTCAACTCAGGAGTTTTATACTTCTGATTATGATTTATCTAAATTTAATAGTAATCAATATGGTATTGGATTACGATATACTGATATTTTTACAAAACTAAAAATATTCAAATTAGGACTTAAAACTATCGATCTTAAATATAGTAGCTATAATAGATCAGATGGTTTAAAAGCTAGTATTGTTTCTGGAGGGTTTAAGTTTATATTGGATTAATTAGGGAAAGTAATTAACTAATATAATTCCAAATATTCTTATGTTTTCCAATAAGTTGGTAGATATACTTTAGTATTTTATTTTCTTCTTTGTTCAGCGAAGGATCATCTTTTAAAATATGTGTAGCATAATTTCTAGCTAATTGTAAAATGTCATTGTCTTTTACGATATCTGCTATTTTCAAATTTAATATCCCACTTTGTTGGGTACCCATTAAATCTCCAGGTCCTCGAAGTTTTAAGTCTACTTCAGCTAGTTCAAAACCGTCATTAGTACGAACCATGGTTTCTAACCTGGTTTTAGCTTCTGTGCTTAGTTTGTAGCTGGTCATTAATATACAGAAGCTTTGTTCAGCACCTCTACCAACTCGTCCACGTAATTGATGTAATTGTGATAATCCAAAACGTTCACTACTTTCAATAATCATGACACTTGCATTAGGTACATTTACACCTACTTCAATAACAGTTGTGGCTACCATAATTTGTGTTTCACCTTTGATAAAACGTTGCATTTCAAATTCTTTATCTGCAGGTTTCATTTTTCCATGAACAATAGAAATTTGGTAATCAGGTTTTGGAAAATCACGTGAAATACTTTCAAAACCATCCATCAAATCTTTATAGTCTAACTGTTCAGATTCTTGTATAAGTGGATATACTATATATACTTGTCTTCCTTTTTTTATTTCATCTCGCATAAAGGCAAAAACTTTCAAACGATTACTATCGTATCTATGAACGGTTTTAATGGCTTTACGTCCTGGTGGCAATTCATCTATTATTGAAATGTCTAAATCACCATATAAACTCATAGCTAAAGTACGAGGTATAGGAGTAGCTGTCATTACTAAAATATGAGGAGGAAAGGAGTTTTTTTTCCAAAGTTTAGCTCTTTGAGCAACTCCAAAACGATGTTGTTCATCAATGATTGCTAATCCTAAGTTTTTGAACTTTACTTTTTCTTCTAAAATTGCATGTGTACCAATAAGCAAATGCAATGTACCATCTTCTAACTCTTGATGAATAATTTTTCGTTGCTTAGTTTTTGTTGAACCGGTTAGTAGTTTTACGTTAATGTTTAGGTCTTTTACAAGCTCAACAATTCCATGATAATGTTGAGTGGCAAGAATTTCAGTTGGCGCCATTAATGTAGCTTGGAAATCATTGTCTATAGCAAGTAATACAGTCATTAATGCAACAATAGTTTTTCCTGAACCAACGTCACCTTGGAGTAATCGGTTCATTTGAGCATTGCTACCTAAGTCATTTCGTATTTCTTTAATAACCCGTTTTTGAGCATTAGTTAATTCAAACGGTAAGTGGTTGGCATAAAATTCAGTAAATAATTCCCCAACTTGATCAAAAGGAAATCCTTTAATTTTATGTTTTCGATTGATGTTTTTTAATATTAGTTGTAATTGAATAAAAAAGAGTTCTTCAAACTTTAACCTATATTGTGCTTTAGCCAATAATTCAGGGCTTTTAGGAAAATGAACATTGAATACTGCTTCAGTTTTTGAAAGTAGTTTCAATTCATTTAATAGCAAAGGAGATAAGGTTTCTTGAAATTTAGCACCAGTTTCTTGAAACAAGTTTTGCATCAGTTTTATCTTAGCTTTATTACTGATGCCTTTATTTGTTAGTTTTTCAGTTGATGGATAAATAGCTTGCATTGCTGACCGAATACTAGCTTTGTGTTCCGAGAGTAATTCTAATTCAGGATGTGGCATTGAAAAACCATTATACCAATTACATTTTCCGAAAATCACATAAGGTACATTCAGTTTGATACTGTCTTTAATCCATTTCTGACCACGAAACCAAACCAATTCTAAAGTTCCGGTTTCATCTTGAAAAGTAGCTACTAAACGTTTGCCACGTTTTTGCTCAACCATTTTCAAATTGATGATTTTACCTACTATTTGTACTTCTGATGCATTGCGTTGCAACTGATTAATTTTGTAATATTTCGTTTTATCTAAATAACGATTCGGAAAAAGATTGATTAAATCCTGATAACGTATAATGCCCAATTCCTTTTTCAGTAAATCAGCTCGATTTGGCCCAACGCCTTTTAAGTAATCAATTGGAGTTTGTAGTGTATTCAATATTCTACACGTTTTATGCATTCAAAGGTATACAGAATAATATTAAATAAAAAGTTTATTAAGCTTGTTTTTCGACCCTGTTTTATAGCTTTTTATCCCTCATTTTTTTACTTAAAACTTATTTATTGTATAATTGCTTGATTTTTTAACCCTATTAAACTATAAAACACCATGAAAAAAAAGAACTTTATAAATGCAGGAGTCTTCTGTTTTGTTGCATTACTATTAATTTTTAATTCTTGTAAAAGCGATGAGGAAGAACAATCTGTTGCTCTACCTTCGTTTCAATCTTCAATAAGCGAAATTATATTTAACTCAACAGTTATGGGAGAAGTTTCTCTGAGCAGAACAGCTGTATTATCTTCTTCTAATTTAGGAAATGATGTTAATGTAACTGTTACGTCAAATTTTGAAGTTTCTAAAAACAATACTGACTTTTCTGGTTCTTTATCACTAACTGCTCAAGAGTTGAATACGGGAACTTTTTCAATTTATGTAAGGTTTGCTCCAGCAATACCAAATATTGGAACAATTAATGGAGATTTATTATTTGTATCTGAGGATTTTTCTGATATAACAGTTAATTTAAGTGGTAATTCGCTTGAAATCCCTAGGGAAATACAAACCATTGGTACTGTAACTGATTTTGCTGATGTTACTGTGGAAACTGTTTCTACAGAACAAGTTTTTCAAGTAAAAGGATTGAGTTTAGAAAATGATGTTACGGCTACTGTAGCAGGTGCTTATGAAATATCAAAAGATAATGTAACCTACACAAATGTTGTTAATTATACTTTTGGAGCTATAAATACAACAGCAGAAGATTTATATGTACGTTTTATACCAACTCTTACAGATTTAGGTGTTCAAAACGGTAGTATTACATTATCAGCAACAGGAGTAGATGATGTTGTTATTGCGCTTTCAGGAACTGGAACAGCGGTAACACATAATTATGTAGCTTTTAATCAGGAAGCATTAGCTTTCGGTGGTGGTTATAGCCAATCAGCAACACAAACGTTTACTTTACATTCAGATTTGTCTAATATTTCTCAAATAAAAATGTTTGTACAAATTGACTGTCCAGGATCTGGGTGTGATGATTGGGATAGGTTTGCTAATGTTAAAATAAAAGATGTAAGTTCAGGAGATTGGTACGAATTAGGACGTTACATAACGCCTTATTGGACAGGGACTCAACAATTAGCTAGAGGGCTAGAATTTGATGTTACTGATTTTAAATCATTGTTAACTGGCTCTGTAGAATTGAAAATTTATATAGAAAACTGGACTGCTAAAGCTGACTTGATAACTGTAGATTTTGATTTCATTGAGGGTGCTCCTGATTATCAATACTATTCAGTAGCAGGAGTTTTACAATATAATAATAACTCAATAGATGGTGTTCCTTATGGTGTTGCTCATAGTTTTGATTTAGACAAATCAATAACTATTCCTGCTAATGCAGAAAGTACACATTTACGTACTACTATATCAGGTTGGGGTCATGCAACTGGTAGCCCAGGTTCTAATTGTGCAGAGTGGTGTTTCAGAACGCATGATGTAAAAATTAACGGAACAAATACATTTCAACATTATATGGGGTCGTTAGGTTGTGCATCTAATCCCGTAAGTAATCAGGCGCCAGGTAACTGGACACAAAATAGAGCTGGATGGTGTCCAGGGATGGCAGTTCCGGATAGAATAGATACTTTTGCATCTTCAATGGCTGGAGGTATGTTTACTTTCGAGTATGATTATGAAGATTGGACTAATGATATGGGTAATGGTAATGCATATTATGCTACTTCTACATATGTAGTTGTAAAAAGTAGTACACCAATTACAAAGCCAACAGTTAACTAAATAAATATAATAATTTAAAAAAGCGCAATACTTTTTAGTATTGCGCTTTTTTTTTGGATTAGATTTTGATAGATTTATCCTATGAGAATAATCCCACTACTTTTACTACTTATTTCCATAAACTGTTCTATAGCACAACAAACTAAATATGTTGATTTTTTGACATGTAAAGCGGAACTTATGATTTTACCTGTTAAAAAAGAGGTAAAAGGAATAGTTGAATATTCATTTAAAGTTAAAGAGGATACCGATTCCATATTTATTAATGCAAAGAATATGACATTTTATAATGTCACCTTTAAGAAAAGAAGAGCATCTTTTAAAGTCACAAACAAAAAGTTATGGTTGTTTAAAGAGTTTAAAAAAAATAAGGAATATACCGTTTCTTTCAACTATGAAGCACATCCTAAAAAAGCAATGTATTTTATTGATTGGGAAAATCAAGGACATCCAGAAGCAAATCCGCAACTGTGGACTCAAGGACAAGGAAAGGATAATTCAAATTGGATTCCGAGTTTTGATGATATGAATGAAAAAGTGGAATTTGACTTAACTATTTATTTTGATAAAAATTATGAAGTCATTACAAATGGTAAATTAACATCTAAGCAGGAAAGAAACGATTCAGTTTATACTTGGAACTTTGATATGCAACAACCAATGAGTAGTTATTTATTAGCTATTGTAATCGGTAAATATAAAAATCGAACAGAAGTTTCTAATAGTGGCATACCTTTAAAGATGTACTATTACCCTAGAGATACATTAAAGTTTGAGTCTACTTATCGTTATTCTAAACAAATGTTTGATTTTTTAGAAGAAGAAATTGGAGTTCCATATCCTTGGCAAAATTATAAACAAGTACCCGCAAAAGATTTTTTATATGCAGGAATGGAAAATACTAGTACAACTATATTTTCAGATGCGTTTGTAGTAGATAGCACTGCTTTTGTAGATAAAAATTATGTGAATGTGAATGCTCATGAATTGGCTCATCAGTGGTTTGGTAATTTGGTAACAGAAACTCATGGTACACATCATTGGTTACAGGAAGGTTTCGCTACTTATTATGCGTTATTAGCTGAAAAAGAAGTTTTTGGAGAAGACTATTACTATCACAAATTGTATGAAACTTCAAAACAACTAGTAGAAGCACAGCAAACAGATTCTATTCCTTTAATGAATCCAAAAGCAAGTAGCTTAACTTTTTATCAAAAAGGGGCATGGGCATTACACAGTTTGCGAAATCGAGTGGGGGATAGTGTATTTAAATTATCTGTTAAGAAATATTTGAATAAACATCAGTTTAAAAATGTTGATACAAATGATTTTATAATCATAATAGAAAAAGAAAGTAAACAAAATTTAAGTGATTTTGTTGATGATTGGTTGTTGTCGAGTGAATTTCCTGAAGAAGAAGCCGAAGTACTTTTAAATGAAAATAAAGTAACTCAATTGCTTCAAAAAGGAATAAGTACAATTAATAATGAGCCAATATTAACCAGAGAATATTTTAAAATTATTGAATTAGATTCGATTGTTATGGATGGTTATTCAGCCTATGTTAAATTATGGTTTAGCGAAGAAGATATAAAAGCTAGACAATTTTTTGCTGGTAAATTTAAAAAAATCCCTTTAATTTATAAAGGTAGTTATGAAGGTTTTCTTAATGATAAATCCTATCAAACTATCGAAATAGCATTGTTAAATTTGTGGGTTAACTTCCCTGAGAATAGGAAGCAATATTTAGATCAGACTGTAAATTTTATAGGGTTTAATGATAAAAACATACGAACACTTTGGTTAGCATTGGCATTAAATACTAAGGGCTTTAAAAAAGCAGCGTACCATGGGTTTTATGATGAATTGGTTGAGTATACACATCCTGCTTATCATTTTGAAGTTCGTAGAAATGCATTTGAATATTTAAATGAATTACAGTTAGTAAATTCGGAAGTTTTATTGAATTTGGATCAAGCATCAAAACATCATAATTGGCGCTTTAGAACTTATTGTAAAAAGCTTTTGATGCATTTAAGGAGTAAAAACTAATTTTATGAGTAATATTTGTTCTATCAAGTAATATCAATTATCTTTAAATAACTAAACACAATACATGAAAGCATTAGTAATATCAGGAGGTGGGAGTAAAGGAGCTTTTGCTGGAGGAGTAGCTGAATACCTTATAGATGAAAAAAAGCATACTTATGATATGTATTTGGGTTCTTCAACAGGGAGTTTGTTGATTCCTAATTTAGCCTTGAATAACATCGAGAAAATGCATGATATTTATACTAATGTTAATCAGCATAGTATCTTTAGTTTGTCGCCATTTAAAGTGCGTTATAAAAAAGGGGAAGAATTTATTCAAATACATCACTTAAATGTACTCTTACAACTTATAAAGGGGAAAAGAACATTTGGGGAAAGTAAACGATTGCAAAAATTAATAAAAAAGAGTTTCTCTGTTACAGAATTTAATGAATTAAAAAGTTCTTCTAAGGATGTGATTGTTACGGTAACTAATTTAACCTTAAATAAGGTAGAGTACAAGTCAATTAAAGATTTTTCTTATGAAGAATTTTGTGAATGGATTTGGATATCATGCAATTATGTACCTTTTATGAGTTTAGTAAAGAAAAATGATTTTGAATATGCTGATGGTGGTTTTTCTTGCGTAGTACCTATACGGGAAGCTATTTTACGTGGAGCAACAGAAATAGATGCGATTATTCTAGATACAGAAGCATTTTCCTATAGAAAAGCAATTGGTAAAAATCCGTTTTCGTTAATGGTAGATTTATTTGATGGAATTTTGGATCAAGTAGAAAAAAAGGATATAGCACTAGGTAAATTAAGTGCAAAGCATAATAATGTTAAGCTTAATTTGTATCATACTCCAATAAAACTAACGGATAATTCGTTGATATTTAATAAGAAACAAATGACCATGTGGTGGAAACAAGGTTTTGAATATGCGAAACATAAAATAAATAATGATAGCCCGAGTACTATTGATTATGAAGAAGTATTAAACTTAAAATAATTCTCCAACTTCATTTTTTATAAAGGCCATTCCTGTTTCTGATGGCGAAGCTTTGTCTAATAAACTTGTCAATATTAATTCACGTAATTTGTCAGCATCTGCCACCTCTGGGTTGTTAGCTGTACTTCTGATGATTTGTATAGTAGTGCTCTTAGCTGTTTTGATAACATTCCAACATTCATCACTAATATATATTTGTTGTGCTAAATTATGCTCAAATTCTTGCTCAATACTTGCAGTAAGTAATTGTTGATAATTCAACTTGTCATTACTTAATGGGCTTACTCTCAACAATAAGTTAGATGGGTTTACGCGTTCTAAAAATAAAGCCATTCGTTCATAGGCTTGCAAACGTAATGGTAAGGCTGTTTTTTGAGCTTCTTTATGTATTAAATATCTACGCCTTCCTTCTTCATTTTTAGTATGCCTTTTAAAGAATAAATACGCTACACCACCAGTTATGATGGCTGGAAAAAGAAATAATATAAACTCTACTAATTTTTGATAATCGAACATTGCTCAGTAATTTTTTGTTAAAAATAAACTTATTTTTTCAATACAGAAGAATAAATTTTACTCGATTTTCTCATGTAATCTGAACCTCCTAAATATTCGCAATTTTTCAAGGATTCCATTGAGGTAAAAGGAACTGGAGTTTTTTCGTAATTATAAGTTCTATTCAGTTCTTTTGATAGGTTATGGTCATCTACATTAACATCTACATCATTCATTTTAAACTGAGAAGGATGTTCGTAACCAGCAGCGTGAGTAATTTCTATCAACTCTTTCCTAAAGGTTTTAAAGTACTGCGCTAATCGTTCCGATTTAATTGGTACGTGGATACCGTGTTGCAACCATTTACTTTGCGTAGCAACACCACTAGGGCAAGTATTTGTATGGCATACTTGTGCTTGTATGCAACCAATACTTAACATGGCTTCACGAGCAACATTAATACAATCAGCTCCCATTGCAAATGCCATAGCTGCTTTTGCAGGGAAACCTAATTTACCACTACCAATAAAAACAATGCGCTCTGTTAATCCTTTTGACTGGAATAATTTATATAAATCAGTAAATCCATACACCCAAGGGAGAGAAACATGGTCAGCAAAACTTGGAGGAGCTGCTCCAGTACCTCCTTCACCACCGTCAACAGTGATGAAATCAGGGCCTTTTCCAGTTTTTACCATAATATCAGCCAACTCTTCCCATTGTTCTAATTTACCAATTGCAGCTTTTATACCAACGGGTAAGCCTGTAGCTTCTGCAATTTGTTCAATAAATTTAACCATTTCGGACACGTTAGAAAAAGCTTTGTGATTAGGAGGTGATAATACATCTTTTCCAATTTCCACACCTCTAATACTTGCAATTTCAGCTGTAATTTTCTTTCCGGGTAGTACGCCACCTTTTCCAGGCTTGGCTCCTTGGGATAATTTTACTTCAATGGCTTTTACAAACTGATTATCTTCTACTAATTTGATCAATTTTTCCATAGAGAACCCACCATCATCGGCACGTACACCAAAGTATCCTGTTCCGAAATGAAAAATTACATCCCCTCCGTTACTATGATAAGGCGACAATCCACCTTCACCAGTATTATGGTAGGCTCCAGCCATTTTAACTCCTTTGTTTAAAGATTCTACTGCTCTAGATGATAAAGAACCAAAACTCATTGCTGATACGTTAATGGCAGATGCAGGTCGGAATGGTTTTCTACGCTTACTATGTAGTCCCATTACTTTTGCACAAGGAACAAATGATTTGTCTGTTTTATTTGGATGATTTTCTCCAATTTGATATGGCATCATTGCATTATTGATAAATATATGCTGATGTGCATAAATATCTCTATCAGTTCCAAAGCCTTCGTAGTTATTTTCTTGTTTTGCTGATGCGTAAATCCAACCGCGTTCAATTCTGTTAAAAGGGAGTTCTTCCCTGTTGTTAGCAACAAAATATTGACGCATTTCAGGACCAATACTTTCAAATAAATATCGGATATGACCAAAAATGGGGAAGTTATGACTAATGGTATGATTACGTTGAAGTACATCTCGAATAGCAATTAGTACTAACCCGATGATAATCCATATCCACCATGAAATTGAACCTAAAAAAGAAAGAAGTGTATCCATTTATTTATAATAAATCGTTTTCTCAAAAGTAGGTATTTTTTTGTAAATAAAATCTGAAAGTTTAGTTCATAACTTTATGTGTATCTTGTTGCTTTAGCTGGTTGATAGTCTTACTTTTGAATCGATTATGGAGAAGAATATACAAGAGTACATAAATGAGTTAAACTCAGCCCAAAAGGAGCCCACTTTACATAAAGAAGGACCGATGATTGTTATTGCTGGAGCTGGATCCGGTAAAACGAGAGTATTGACTTATCGAATTGCTTATTTAATGAGTGAAGGGGTAGATTCGTTTAATATATTGTCTTTAACATTTACTAATAAGGCTGCCAAAGAAATGAAAGCTCGTATTTCTGCAATTGTAGGAACTACTGAGGCAAAAAACCTCTGGATGGGGACTTTTCACTCTATTTTTGCAAAGATATTACGTATTGAAGCTGATAAGTTAGGGTATCCAACCAATTTTACTATTTATGATACTCAGGATTCTCAGCGCTTAATTTCTGCTATTATAAAAGAGAAAGGCTTGGATAAAGATGTATACAAGTACAAGCAAGTACAAAGTAGAATATCTTCTTTTAAAAATAATTTAATTACGGTAAAGGCGTATTACCAAAATGGCGAATTGCAAGAAGCAGATGCCATGGCAAAAAAGCCAAGAATTGGAGAGATTTATCAAGAATACGTTGATCGATGCTTTAAAGCAGGGGCGATGGATTTTGATGATTTACTGTTGCGTACTAATGAATTATTAACACGCTTCCCAGAAGTATTAGCGAAGTATCAGAATAGGTTCCGGTACATTTTGGTAGATGAGTATCAAGATACCAATCATTCACAATATTTAATTGTTAAGGCACTATCTGATAAATTTCAAAATATATGTGTTGTTGGTGATGATGCACAAAGTATTTATGCGTTCCGTGGAGCGAATATCAATAACATTTTAAATTTTCAAAAGGATTATGAAGGTGTTGTGATGTATCGTTTGGAACAAAATTATCGTTCTACTAAAAATATTGTAGAAGCAGCCAATTCGGTTATAGAGCATAATAAAACGAAATTAGATAAAGATGTTTGGACCCATAATGAAGATGGTGGAAAAATAAAGGTTAATCGATTAGTTACTGATGGTGAAGAAGGGCGATTTGTAGCCAGTTCTATTTTTGAAAATAGAATGGAGCATCAATTAAATAACGGTGATTTCGCAATTTTATATCGTACCAATGCGCAATCAAGAGCAATGGAAGATGCCTTGCGTAAACGTGATATACCGTATCGTATTTATGGAGGGCTGTCATTCTATCAACGTAAAGAGATCAAAGATGTATTGGCGTATTTACGTTTGTTAACTAATCCAGCTGATGAGGAAGCTTTAAAACGAGTTATTAATTATCCTGCAAGAGGAATTGGTTTTACTACAATTGAAAAATTGGTTGTTACTGCCAATCATTATAAGCGTTCAATTTTTGAAGTTATGCAAAATTTGCACAAGCTTCCTGATTTAAAAATTAATGCTGGAACACGAAAAAAGCTTGAAGCATTTGTGTTAATGATTAAGAGTTTTCAGGTATTGAATCAAACTGCTACCGCATTTGAAATTTCGGAGCATGTTGCTAAAAAGACGGGATTATTTCAAGAGTTAAAAAAAGATGCTACTCCTGAGGGGGTTGCGAAAATTGAAAATATTGAAGAGCTCCTTAATGGTATCAAGGATTTTGTTGAACAACAAAAAGAATTGGATGGTACTACAGGAGCGTTATCTGAATTCTTAGAAGATGTTGCATTAGCAACTGATATGGATAAAGATACAGGTGATGAAGATAGGGTAGCGCTGATGACAATTCACTTATCAAAAGGATTGGAATTTCCATATTTATATATTGTTGGTTTGGAAGAAGATCTATTCCCTTCAGGCATGAGTATGAATACGCGTAGTGAGTTGGAAGAGGAACGTAGATTGTTTTATGTGGCATTAACGCGTGCAGAAAAACAAGCTTATTTAACTTATGCACAGAGTAGATATAGGTGGGGGAAATTAATAGATGCTGAACCAAGTAGGTTTATTGATGAAATCGATGACAAATACCTCGAATACCTTACACCAATGCATGAACGACGTTTTAAACCTATGATGGATGTTGATATTTTTGAAGATGTAGATAAAAGTAAATTACGCTTAAAGAAACCTGTTTCTGGAAGACCATCAACATTTTCAAGTGAAGCAGCTACTCGAAAACTAAGAAAACTCAAGCCAAACACTGATGGAGATACTGGGGCTGATACTACTGATATTTTAGTTGTCGGTAATATTGTTGAACATATTCGTTTTGGGAAAGGAGAGGTTGTCCGAATAGAAGGGGTAGGCACAGATAAAAAAGCAGAAATACGTTTCGCTAATGGTGGTTTGAAGAAGTTATTATTGCGTTTTGCTAAATTGAATGTTATTCAGTAACTTTATGTAGTATGAGTGAATTTATTAAAATATATAGTAATAACCCAAGTCCTGCAGCCATTGATAAAGTGGTGAAGATATTACAAAAAGGAGGAATAGTAATTTACCCTACTGATACTGTTTATGGTTTAGGTTGTGATATTACCAAAACTAGAGGATTGGAGCGTATTGCTAAGATAAAAGGAGTGAAGCTTGAAAAGGCAAACTTTTCATTTGTTTGTAATGATTTAAGTCATTTGAGCGACTATGTGCAGCAAATTGATAGTGCTACATTTAAGGTGTTAAAACGTGCTTTACCTGGACCATATACCTTTATTTTACCGGGAAATAACAATTTACCTAAAGTGTTTAAAAAGAAAAAAACAGTTGGTATTCGTGTTCCAGATAATGATATTACCAGAGCTATTATTGAAGCTCTAGGGAACCCTATTGTTTCAACATCTATTTATGATGAAGATGATATTATTGAATATACTACAGATCCTGAATTGATTTATGAAAAATGGCAGAATAGGGTAGATATGGTTATTGATGGAGGATATGGTGATAATGTTGCTTCTACTGTAATTGATTTTTCAAATGGAGAAGTTGAGGTGATTAGGGAAGGAAAAGGAAGTTTGGATATTTTGTAAGAAAAAGAACATTAGAATATAAAACTAAAAAGCTCAATCTAACGATTGAGCTTTTTAGTTTTATGCTGATTTTGGCTTACTCTTTAGCTAAGCTTTTCATTTCTTGTTCTATCATATCATAGAATTCATCTATTTTAGGTAGAATAACAATTCTAGTTCTACGATTTTTTGCTCTATTTTCAGCAGTATCATTGTCAGTCAATGGTACGTGAAAACTTCTTCCTGCAGCAATAAGTTTTTCAGGTTTTACATTTAAGCTTTCTAAAACTCTAACAATAGAGGTAGCGCGCTTAACACTTAAATCCCAATTATCAATTAAGACTCCGTTTTTGAATGATTTATTATCAGTATGACTTTCAACCATACATTCAAAATTAGGCTTACCGTTAACTACTTTAGCTACTTTAGCAAGTATTTCATTTG
>Ga0209395_1003188_pt1 | contig 20649 bp, 14 predicted proteins | sample GOMGulsemesocosm_3_FD_184635 | JGI IMG/M metagenome (GOLD analysis project Ga0209395, IMG submission 184635) | Methane-oxidizing microbial communities from mesocosms in the Gulf of Mexico - GOM9D Gulf of Mexico (SPAdes) (version 2) | ecosystem: Environmental > Aquatic > Marine > Cold seeps... | reverse complement strand
TCTTCCGGCTGAAAAACGACAAGTGGGCATGATTTTCCAAGATTATGCGTTATTTCCTCATTTAACAGTAAAAGAAAATATTGCTTTTGGGATTGCTAAGTTAAATAAAACAGAGCAAGTCGCACAAATAAATCACTTACTGACAATATTAAAGTTAAACGACTTAGGTGACAGCTATATTCACCAACTGTCTGGTGGTCAACAGCAACGTGTGGCAATCGCAAGAGCTTTAGCCCCAAAACCAAAATTACTCTTACTTGATGAGCCCTTTTCAAATATCGATGCTCGCCTTCGTAATGAATTAATGGTCGAGATAAGGTTGTTATTAAAGCAGTTTAAAATGACTGCTATTTTTGTAACCCACAATAAAGATGAAGTTTTTACTTTTGCAGATAAAATGGCAGTAATGGCGCAAGGAAAATTATTACAGCTTGATGCACCCAGTGTTATTTGCCAGCAGCCAAACAGCTATCAAGTCGCAGATTTTCTCCAATTAGGTAGCTGGTTACCTTGCCAAATGAAAGCAACTAACGCAGAGAGTTTATTAGGCAAACTTGTGCTTAAAGCTGAAGATGTTGAGTTAGGCAACTACGCTTATTTACTGGTGAAACCCTCACAAATTATACTTAATGATAACCAGAATGAAAATAATGTTGCCAACGCGCAAGTCGAGTACATTAGTGTTACAGAGCAAGGTTACCATTATTACTTAAATAGTATTGTAAGCTCAAATTCACCTTCGACATTAGCTTTTAATAAATTAAGTTTATATAGCGATACGGCATTGTCATTAAAGCAACAAGTCAGCTTAAGCATTAAACCACATGATTTTTTACTTTTTGCTAAAAACGATTAACCTTCAATCTATTTACCACTAACAAGCCCTGCAAGTTGTTACAGTTCCTTTACAAGCTATTACAGTCTCCAAGCGACTTTGATTTTATACTTTAGTTACTAAATCAAAGTCGTTTAATTTTAAGGAGTCTGTCATGGGATCAAGTATCGAGCTCGTTGATAATACACAAACACTTGAAACTAATCTGAATAAACAATCACAACAAAAGTTATTGTTGATTGAAAATGATAATTACCTAAGTAAGGCCTTCAGTACGAATGGTAATCAAGCAGCTTATCAAACAATAAAAATCTCGACGGGTGAAGTTCTTAGCCAGGAATTAAAAAGCTATTTAGTTGATCATCGACCCAACATGATAGTGGTAGATGTTGGTTTTTCGGATAATTTACAATTGTTAATTATTCGTGACCTTCGTGCATTATTTGACGGTCTATTAGTTATAGTATCGAGTCAAAATAGTGAACAAGAGCAATTTGATGCGTTCAATCTTGGTGCAGATGATTATTTGATGAAGCCTATCGATAGTCGAATATTAATGATGCGAATTGAAGCATTATTTCGTCGTCAAAACAATAATATGAACCCCGTTGAGTTAGTTAGCTTAACGATTGGTGATATTTGCTTGCAGCCTAAATCTCAAAAGTGTTTTATTAATGGTGAAGGGGTAAAGTTAACGACCTTTGAATTTAATTTATTAAAATCGTTAATAGAGCATCAAGGGCGAATTTTGTCTCGAGATCAACTTTATAGCACCTTGCTTGGGCGTGTATATAATGGAGTAGAGCGTACGCTTGATGTCAGAATGTCACAACTACGTGAAAAACTGACTGTAGCAGGAATGAAGACAAATCAAATAGAAACGGTTTGGGGGCAAGGATACATGTTTAATCATATTAGCTCCTAAAGTCTCACTGCTCAGTAAAAGAATTAAGCGGTGGTTTAAAAAAACTCCGCTTAATTTGAACAACTATGGCATCTTAGTCATTTTCTAATATAAATCGATAATAGCTTTACCTTATTATTTGTTTTTTCTGTATACTCGCCCATAATCTTTTTTAGCTACCTATGCTGGAGCTTTCTTTGCTAGCAGTAATACGCGTTATTTTAATGACCTTAGCGTTGGTTGTCATTTGTACTATCTCTATTATCTATTGCTTATTACGCCCTTTTCACCGTAATAATGTTTATCACACCTCTCGATTTCTTGGAAAAATTCCGACACTTCTAGGTGTAGAAGTAGAAGTGAGAATTCCTGAATCGGTTAAAAATATTGGACCTGCTGTCTGGGCGGCAAATCATCAGAATAGTTATGATCTGTTTACGCACGCGAATGCTGTATTGCCTGGTACCGTTAGTGTAGGAAAGAAAAGTCTAAAATGGATTCCTTTTTTTGGACAAATGTATTGGTTAACGGGTAATATTTTAATTGATCGGAAAAATACCAATAAAGCAATAAATACCATTGATTTGACGGCAGATAAAATTAAAAAAGATAAGCTTTCTGTTTGGATGTTTCCGGAAGGTACTCGTAGCCGAGGCAGAGGTTTATTACCATTGAAAACCGGCGCTTTTCGTACCGCTCTTCAAGCGGGAGTACCTATTGTACCTATTTGTGCGAGTAATCAAGTAGGAACAATTCTTTTAAACCGTTGGAACAATGGAAAAATTATCATAGAGTTCTTAGACCCAATTGAGCTCAATGATGCAAGCCGAGAGAACTTACGCTCGGTGGTAAATGAAACGCATAAATTAATGTATAATAAAATAGAAAAGTTATCGATTGAAGCCGCGGCTCACCATAACCAATAACCCCGTTGTTTATAAACATATATAGGTAATAAAAATGATTGATGAAGAATTACAACAATGGTTTAGCCATACTGAAATGTTAATTTCGGAGTTGCTTGAGGACGGTACTAATGAGGAAGTTTATCACACGATTGAACATCATTTTGCTAGTAGTGACTTTGATTTACTCGAAAAGGCTGCTATCGCGGCTTTTAAGTTAGGTCTTGAAGTTGAAGAGCCGGAAGAGGCTGAATTAGAAAATGGCGATAAAGTCTTTGCTTTTGATATTGCTACCGAACAAATGTTGGATGTAGATCTAATCAAAAAAGAAACTAAAGCTATGTTTGAACTGGCAAAAAAATGTGGTGTTGACTATGATGGTTGGGGAACTTACTTTGAGGAATAATGCTTAAAGTATATTTTAATATTCTAAGACTTGAACACGTGTACTAAATATCTTAAAATATGCGACATTATTAGCCAGTAGGATGTTTTTCTGGCTCACTTGTATTAAAAATACAAGTTGATATTTGACGTTTTAGTACACACATAAAGGAAATTAAACCATGGAATGGCTTAGCAGAACGCTTTCACAAGACCCTACTGTACTCGCACTGTCAATAACAGCTATCGTTAGCATTTTTATTTTTGCAGCAAGAAAAGCACATTTAAACCACTTAGCTAAAATGAAAAAAATTGATGATAGCTTCAACATCAAATAACAATAGATATACCCGTTACCATTCAAAGTGCTCGATTTTAGTGGGAATTTAAATGCCTTTAGGCAGGAAAATAATCCCAACATAGTCACTCTATGTTTTGATTATTAACCGCAACATAAAGTCATTTTAAACCCATCATAGAAGCGTTTGAGCAATACCACTTTTTTGTTGCAGTGACTTAGAAGGGAATAACTATTCCTTCATCACTGCGCCTTGAATTGAAATCGCTCAACCGCTCTGAAACATGCATCTTGAATGGTGACGGGTATATACTCAAATTACGTTACTAACCTCTGAGTGTTCCCCTGTTGTATCATCAAAAAAAAACTCACACTTACAGTGTGAGTTTTCAATGTGATTTTATACTTTGTAAAACCTAAGCTAACACTTAGCTGTTGAGTCTCTAATGATAAGTTTTGGTACATACTGGCTGATGGTTGTTTGATTCTTTTGTTTACGAACTTGGCTAATAAGTAAATTCGCTGCATCTTCAGCTATTTGATTATTAGGCTGATCGGCTGTAGTAAGCTTTGGCCACGTTTGACGGGAAAATGGACTATTTTCAAAGCCGACAATAGAGAGTTGATCGGGTATAGATATACTCATTAATCGTGCCGCAAATAATGCCCCTGCTGCAATTTCATCGTTACAAGAGAAAATGGCAGTTGGACGAGTTTTGTTCTTTTCACAAGACATCAACTGCTTTGCACCACTTACTCCTGAATCAAAGGAATAGTCTCCCTCAATAACGAGTGTTTTATCAAAATCAATGTTGCTTGCTTTTAAAGCTCTTCTATAACCTTTATATCGCTCAATAGTCGACATATGTTCTGCATCACCCGCTATAAAAGCAATATCTGTATGGCCTAGGTCAATGAGGTGTTGTGTGATAGTTTGTGCGGCATCTCTATCGTTTACCATAACGCATGGACTTAGATCATCTGGTGCTACGTCACCCGACATAATTCGAACAACTTTAACATCAAGGTCGACTAATGTTTTAACAAATTCAGGCATTTCAGATAGAGGAGGAGTTAAAATTAAGCCGGCAATACGTGCATGCTTAACCATATTAACAACCTCTTCAGTAATGCTTTTATTTTTTGCATCACAAGGGTGAATTAATAATTCAAAGCCCTGCTGCTTACACGCAGATAATATGCCTTCTTGCATATCAATGATGTAATAGGCGTTTGGGTTATCGTATATATAAGCAACCGAAAATGACTTTGCACCCGCTAAGTTACGTGCGGATAAATTAGGCTGATAATTGAGTTCTTCAACAGCTTGTTGCACTTTCTCTCGTGTTAACTGACGTACAGAAGTCTCGTTGTTGATGACACGAGATACCGTTTTTATTGATACGCCAGCTTGTTTTGCGACGTCATTTATTGTTGCTTTCATCTGCAGATAACCTTGTTCTTATTTTTATAAACTCACTGAGTGCCCCAGCGGTCGTAATTATTGCATAGCCGCACTGTAGTAATCTACAGGATTTTACAGTATTCTTTAGAGTATTATTAATTGACAGCGCTGTCATTTTTTTATAGGGTACCATTAAAATATCACATGTCATAGCGGTTAAATCGAGCAAATACTCAATTTAACGGTAGTGATAGCGTCGATAATTGTGTCTAAATCACCTTATAGGAATTAGTATGTCATCTCGTCAAACACTCGCTAGCTGGAAGAAACTTCAGTTACTTGCCCAAGATAAAAAATCTCAGCACATGAATACCTTGTTTGCACAAGACAGTGAACGTTTCAATAAGTTCTCTATTGAGCTGCCAAATATGCTACTTGATTACTCTAAAAACTTAATAGATAGTGAAACATTAGACGCATTGTTAGATTTGGCTGAAGAAACACAAGTCTGTGATTGGCGAGCTAAGATGTTTGCTGGTGAGAAAATCAATAAGACAGAAGACCGCGCAGTATTGCATACCGCCTTACGTCGTCAAAGTGATGAACCACTTATTATTGATGGTGAAAATGTTACAGACCACGTACAAAGCCAATTAGCTGATATGGAAATATTTGTCGATAAAGTTCGTCAAGGGCACTGGTTAGGTTATTCAGGCAAGCGTATTACCGATATTGTTAATATTGGTGTTGGTGGCTCTAACCTTGGTCCACAAATGGTAACTGAAGCATTAAAACATTACAGCGATGGTAGTGTAAATGTTCACTACGTATCGAATGTAGATGGCGCGCAAATTGCCGATGTGCTTCGCCCATTAGAACCTGAAAAAGTATTATTTATCGTTTCAAGTAAAACCTTTACTACGACAGAAACGATGACAAATGCACGTACAGCTATTAATTGGTTAACGAGTGCATCTTTTGATGAGAACTCTGTTGCTAAGCATTTTGTAGCCGTGACAGCAAATAAAGAAAATGCCATGAGTTTTGGTATTGAAGAGCAAAACATCTTCGATATGTGGGATTGGGTTGGCGGTCGCTTTTCTTTATGGTCAGCTATTGGTCTTGCGATAGCACTTGATTTAGGTTTTGATAAGTTTAAAGAGTTGCTTAGCGGTGCTCATGACATGGACCAGCACTTTATCAACGCGCCACTAAAAGAAAACCTCCCAGCAATTTTGGCATTGATTAGTGTTTGGAATACTACTTTCCTTGGCTCTCAGTCCCAAGCTATTTTGCCATACGATCAGACCTTACATATGTTAACTGCATATTTACAGCAAGCTGAAATGGAAAGTAATGGTAAGTCGGTTAGCTGGGATGGAGATGAAATTGACTATGCCACAGTACCTTCTATTTGGGGTGAGTTAGGTATCAATGGTCAACATGCTTTCTATCAATACTTGCACCAAAGTAATAATGTTGTGCCTGCTGATTTTATTGGCTCAGTTAAAAGTGTAACACCAGTAAAAGGGCACCATGAAACATTGATGGCAAACTTCTTTGCGCAAACACAGGCATTAATGGCTGGTGTTAATGAAGAGCAAGTACGTGCAGATTTAAAAGCTAAAGGTCGAACTGAAGATTATATCGACAAAGTTGCACCGCACAAAGTACATAAGGGTAACAGACCAACTAACACCATTTTATTAAAATGTATTAACCCAAAAAATCTTGGTAGTTTAATTGCTGCTTATGAACACAAAATATTTGTTCAAGGTATTATCTTGCAGATATGTTCATTTGATCAATGGGGTGTTGAACTTGGTAAAGGTCTCGCTGCTGAGATCCAGACAGAATTAGAGTCAGACAATATTTCTGAACAACATGATTGTTCAACCTCAAGTTTATTGAATTTTTATCAATCAGCAAAATAACATCGACGATAACCCCGTAGATGATTAAAAATCCAGAGTATTGCTAGACGAAACTTAGCAAAAGAAAGCGGATTTACTAAAAGCTAATGTCTATTAATTTAGGCGTTAGCTTTTTTTTGTTCATAAATCAAATATCCTCAACAAATAATTCTTGAGTTACATTTCTTTATGGAAGTGAATATTTATTCCATCATAGAGAATAAAAAATCATACAATCGTTTTTTACGTGTTTTTTTTATACAAAACTCGGTAACTATTTAGATAGTTATCAATTCAGTAACAAAAAAATATAAGTAAAAAAGTGAATTAATTCAATGCCTTTGTGTTTTTATGTAATCATATTGCAATTATTGGTTAATTTATTCTGGTCAAACGTAACAATAAGCGGTATGGTTTATTACGTCTTATGACAGCGTTGTCATTAAATATTGACAGCGCTGTCGTAAAACTTAATAAAAAATTAAAGCAAAAATAAAAACATTCTAAAAAACAAAACGTGTGTAAGGGAAAGTCGATGTCAACTAAAACATTTAAAAAAGGCGTGTTAGCAAGCTCAATTGCTATGATCCTAGCTGGTGTATCATCACAAGCTATGGCAGCCGAAGAAGCAGCCGTTAAAAAAGACGATGTAGAAGTCATTCAAGTAACAGGTTTACGCGGTAGCTTAAAAGCTAACGTAAACGCAAAACGCTTTGCTGACGGGGTTGTTGATGTAATCAGCTCTGAAGATATTGGTAAGTTTCCAGATAAAAACGTTGCTGAGTCATTAGCACGTATTCCTGGTGTTACTATTCAACGTCAATTTGGTGAAGGTTCTTCAGTTTCAATTCGTGGTGCTGGTGCAGAGTTTACTAAAACAACTTTAAATGGCCAAAACGTTGCATCTACTGGTTGGTTTGTACTTGAACCAGCAAAACGTAGCTTTAACTATGAATTACTTCCTTCTGAAATCGTAGGTGACTTAGAGGTATACAAAACTTCTCAAGCAGACCTTATTGAAGGTGGTGTTGGTGGTACAGTTGTCGTTAATACTCGTACTCCATTAGAGATGGATGCTAATACAGCATTTGTTGGACTTGAAGCTATGTATTCTGATGATTCAGAATCAACAGACCCTCAAGTTTCTGGCATGTATAGCTGGAAAAACGAAGAAGAGAGTTTTGGTGTAATGGTTTCTGGTGTAATGCAAGAACGTCAATTACAACGCCAAGGTAACGAAGCTTTCTGGGAATGGGGTGCAGGCCCGGTTGCCTTTGAACAAGACCGTAAACGTCAAGCATTAACTGTTGCTTTAGAATATGCTCCAACTGATAACTTATCTTTCGTATTAAATGCGATGGACATGCAAATGGAAGCAGATAACGTGAACTATGCGTTATGGTTAACACAAGGTGATCACTCTTGGTCAGGTAATACTCCTGAGCAATGTTTAGGTGGTGATTGTAGTGCTGATAACCGTGGTGTTGCAGTTAAAGGTCAATTAGCTTCTGGTTTTTATCAAGCTCGTCCTCGTGAAGCAACAATGAACTCAGATCTTATCGACTTACAAACAACGTATGAAGGTGATTCATTTACCTTAGAAGTACAAGTTGGTAGTACAACATCTACTGGTGGTACTGATTTTGAAATGGTACTTGAAGATGGCGTAAATACCCCAATTGTTGGCGGTACTTACGATTTCACTGGTGGTGAGCAGACTTGGCAGCTTCCTAACGGTATTGCTGGTCAATCTATGTCTGAGTACGACCCTGGTGTTTTCGCTATGGGTACAGGCTCTAACTTTAACGCTACACCTAAAACAGATGAAGAAGTATACTTACAAGCTGATTTCGAATACGAACTTGATGGTGACTTTTTAACAAGTATTAAAACTGGTTTCCGTTACGGTGATCACAATACTACTTCTCGTCGTTATGAGTTTGACCAAGCTGACGGTTTTGATAACATGCTTTCTACAGCAGGTCTAAGAACAGGTACTATTGATGTAGGTGATGGCGATTATCAAATATCTGATTTTGATATTGATGCTTTCAAAAATATCGCAAAAGCTAGCATAACAGGAAAAACTGAAGACTTAGGTTCTTATAGAGAACTTGACGAAACCAATACAGCTCTTTATGTAATGGCAAACTACAATACCGATAGCGGCTTCCGTGGTAACTTTGGTGTGCGTTATGTAATGACAGATGCTACTTCTACTTATTACTCAGACGGCGTTAAAACTAGTACTGATGGTGATTATGCTGAAGTATTACCAAGTGCTAACTTAGCATATAACCTTACTGATGATGTTATTATCCGTGCAGCAGCTGCTCGTACTATAGCGCGTCCTCAGTACAACGATATGTATGTTAACCCTAACGTTTTAGGTGCTAATGATAACTTAGATAACAACCAATTTTGGGTTGTTGGTAACGTAGACTTAGACCCTTTCATGGCAGATCAATTTGAAATTGGTGTTGAATGGTACTTCAATGAAAGTTCATTGTTAGGCGCAACAATGTTCATGAAGGATGTTGCTAACTTCGTTAGTATTACAGAGTATCATTCAAGCTCAGCTAACTTACCAGGTGGTCCTTTCGCTGGTGAGCTTCGCCCTGAAGAAGAAGCTGCTGGTTGGACTGTACAAGAAAAAGAAAATGCTAAAGACGGCGAAGTATTTGGTATTGAATTACAATACCAACAAGACTTTGATAACGGTTTTGGTTTAATGGCTAACTATACTTATACTGATACAAGCACTGATGATGATACGTTTAGCGATCAAAACGCATTCTTAAGCGATAGTTCTGACCACGTAATGAATGCTTCAGGTTTCTATGAAGATGATAACTTCTCAGTACGTGTATCTTATAACTACCGTTCTGAGTACATGCTTCGTGAAGAAGGTTCATACGGTAACCGTTTACACGATGCTTTTGGCTCAGTAGACTTAGGTGCTGTTTACCACATGAATGATAACATTGACTTTAAATTTGATGTTATTAACTTAACTGGTGAATCATCAGTTCAAGATGGTAATAACGTTCAGCAAAGTAACGCAAGTGGTTTTACCAATGGTTTCCCACTATACGCATATGAAATGGCTACTCGTTTCAGTGCAGGCGTAAGCATCAGATTCTAAGCTAATCGTTTAAAATTTGATGAAAAAAGGGGAGTTTAACTCCCCTTTTTTTATACATAAAAAATGACAAAATCACCCAAAAAAAGCTGGATAATAGCGGCTTTTCCCCGTATAAATCATAACTAAATATAAAAAATAAACCTCAAGGATATTCAAATGACTTCTGCGATCCAAGCAATTAATTATGCCAATCATAGCCAAGTAAAAATTAAAACAACTCGAGACTATCAACATGCTAAAGGACAGCAAGTAGTACCATTGATAATTCATGAATTTTCACGTGCTAGCGGTGAAATGCCAATTGTATTTGTTAAAAATGCACAGACAGGTGAATTTCAATCGGTTGCCTTACTTGGTCTAATGGCCAATGAAAACCTTTTCTACAGTGAAGATAAGTGGTTATCAAACTACCTTCCGGCACTTATTACCCATCACCCATTTGCCTTAGTACCAACACAAAATGATGAAAATCAGCTTCAAGTTGTCATTAAAGAAGACAGCCACCTTGTGTCAAATGAAGAAGGCAATGCTCTTTTTGATGATGAAGGTAATGAAACCGAATATATGGAGAAGCGTAAAAATGCATTAGGTCAATACTTTGAAAATACTCAGACAACTAAAGCATTTATCGAATTATTAGTCGAAAAGTCTCTCTTAAGTGAGCAAAATCTATCAATGAAACTTAATGGCGAGAATATTGGCATTAATGGGGTTTATTTAGTTGATGAAAAAGCCCTAAGTGCTTTATCTGATAAAGATTTCCTTATCCTACGTCAAAGAGGTTATTTGGCACCTATTTATAATCATCTAAGCTCTTTACACCAGCTAACCAGTTTAGCTAAATTAAAAAGCGAAAAGTAATTATAAAACTATAAATAGTGGGAGGATACATGGCAAATGAACAAGTGAAATCTATTGCAATTGTTGGCGGTGGTTCATCGGGCTGGATGACAGCTCTTTATTTAAATAAGCTCTATAATCATAGTCAAGCTAACGTAGCTATTACACTGATTGAAAGTCCTAATATTCCCACTGTTGGTGTTGGTGAAGCAACGGTACATAACATTCGCAGCTACTTTGCCGCCATGGGCTTAGATGAAAAGGAGCTGTTGCAAGCGACTAATGCTACGTTGAAGACAGGCATAATGTTTCGTAACTGGATGAAACCAAACCAAGACGGTTCGACGCATGAGTATTTTCATTCATTTGAGCAGCAGAATATCGGTCGGGTAATTGACATATCCTCTGCTTGGATTCTTGATAAAGGTTTTGAAAAAGAGCGTTATGATGAAGCAATTTCAATCTCATCACATCTAATTAAAGAAGGTTTATCACCTAAGAATGCAAACTCACGTGGTTATGAAGGCGTTGTCCCCTATGGATACCATCTCGACGCGATAAAAATGGCCGCCTTTATGGCTAAAAAGGGTGTTGAGGCAGGGATAAAACACGTAAAAGCATCGGTAGACACTGTTGATGTCGACGGTGAGAATATTGTTGCTGTTCACACAGATAAAGGCAGCTTTAGCGCTGATTTATTTATAGATTGCACCGGTTTCAAAGGGCTGTTAATAAATCAGGTTAAAGACAGAAAAACTAACTGGCAATCTTTTGAAGATGCATTGCCCTGTAATAAAGCCGTTGCCGTACAACTTGCTTATGACAATGAGCAAGAGCCGAAACCATATACTGAAGCAACTGCATTAAGTAATGGTTGGGTTTGGCAAATAGACTTAAATAATCGTCGTGGTACTGGATATGTTTATGATGGTAACCGGATCAGTAAAGAAGAAGCTGAAACCGAGTTACTTGATCACCTCAATGAAGGTAACGGGCGTGATAAAGAAGTACTTCGCACGGTACATCTTGATATGAATATTGGCTGTTTAAAAGAGTTTTGGGTAGGTAATTGTCTTGCTCTTGGTTTATCTGGAGGTTTTATTGAGCCGCTTGAATCTACCGGCTTACACTTAATTAATGCGAGCGCTAGGCTATTAGGGACTCACCTAACAAGTAAGCATACCGAGCAATCAGTTCGAGATTCATATAATAAAATTATGAATGGTACCTATCAAGATTTAAAGCAATTTATTGTTTTACATTATTGCCTAACAGACCGAGACGATACTGACTTTTGGCGCGAAGTTCATAAAACGGCACAATACTGTGATGGCTTAGAAGAAAAACTCGCAACTTGGCAACATAAAATCTGCGAATACATGGACTTAGCGGGTAACTATATCACTATGTTTTCTGATGAAAATTACCGTGCAGTTTTGTATGGTATGAACCATTACCCTAAGTTGCATTTATCTGCCGATAGCGAAGAAAACAATAAAATGTATGATGAGTTTAGTAGTAGGGTTAAGCAAGTTAGCAATATGGTTATGCCACATCGCGATTACTTAAAGAACCTGCATAAACCGCAGAAAGCATAATTTTTTCTTGGAGCATCTGTCATGTCAAATGAGCATGCGATTAAAAAAATAGTGATTGTTGGGGGGGGGACTGCAGGATGGTTAGCGGCCAATCACTTAGCGAAAAATTTAATTACCCCCAATCAAGGTAGTGTAGAGATCACCTTGGTTGAATCTGCGAACATACCTACAATTGGCGTTGGAGAGGGCACTGTGCCCATGATGCGCCAGTCGTTGCAGCATCTTGGTATAAGTGAAACGGAGTTTATTTTAGCGTGTGATGCGACCTTTAAACAGGGCATTAAATTCGTAGACTGGACGGCAAACCCTATTGCAGGTAAGCCCAATTATTACCACCATATTTTTGATTATCCACAAACCAGTAACGTTGATTTAACGGCTTACTGGTTAAAGAATATAAAAAATACTGGTATGAGCTATGTTAATGCTTTATCCATCCAAGGCCAAATGTGTGATGCGGGCTTAGCGCCTAAAATGATCACCACACCTGAGTTTCAAGGTGCAGCATCGTATGGTTACCATCTTGATGCCAACAAATTCTCGGCATTATTGGCTAAAAATGCCGTTAATAAGTTAGGCGTTAATCATATCCAAGCTGATGTGCTTGATATTACTCAACATGAAAACAGTGAAATAAAGTCTTTGATAACAAAGGACGGCCAAACTATTAGCGGTGATTTTTTTGTTGATTGCACTGGTTTTAAATCACTGTTGTTAGGTGAAAAGCTTAAAGTATCCTTTAAAGATAAAAGTGATACGCTTTTCGTGGATCATGCGGTAGCAATTCAAGTGCCTTACGAGAAAGTTGATGCTCCTATAGCGTCTCATACTATATCAACAGCTCTTACTTCAGGTTGGGTCTGGGATATAGGTCTAAAAGAACGTCGTGGTATTGGTCATGTATATTCATCACGATATACCAGCCATGAGCAAGCAGAGCAGGATTTAAGAGCTTATATTGGTCCTATGGCAGATAATGTTGATAGTCGACTCATTCCAATGAAAATTGGTTATAGAGAGAAATTTTGGCACAAAAACTGTGTAGCGCTAGGTTTATCACAAGGTTTTGTTGAGCCACTAGAGGCAACTGGTTTGTTAGTGTTTGATGCCACTGCAAAGATGTTAGCAGAGCAATTCCCTAGTAGTAAGCTCGATATGCCACTCATAGCGAAGCAGTTTAATGAGCGAGTCACCACTAGCTGGGATAATGTTATCGACTTTGTAAAAGCACATTATTGTTTATCAAAGCGAGATGATAGTGATTTTTGGTTAGATAATCGAGCAAGTGACAGTATCCCTGATTCACTAAAGGAGCGGTTAGCTAGATGGAAGCATCAACCACCTAGTGCTTATGACTTTGCCAGTAAGTTTGATATTTTTAATCTAGAAAATTATCAATATATACTTTATGGAATGGACTTCGATACTAACTTGGATAATTTTCAACACCGGCTAGCTAAGGATAGTAGAGCCAATGAAGAGTTTGCAGCAATTCAAAATCAAACAAAGTTTGCCTTGAGTAAGCTTCCCAAACATCGTGATTTAATTGATAAAATTTATCAACACGGCTTACAAAAAATATAAAGTCATCTCCAGCATTATGCCGGGAGTAATGAAAGCAGGTATAACATTAAAGTGTTAAACCTGCTTTTTTCATTTTTATAGCATAGGGGGCTAATTGCTCTCGGTATTTATGCCATGAATTTATTGATGACTTAAAGATAGGTTTGCGTATCTGAGCATTGCTAACAGTGTGAACCGTTCGTTTATTGTGATGAAAATCAATACAACCCTGTTGCATGTCTAGTGCTAAAAAGTTTAATAGTTCGGTAGTCGTTTTCTCCTGATTACTTACTAACCTTTTATAATCTAAAATGAATATTTTCCCAGGTATGACCGATATCCAATGTTTCATTAGCTGATATTGAACGATTATCATGTCCGTGAGTTCATCAAGATCATAACTGTATTGATTACCTGTACTTAAAATCTGTTGATAAGCACCCAGCAATAAGTCCATAGGAGGGCGAAGACAATAGACTATTTTAGCTTGAGGAAGTGCCTTATGAATCAAGCCTATGGCTTTGTAATTTAGTGGCATTTTATCGGTGAAGTATCTTGCTGTATTGATGTGTTGGGTAAGTCTTAGGTATGTCTCTCCAATGTCACTCCATTGCGAGAGCGATAACTCATCAGCCCAAAAAGGAAATTGTTTTTTGGGTTTTACCGCTTGCAGAATATCTTGTGTTGCTTGTGCAAGTTCAAACAGTTCATCACCGGCAGTAACCAATGAATGGGAAGAGATAATTTGTTCAGCTAATGTTGTGCCTGAGCGAGGTAGCCCACAAATAAAAATGGGGCAATCACCTTGTGCTAAAGTTGTGTTATTGCCAGAAGGGTTTGCACATAGCGCACTATCAAAAACTTTTGCAATATGTTTGTGCTCATCGAGTTCTTTTTGATGATTATAATTGAAGCCTTTTCGTTGAGTGGATGCTCCTAGGGTAAGGTATTTAAACGCAGTGGAATATTTTTTTACTGATTGGTAATGTTTAAATAGTGCATAAGCGGCATGGACTACTTGGTTTTTGTTATTAATTGTATCGCTTAATTCAATTATTTCTTTTAGATCTTCCACATACTGTTCAGGCATTGTCGGTGTAATATCACTGCGTAGCCAATAAGGGGGGGTAAAGTCTCTTTGTTGGTCAATGCAAGTTTCAAAACACTGTTGCGCTTCAATAAACTTCCCAGCTTCTTTATACATAATACCTAAACTATTACGCCATGATATGTTGCTTGGTGCGAGTTTAACGGCTTCTTCTATCGCTGATAATGCTTCATTGGGTTGACGCATAAACCGCAAAGCACTTGATAGGTTAAAATGACTTAACGAGTCATTAGGGATTAAATCTATTAAGGCTTGTGCATATTGGGCTAATTTCAAATATTTCTGTTGAAAAGATAATACTTGATAAAGAAGGTGGTAAGCCTCAGTCGATGTTGGAACTTGAAAAATAATTTGTTCGGCTAAGTGCTCGGCATTGGCGGCCTGTCGTTGGTTTATTGCTTCTTTAAGCTTAACAAGGGCATCTTCAAGGCTAATGTCTATAACTGAAGAATCAGGAGCTAATGTGAGGGGGATAGTTTTCATCAAGTTGCACTGCTCTTACTTATTTGGGAGAAGGGTTACGGGAGCGATTTGTTACTTTTATAACAAACGAAAGCTATCATAATCATCAATGACCTGTATATTATTTTTTCACTACCAAACCTCAGATAATTCGGATGTGCGATATCACAAGTGTGTGTGATTTTGTTACTGGATGGTTTATTTGTGTATTTAATTTTGACAGCGCTGTCAAAATTAAGGATAGTTAGTCTAACAATAACATCTAAAGAAGAGCAGTCTTTATCATTTAAAGCTGTATAAGGTCCTTTAACATGTACATAAAGAAGATGAATAAAAAAATGTTGGCGCTTACTATTGCCGCTAGCTTATCTTTACTCGGTTGTGAAAAAGCTTCTAAGCCAGCGGTTGATACTGGCGAAAAAATCAATTTACAGGCGATATACTCGGTAACGCAAAATGACATAGATAAGATCGCTCAGAATTTGGATGTAAATTATCGAGTGATCACAAATATACCCACCGATAAATGTGACAGTAAGGTAGCCGATGGCGCTTGCTTTGAAGTCGAACTAACTTTTACCGCGAAAAAAGCCATTGCAGCGAAAGATTGGACTATTCATTTTAGCCAGATTGCGCCTATTCAATCATTTGAAAGCGATTCGTTTAGCATAAAGCACATAAATGGCGATTTACATCAAATCAGCTTAAAAGACACCTTCGCTGGTTTTGCCGCAGGTGAACAAAAAACGTTAAACTTTCGCGCCATGTTTTGGTCGTTAGCAGAGTCAGATGTTATGCCAAACTACATTGTTAGTGCTCCTGGCTTAGAGGCGCGTGTGGTAGAGAGTACTGTGCCGTATATTGATAAAGATACAGGTCTAGAAATTGTTCCACATGCAGAAACGTTTACCGATATTAGCACCCAGTTTAAACGTAGTGCAGATGATAAAACTCAATGGTTAACGAGTGAAAAACTCTATCAACGTAATTCAGTGCTTGTTGAAGATGAGTTATCTGTTTTACAGGCGATTATTCCTACGCCTAAATCAGTTAGCATCGATGATAATAGTGGCTTTGCTGATATTAGCCAAGGTATTGCTGTTTCATTGGGCAATGTTAAGCACAAAGAAGTTGATGCCGCACTTTCACGTTTAAGTGATCTAGGCATCAATCAGAGCGTTACAGGGTTACCATTACGTTTAAGCATTATAAATAATGGCGATAAAATAATTGGTAGTTACAGTTTAACAGTAACGGCAAAAGAAATTGTTATTATCGGTGTTGATGGTAATGGTGTTTTTAATGGCTTGCAATCATTGGCAAGTTTAGTGACGGTTGGCGAATCTCGACTACCCATGTTGACGGTTAATGATGAGCCACACTTTGCTTTTCGAGGTATGTTAGTTGACGTTGCCCGTAATTTTCACTCTAAAGAGTTTATTCTCACGCTGCTCGATCAAATGGCTGCATATAAACTCAATAAATTGCATTTGCATCTTGGGGATGACGAAGGCTGGCGTTTAGAAATTCCAAGCTTACCTGAACTAACTGACATTGGTGCAAAACGCTGCTTTGATGTGACTGAAGAGAACTGCTTAATATCTCAATTAGGCGCAGGTGTTGATGAAAATTCATCGGTGAGTGGCTATTACAGCGTCAGCGATTACCAAGAAATTTTGCAAGCTGCAACGGCACGTCATATTCAAGTGATCCCATCACTTGATATGCCAGGTCATTCACGCGCTTCTATCAAGGCAATGACGGCACGTTATAAGAAATTTATGGCGTTAGAAGATGAAGCAAAAGCGACACAGTTTTTGTTAGAAGATTTTGAAGATAAAACCAAATATTCATCAGTACAGTTTTATGGTGATAACACTATTAATGCGTGTTTAGAATCTTCATATGACTTTGTTATTGAAGTCATGACACAAGTAAAGAAAATTCATGCTGACGCAGGCCAACCGCTTACTCGTTATCATATTGGTGCAGATGAAACGGCAGGTGCTTGGTTAGAATCCCCCGCTTGTAAAGCTTTTGTTGCTAATAATGACAAAGGTGTTACTCAAATGAGTGAGTTAGGTGCCTATTTTATTGAGCGAGTTGCCGGAATTTTATCTGATCTTGATATTGAAACGGCTGGTTGGAGTGATGGTATGGAGCATACTCGTAAGGAGAATATGCCAGCTATCGTTCAAGCAAATGCTTGGGATGCACTGTTTTGGGGAGGGCACGATAAAGTTCATCAATTAGCAAACAGAGATTGGCAAGTGGTTCTTTCGAGTCCAGATGTATTATATTTTGATTTTCCACATGAAGCCGATCCAAAAGAACATGGCTATTATTGGGCATCACGACATACCAATACTGAAAAAGTATTCCAGTTTATGCCGGATAACTTACCCGTTCATGCTGAGTTTTGGTTAGATAGACAAGACAATGCTTATGTTGCCGATGACACCAAAACGCCATTAGCATCAGGTCAAAAATTTTTAGGCATTCAAGGTCAGTTATGGAGTGAAAATGTTCGTACTGATGACATGGTCGAGCATAAGGTGTTCCCTCGTTTATTAGCGCTTGCAGAGCGTGCATGGCATCAAGCGGACTGGGCAGTACCTTATAATTATCAAGGTGCAAAATATTCAACTGAGAGCAATACGTTTACCGATGAATTAAGAGTAATGCGTGATAGTCAGTGGTCTTTATTTGCCAATACTTTAGGATACAAAGAGTTTGCAAAACTTGATTTAGCACACGTTGATTATCGCTTGCCTACCGTAGGTGCTGTTATCAAGGCCGGTAAATTACATGCTAATATCGCTTTTCCTGGTTTAGCCATTGAATATCAAATTAATAACGGCAACTGGCTTACTTATCAAGAGCCTATTGCAGTTTCAGGTAAAGTATCGGTTAGAAGTCGCAGTACTGATGGTTTAAGAGCAAGCCGTACCACGCAAGTTAAATAATAAGTTGAAAATTAACTAACTGGTTTTTATTTAATATTATCAGTTAGTTAGTTTACATTTGGTTACACTTGTAAAAAAAGCTGATATTTTATCCAAAAAAAGAAATGACAACGCTGTCATTTCTAGCTAAGATGAAAAAATCAAAAAATTAATAAATGACAGTTAACATGGGGTCGGTATGCTGACAAGTAGTGGCAAAAACAAAGAATTATTTTTAGGTATTGATGGTGGTGGTAGTAAGTGTAAAGCCATTGTTATGAATGAAGATAATGACATACTTGGCACAGGTATTTCAGGTCCTGGAAATCCATTGCACGGTTTTGAACAAGCGACTAACTCAATCACTGAGTCTGCAAAATTAGCACTAGAAGATGCCGGTTTAGCACATATCGAACTTAGTGAGCTAGTGGCTGGTGTGGGTCTTGCTGGTGTTAATATTCCAGTGCTGTTTGATCAAATGGCAGCTTGGAAACATCCCTTTAAAACAATTCATTTAGCTACCGATTTATTAATCGCCTGCCTTGGTGCTCATGATGGCAGCGATGGCGCTGTTATTATCAGTGGAACTGGCTCATGTGGCTTTTCTTGTGTTGATGAACAATACACTATTGTTGGCGCACATGGGTTTCCTCATGGTGACAAGGGCAGTGGTGCTTGGTTTGGTTTACAAGGGGTTAAACAGGTTTTATTATCTCTTGATGGTTTAGTTCCACCAACCTTGATGTCAAATGTGCTATTGAAAAAGCTTAACTGTAATGACGATACTGATCTTGTTGAAGCAGTTGCTAGTCAAAAAGCAACATTCTATGCCCAGCAAGCCAATTTAGTCTTTGATGCCGCAGAGCAGGGAGATAAAGTTGCCCTAGCCATTGTTGATGAGGGTGCAGAATACATTAATAGTATTGCCCGTACTTTATCGACAAAAAATCCTCCTCGACTCTCTATGTTAGGTGGTTTAACGCCGAGATTAAAATCTTGGTTAGCGGATGAAATTAAGACAAATCTAGAAGAACCATTACATGCGCCAGAAGTTGGCTCTGTAATTTACGCTAGGCAACAACAAGCAAAGCAGGTTGTACAGCAGTCCGCGTAATAGCGATATAAGATAGTTTTTTACTTGAATTTGATAATCTAGGACAAAAAATGACACAAACACGCTTTCATGCTCAACGACTCTTTGACGGGCAAGCTTTCTTCGATGATCTAGTGTTGACCATAGTCGATGGTAAAATTACTGCTATTGACCAAGATACCAGTAATGTTGATGTTATCGCGACAGGCTTAGTTGTTCCTGGTTTTATCGATTTACAAGTTAACGGCGGTGGTGGTGCTTTATTTAACGACACTCCATCGGTTGATAATTTAAAAACTATTATGGCTGCTCATGCACGATTTGGCACTACAGCGATGATGCCAACCTTGATTACTGATAAATTTGAAGTAATGCAACAAGCAGCTGATGCCATCGCCCAAGCCATATCTGAAGGTGTTGCAGGTATTGTTGGTGTTCACTTTGAAGGACCCCATTTATCTGTTGATAAAAAAGGTACCCATTGTGCTGATTATATCCGTGCTATATCAGATGATGAGTGGCGGGTTCTTTCACGTCAGGACATAGGTCAAGTCATCGTAACACTTGCACCAGAAACAGTGAGTCCTGAAGAAATAAGACGTATGGTTGAATTAGGCATTAAAGTTTGTCTAGGTCATACTAATGCTGATTATCAAACAGCCCAAAAAGCTATTGATGCTGGAGCCAGTGGTTTTACCCATTTATTCAATGCGATGTCACCATTACAAGGTCGTGAGCCAGGCGTGGTTGGTGCTGCTCTTCTAAATAATCACACCAGTTGTGGTTTGATAGTTGATGGTTTCCATGTCGATAACGCGAGTTGTAAATTGGCAATACAAGCTAAACCACAAGGCAAGATATTTTTGGTCACTGACGCAATGCCGCCAGTTGGCACAGATCAAACAGAATTCGCTTTATATGACCGTACGGTTTACGTTGATAATGGCAAACTGACCTCTACAACAGGTGAGCTTGCAGGTTCATCGTTGGATATGGCCAGTGCCGTTAAAAATACACATAAAGGTTTAGGCATGCCTTTAGATGAAGCATTACGCATGGGTAGTTTGTATCCAGCACAATATTTATATCAGAATCAAGCCGTTATCCGCGGCGAACTGAAACAAGGATATCAAGCCGATATGGTGGTATTAAATGACGACCTATCAGTAAAAGAAACTTGGATTTCAGGTAATAAAGTTTAATGACCACATGAGTAACTATGCTAGTTACTCATTTAATTAACGCAATAAT
>Ga0209395_1003187_pt1 | contig 20653 bp, 19 predicted proteins | sample GOMGulsemesocosm_3_FD_184635 | JGI IMG/M metagenome (GOLD analysis project Ga0209395, IMG submission 184635) | Methane-oxidizing microbial communities from mesocosms in the Gulf of Mexico - GOM9D Gulf of Mexico (SPAdes) (version 2) | ecosystem: Environmental > Aquatic > Marine > Cold seeps... | reverse complement strand
ATCTGAAATATCGGGCGGCTGGCATCAACCATATGGCGTTCTTTCTGGAATTTGAAGAACGCCTGAAGGACGGAACCTGCCGCGATCTCTACCCTGCTCTGAAAGCTGGGTACGAGGAAGGCCGCTATCCCACCGCGACCGGCGCCAACGAACGCTGCCCGAACTTTGTGCGCTACGAAGTGATGAAGCATTTCGGGCTGTTTGTGACAGAATCGTCAGAGCACTTCGCAGAATATGTGCCGTGGTTCATTAAATCGCACCGTCACGATCTGATAGAACAATTCAGGATTCCGCTGGATGAATACCCGTTGCGTTGCGAAGAGCAGATCGCCGATTGGGCTACACAGGCGGAGGCGCTGCGCAAAGCGCCGACGATTGAAGTGCCCAAGAGCCATGAATATGCGGCGACCATCATGAACTCGATCACCACAGGTGCGCCTGCTGTAATCTATGGCAATGTTCCAAACAGCGGCCAGATCCCTCAACTGCCGGTGGGGGCGGCGGTCGAGGTGCCCTGTCTGGTCGATGGCAGCGGCATTCAGCCAACCGTGGTCAATGACATTCCGCCGCAACTGATTGCAATGATGCGCACCAATATCAATGTACAGGAATTGACGGTGCAGGCGCTGATGACCGAGAACCGCGAGCATATCTATCACGCTGCCATGATGGACCCACGCACCGCCGCCGAGCTGGATCTGCGCCAGATCCATAAGTTGGTGGATCAGTTGCTGGTGGCCCATGGCGACTGGATGCCGGACTGGATTAACGACACAGCATAACTGCTGGCATGCCCTAAAATCGTGCGGACATCCGCATTCCTTTGGGGTAACGCAAGACGTAAACAATACAGGGATCGCAGCCCTGACAAGGCTTTAGCCTGGTTGCGGAACTGACATACGATTTGGTGGGGCCGCGCCCTGCACTTAGATACGAAAGACCCAACAATGAGCAAAACAGCCACTTTTCATGATCTTGAAGGCGCCTCAGTCTTTATCACTGGCGGCGGCTCAGGCATTGGCGCCTCGCTAACAGAAGGGTTTCTGCGACAAGGCGCCAAGGTGGCCTTTGTTGGTCGTTCTGATGCCTCGGAATTTGTAGACCAGATGGAACAGGAAACTGGGTCGCGCCCATTGTTCATTCAATGCGACATCACCGACACCGCAGCTCTGAAGGCGGCAGTGACCCAAACCGCCGACGCACATGGCGCGATCGAGGTTCTGGTGAACAACGCCGCCAATGACCAACGCCACGACACACTGGATGTCACCGAAGAGTTTTGGGACTGGATGCAGGCAATCAACCTCAAGGCCTATTTCTTTGCCTGTCAGGCCGTGTTGCCGGGCATGAAAAGTGCAGGACGTGGGGCGATCATCAACTTCTCGTCTATTAGCTATATGATGGGTGGTGCAGGCTATCCCGCTTATATCGCGGCCAATGCTGGCATCACCGGCATGACACGTGGGTTGGCCCGCGAATTTGGCCCCGATGGCATTCGCGTGAATGCACTGGCCCCGGGGTGGGTTCTGACCGAAAAGCAACTGGACAAATGGGCCACCCCCGATGCCCTGGCCGCCCATTTGGAGCGTCAGTGCTTGAAGGATCATCTGGAGCCGCAGGATGTCGTAGACGCCACTTTGTTTCTGGCATCTAAAACCAGCCGAATGATGACGGGCCAAACCATGGCTGTGGATGGCGGCGTGGTGGTATCAGGCTGATGACCAAGGACTTAGAAAACCCAAGCTGGATCGCCGCTGATTGGGGCACCTCGCATCTGCGGCTTTGGCTGATGGACGATCAAAACAAGGTTCTGCGGCACATTGGGTCGGATCGGGGCATGTCGACCCTGCAATCTGATCAATACGAGGCGACACTACTGGACCTGATCGGCGATGCGCTGCCTGCACAAGGGACACTCCCTGTTGTGTGCTGCGGCATGGCTGGATCACGGCAGGGTTGGGCCGAAGCACCTTACGGCAAGGTCCCCTGCCCACCGCCATCGATTGATCAGGCAACACGAGTGAAGACGGATGATCCGCGTTTGCAGGTCTTCATCCTTCCCGGCATCAAGCAGCTTCCGGCAGCCGATGTCATGCGTGGAGAAGAGACCCAGATTGCCGGGTTCCTGGCTGGATCTTCTGATTTCGACGGTGTGATCTGCCTGCCCGGCACTCATTGCAAATGGGTCCACATTAGCGCCGGAGAGGTTGTTAGTTTCCGAACTTTCATGACCGGCGAGCTGTTTGCACTGATCTGCAACAACTCGGTCCTGCGCCATTCAGTTGGTGAAGATGGGTGGGATGCCGATGCCTTTGAGGCGGCTGTCTCGGATGCGATCTCGCGGCCCTCAGCTGTGTCAGGCAACCTGTTTTCCATCCGAGCGGAATCGCTACTGTGTGATCTGGACAGCGCCGTGGCACGCGCGCGGATTTCCGGGTTGTTGATCGGCATCGAACTGGCCGCCGCCCGCCCCTATTGGCTGGGTCAGGACGTGGTGATTGTCGGCGAAAGCGGCATCGCCTCGGCCTATGGCAGTGCGCTGAAGCAACAAGGTGCAATGGCCCGCAATGTGACCGCAGAAGATATGACCTTGAACGGCCTGCGCGCCGCCTATGACAAATTGGTAGAAATAACCCCATGACACGTGAAATCATCGCCATCCTGCGCGGCATTCAATCCGATGAAGCCTGCGCCGTAACCGATGCTCTGATCGCGGCAGGCATCACCAAAATCGAAGTCCCGCTGAACTCGCCTCAGCCGTTTGATAGCATCGCGGCCATGGTGAAACATGCGGGCGACGCAGCGACCATTGGCGCAGGCACGGTGTTGGATACGGCTTCCGTTGCGCGACTGGCTGATATTGGCGCCGCAATGGTGGTCTCGCCTGATTGCTGCGCCGAGGTTATCACCGCGACCAAGGCGGCGGGCATGTTGTCTTATCCCGGCGTGATGACCCCAACCGAGGCCTTTGCCGCCTTGCGCGCAGGTGCCGACGGCCTGAAGTTCTTTCCGGCCTTCAAATTGGGCATCGACGGTTTCACCGCGCTCAAGGCAGTACTGCCGCAGCATGTGAAAACCTATGCTGTTGGTGGCGCTGGCCCTAAGAACTTTGCTGAGTGGCAGGCCGCAGGGATCACTGGATTTGGCATTGGAACCGGCATCTACAGACCCGGCTTCACGGTTCAGGACGTGGCCACCCGCGCGGCAGAGATCGTCGCGGCCTATGATGAGGCTGGGCAATGACGACCGCTCAGGTTTTCAGCGAAACAGCCTGCGCACTGGGCGAAGGCCCCTTGTGGCACCCAGAACTCAAGCAATTGTTTTGGTTTGATATCCTGTCCAAGCAACTGCTGACCGTTGAAGATGGTGAACAGCGGCACTGGCAATTCGACGAATGTGTTTCAGCGGCTGGCTGGGTGGATACGGATACCTTGCTGATGGCCAGCGAGAGCGGGCTGTATCGGTTTTGCATTACATCTGCTGCGCGAGAGTTGGTTGTACCGATGGAAGCTGACAACCCGGTGACACGATCCAACGACGGCCGCGCTGATCCTTGGGGTGGTTTCTGGATTGGCACCATGGGATTCAACGCGGAACCCGGCGCAGGCGCAATCTATCGGTTTTATCGTGGTGAGTTGCGGCAGCTTGTTGGCGACGTCGGCATCAGCAATGCAATCTGTTTTGCGCCGGACCGCTCGTGCGCCTATTATACCGACACTGCGGACGGCCGTATCATGCGCCAACCGCTGAGCGCCGAAGAAGGGTGGCCAGTGGGTAATCCTGAGGTTTATTTGGATTTCTCCGGCGAGGGTTTTGGCCCGGATGGCGCTGTTGTGGATGCCGAAGGGTGTTTCTGGAACGCCCAGTGGGGGGCTGCGCGGGTGGCGAGGTACTCGGCGACGGGAGACTTGTTGGCTACCTGGGATTTACCACCGTCGCAGACCACCTGCCCGGCCTTTGGTGGACCTGACCTGACCACGGTCTATGTCACATCAGCAGCGGACAACAGTACGGATCCGCATGCCGGTCAAACCTTTAGCCTTGCCACCGGGATCACCGGACAACGCGAACACCAAGTCATACTCTGAGGCCCCCAAAATGCAACGCACACTTGGCACCTGCTATTACCCGGAACACTGGTCACCAGACATCTGGGCCGAAGACGCACGCCGTATGGCCGAGGCTGGCCTGACCTGGGTCAGGATCGGCGAATTTGCTTGGTCACGGATTGAACCCATCCCCGGTGATCTGCAGTGGGACTGGCTGGATCAGGCGATCGAGGTTCTGGGTCAGGCCGGGCTGAAGGTTGTTCTGGGCACACCAACCGCCACGCCGCCAAAATGGGTGTTGGATAAGCACCCAGACATGCTGGCAGTGGACGAACAGGGCCACCCGCGCAAGTTTGGCTCGCGCAGGCATTACTGCTTCAGCCATCAGGGCTATCTGGACGAGTGTCGCCGGATCGTTGAACTGGTCGCCAAACGGTACGGCAAAAACTCGCATGTGGCGGCCTGGCAGACAGACAATGAATACGGCTGTCACGACACCACCATTTCCTATTCCGATGCCGCGCGTCTGGGATTTCGGGGCTGGCTGCGGGATCAGTATAGCGGCGAAGGTCAGAACGATGGCATTGGGGCGCTGAATGCGGCTTGGGGCAATGTGTTCTGGTCGATGGAATACGGTGACTTCGACGACATCGATCTGCCCAACCTGACAGTGACCGAGCCGAACCCGTCGCATGTGCTGGCGTTTCGCCGCTATACCTCGGATCAGGTGGTGGCGTTCAACCGGGCGCAGGTGGATATCATCCGTGCCCATTCCGAAGCACCTATTTCCCACAACTATATGGGGCGGATCACCGATTTCGACCATTACAAGGTTGGCGCGGATCTGGAGATTGCCACTTGGGACAGCTATCCGCTGGGCTTTTTGGAGGACCGCGTTGGTGCCAGTGTCGAGGTTCAGCTCAAGTATGCCAATCAGGGCCATCCGGATTTCCAGGCCTTTCACCACGACCTGTACCGCGCCGTTGGCCGGGGCCGTTGGTGGGTGATGGAGCAGCAGCCGGGGCCGGTAAACTGGGCACCTTATAACCCCTCACCCCTGCCCGGTATGGTGCGGTTGTGGAGCTGGGAGGCCTTTGCCCATGGGGCCGAGGCCGTGTGTTACTTCCGCTGGCGGCAGGCTCCGTTTGCGCAGGAGCAAATGCACGCAGGAATGCTGCGCCCTGACAGCGCTGATGCGCCAGCCATTGTCGAGGCGCGTCAGGTTGCGACCGAGATGAAACAGGCACCATATGTGCAGCCCGCGCAGGCTCCGGTAGCACTGGTGTTTGACTATGACGCGGACTGGGCTTGGAATGTACAACCTCAGGGCGCTGGCCTGACCTATTTTGATCTGGTGTTCGACCACTACCGCGCACTGCGTCGTGCGGGTCTGTCGGTGGATATTGTCTCTCCTGACACGCGGGATTTCGACGGCTATGCCTTGGTACTAGCCCCCGGCATGATGCATATGCCCGACGATCTGAAACAGGCGCTGGCTGAGTGTTCGGCGCAGGTTCTGGTGGGGCCGCGCACGGGCGCGCGCGATGCCAATATGGCAATTCCTGTGCCACTGCCACCAGCCTTTCCCGGTTTGGATGTCACCGTTTCGCGGGTGGAAACCCTGCGTCCTGACATGCCAGTCACGCTGGCAAATGCTGGGTCTGTTACTGGGTACTTGGAAGAGCTGGAAGGCACCGCAAACGTTGTGGTTCAGACCGCAGCCGGGGCGGCAGTGGCCATGCAAACCGGCACTGTGACCTATATGGGCGGCTGGGGCGATGATACGGCGCTTGATGCGCTGATCGGCAATCTATGTGCCAAGGCAGCGCTACAGGTCATGGCCCTGCAAGATGGAGTTCGTGTCCGCAATACGGCGACCGAGCGGTTCTGGTTCAACTACACTGCCGAGACCGTTGAAACCGAGGCGGGCCCCTTGCCGCCAGCGGGCGTGTTGCGCGTAGAACTAGACTGATCGGATCTATTGCCCGGCGTAAACGCCGGGCAATTTCGTTTTGACTGTGGAACTAGGTTACCCCAGCACCTCGGCCACAGCCTCTTTGGCGACGGCGACTACCTGATCCACTTCATCTGGCGTGATGCACAGCGGCGGCGCAAAGCCGATGATATCCCCCTGCGGCATGGCACGCGCAATCACGTCGCGGCGAGCCATGGCGGATGAAATCTCGTATCCGACCTTTTTGCCCGGATCAAAGAAATTTAGCGGTGTGCTGGTTTCGGCGAATTCTACTGCACACATCAAGCCTTCGCCGCGGACCTGTGCGACATTGGGGTGATCGCCGAAGGCCTCGGTCAGCTGTTGCAGCATATAGGCACCCGTGCTGCCCGAGTTTTCGACCAAACCCATTTCATCGATCAGGTTGAGGTTGGCCACCCCAGCTGCTGCACCGATGGGGTGCGCCGAATAAGTCCAGCCGTGGCCAATGGCGCCGTTCTCGTCCGTGCCCTGCTCCAGCACTTTCCACATTTTGTCCGAGATGATCGAACCTGACAGCGGCGCATAGGCCGAGGTCAAGCCTTTGGCAATGGTGATGATATCCGGCTTGATGTCGTAGTGGGCCGACCCGAACATGGTGCCCAGACGGCCAAATCCAGTGACCACTTCATCTGCGATCAGCAGGATGTCGTATTTGCTGAGCACAGCCTGAATGGCCGCCCAATACCCGGCGGGGGGTGGTACGATGCCGCCGGTGCCCAGAACCGGTTCACCGATGAAGGCAGCAATGGTGTCGGGGCCCTCAGTCAGAATCATCTCTTCCAGTTTGGCGGCACAATCAGCTGAAAACTCTTCCTCTGACATACCTTCGGTGGCCCCGCGCAGATAGTAAGGGGCCTCGGTATGGATCACCTGGGACAGGGGTAGATCGAACTTGTTGTGGAACAGTTCCAGCCCGGTCAGCGAGCCGGTCATCAGGCCAGAGCCATGGTACCCGCGCCAGCGCGAGATAATTTTCTTCTTTTGTGGGCGGCCCAGGATGTTGTTGTAGTACCATACTAATTTGATGTTGGTCTCGTTGGCATCCGAGCCACTTTGGCCGAAATAGACCTTAGACATGTGCTCCGGTGCACGATCCAGGATCATCTTGGACAGAGTGATCGAGGCCTCGGTGCCGTGACCAACGTAGGAGTGATAATAGGCCAGCTCATGTGCTTGCTTGGAAATCGCTTCGGCAATTTCGGTGCGGCCATAGCCAACGTTGACGCAGTACAGACCTGCAAAGGCATCCAGCATCTTGCGTCCGTCACGATCCACGATATGAACCCCCTCACCCGAGGAGATCACGCGTGTTGGCGTATCGCCGCGCGCGTGTTGGGCCAGATGGGTTGAGGGATGGAAAAAGTTCTCGCGATCCCATTGCGCGAGTTTGTCGTTGGTCAACATCGGATGTCTTTCTATTTGGTGTTTTCTTGCGCCAGAACGGCTAGGCAATCGCCCAGCTGGACCAGCCCGAGGGTATGGCGAACCGCCAGTAGCCCATCCATTTTTGCGCGGATTTCCTGCGGCGGATGTCCAGTGCGGCGTAGTTCCCAGATCTTGGCCAGAACCGCGCCCTTTTTGATCGGGTCACCCAGACTGATGGTGAATTCCACCACGCCGCGGGTTTCTGCAAAGTGGAAACAGTCGCTGTCGGTCTGAGATAGGTGCCGCGTTGGCGCCACCTCCAGCTCTCCGGACATGATACCGGCATGGATCAAGAGATTGCGGACACCTTTGCGGGCAATTTCAACGCTCTCCACACAAGAGGTGCCGCCGCCGCCCAGCTCAGTTGTGACAAAGGTCTTGCCCATATTCTCGGCGGCCTCGTCATACATCCCGGCCGCGTCGATCTCGAGCATCTGCATTGAGAACGGAGCATTAAAGGCATCGCGGGCAGCACAGCAGCGGGCCTCTTGCTCTTTGTCCTCTAACAAATGCGACGCGGCGTAGGGCAGGAAATCAAGGGTTTTACCGCCTGAATGGAAGTCGAGCACGATGTCCGCCATCGGCAGCAGGTAGCGTTGGAAGTAGTCAGCGATTTTATCAGTGACACTGCCATCGGGGCGGCCGGGAAAGGCGCGGTTCAGGTTGCCGCCATCGATCGGAGAGGTCCGCGTCCCAGCGATAAAAGCTGGCATGTTCATGAAAGGCACAATAATGACCCGGCCAGTTATATCCGCAGCCTGAATGTTGGCGGCCAATTCGACCAGCGCCAGCGGGCCTTCGTATTCGTCGCCGTGATTGGCACCAGTCATCAACGCGGTTGGTCCCTCGCCGTTTTTGGCCACAGTGATTGGGATCATCACAGAACCCCAGGCGCTGTCATCGCGGCTGTAGGGCAACCGCAGATAGCCATGATGAACACCTTCGGCGTCTAGATCAATGGTTGGGGTGACGGAAGATTCACGCATCATTTATCCCTTCACCACTAACCCACGCGGGGTATTGCAGAGGTTCTCGGCACCACTTTCGGTGATCAGAACCGGTTCTGTAATTTCAATGCCACCGTCATCCAGCCAAAGCGCAGGCATAAAATGAAAGGTCATGCCGGGTTCAAGCACCGTCATGTCGTCGCGGCGCAGCGAGAAAGTATGCTCGCCCCAATCGGGCGGATAAGACAGGCCGATCGGATAGCCGCAGCGGCTGTCTTTTTCAAAGCCCAGACGGTTCAGCGTGGCATTGAAAGCATTGGCAATGTCTTGCGCGTAGTTGCCGGGTTTGGCCTGCTCCATGCCTGCAGCGACGGCCTCGAGCACCGCGTCCTCAGCCTGGCGGTATTTCGCGGGAGGTTCACCAAAAAACAGGGTGCGTGACTGTGGTGCATGATAGCGGCGATAGGCCCCGGCGATTTCAAAGAACGTCGCCTCACCTTTTTTCAAAGGATTGTCATCCCATGTCAGATGCGGCGCGGTGGCGTCTTTGCCAGAAGGCGCAAGCGGCACGATGGAGGGATAGTCTCCCCAGTGCCCATCTGCGCCGGTGATGCCAGCGTGATAGATGTCGGCGACCAGTTCGTTCTTCTTCATGCCCGGCTCAGCACGCTCAAGAATGGTGGCGTGCATGTGCTCCACAATCCGGGCAGCGCGGCGCATAAAAGTAACCTCGGCCTTGCTTTTGACGGCGCGCTGCCAGTTGACCAAAACGTTGGCATCTACCAATTTCGCCTGAGGCAGGGATTGCACCAGGGACATGTAAGCGGCTGCAGTGAAATAGTAATTATCCATTTCCAATCCGATACGCGCGCCCCGCCAACCTTTTGCGCTGATCAGTTGGCCCAGATCCTGCATAGGGTGTTTGTCGGGATTCTGGACATAGTCGTCCTGATATCCGTGGATATCATCGGCCTCCATGAACACCGTGCGCTTGGCTCCTAATGCGTCCATTGCGCGCCCCCACCACAGCGGGGCACCTGAGGGGCCGATCAACACAGCCTGGTGCACATAGAAGGACCAGCCCTCGTAGCCCGTGAGCCACGCCATATTGGCCGGGTCAGTCACCACCAGCACATCAATTCCTGCCTGCTCCATAGCGGATCGCACTTTGGCAATCCGGGTGTCATATTCCGCGATTGGGAACGGCAAGTGTGATGTGTCCATATAGGTGTCTCCGCTGTTGGGGGTTTGAGTGGCTTTTGTCTTCGCTGTATAGTAGCCCAGAGAGACGCCGATTTTGCGCGTAAATCTCAACTTTGCGCATCTTTACTGCGCATGCTGGCATAAGGCGGGAAAAATGAGCGAGCTGGACGTGTTGGACAGAAAGATCCTGCATGAGGTGCAGTTGAACAATCAGCTGACCTCGGCGCAACTGTCAGAGAAGATCGGGTTGTCACCGACATCGACCCAGCGGCGGCTGAACAGGCTGCGCAAGGACAAGGTGATCGAGGGTGATGTTTCGATCGTGTCGAGCGAGGCCGTGGGGCGGCCAATGACTATGATGGTTGCGGTACAACTAGAGCGGGAACGCTCTGATATCATTGACCATTTCAAGAAGTCCGTGCGCAACGAACCCACCGTGATGAGTGCCTATTACGTGACCGGTGATACCGATTTTATTCTAATCGTTGGGGTGCGGGATATGAAGGAATACGAGGGATTCACCCGCAGCTTTTTGTACGACAATCCGGACATCAAGGGGTTTAAAACCACGGTGGTGATGGACCGGATCAAGGCGTCGTTTTATGTTCCACCGTGGGAATAATACTGTGTAGCTATGACGGCAGACCAGTAGATGGCCTGCCGTAGGTGTCATCACCCAGTTGGCGCGTCCGCCCGCATCAGGCCCTTAGACTTAAGATCTGCCCACAATGCCGACGGAATTTCACTATGCGCGGCAGCCAAGTTCGACTGCATTTCCGAAACGCCCTGCCCGCCAGGGATCACAGTTAACACCGACGGATGAAGCAGCGGGAATTGGAACGCGGCGTCAACCAACCGAACACCGTGCTGCTGGCACTGGGTCTGAATCTCGCCCACTTTGTCGAGGATCTCTTGCGGGGCTGGGTCATAGTTGTAATACGCCCCCGGTTTGGGACCGGTGGCTAGAATGCCCGAGTTATAGGCCCCACCCAGAATGATCCCCAGTCCGCGTTTTTCACACAGCGGCAGGAAGCTTTCCAGCGCCTCTTGTTCCAGCAGAGTATAGCGCCCCGCCAGCAGGAACAGGTCGAAATCGCCACGTTCGGCCAGGGTCTGGCAGGGTTGCCATTCGTTGACCCCAACGCCAAACGCCTTGATCACACCTTGATCACGCAGTTCGACCAGCGCCTGGTGCCCACCGACCATGAGTTCGTCGAACTTGGCATCCAAAACCTGTTGGCTGCCGTGGTTGGCCAGATCGATGTCATGGGCGAACAGCATGTCGACACGGTCGACGCCCAGGCGCTCGAGCGAGAACTCAAACGAGCGCATGACACCGTCGTAAGAGTAATCATAGACCTCGCGGCGGTTGGGGACCTCGAACCATTTTCCCTGACCGTCGCGCTCGGCAGGTGGGACAGCCTGCAACAGTCGGCCGATTTTGGTGGACAGCACGTATTCATCACGTGGTTTGGTGCGCAAGAAGCGATTGAGCCGGGTTTCAGACAGCCCAAACCCATAGAGCGGCGCCGTGTCGTAATACCGCACACCGCTGTCCCAGGCCAATGTCAGAATATCATGGGCGTCTTCGTCACTGATGGCGCGGTAGAGGTTGCCCAGAGGTGCGGTACCAAATCCCAACTCGGTCAGGGTCAATCCGCCGTTGCCCAGGCGGTCCCAGTGGCGTGTTTTCAAAGTCATATCGGTCCCCTTGCAAGTCCACAATTATTGCGCTGCTAGCAGCGCATCAATCTCGTCCCGAGCAGGCATTGATGGCGCTGTGCCCGGCCGGGTCACCGAAAGTCCCGCCGTGGCGCAGCCAAAGCGCACGGCATCAACTGCCGTCATGCCGCGCACCAGTGCTGCTGCAAACCCACCGTTAAAGGCGTCGCCGGCGCCCGTTGTCTCGACCACAGGCCCGGCGTTAAAGGCTGGCACATGCACCGATTGGGTGGCGTCGTGGTACAACACGCCATTTTCACCCAGAGTGATCACCGCCGCACCGACACCCCGTGCCAGCAAGACATCTGCGGCCTGACGAGCCTGATCGGTTGACGTAACAGACACGCCGGTGATGGCCTCGACTTCGGTTTCGTTCGGGGTCAGGAAGTCACACAGTTCCAGCATGCCGTCGGGCATTTCAGCGGCAGGCGCCGGGTTCAGGATGGTTTTGACACCAGCTTCGCGCGCCAAAGTCAGGCCGCGCTTCGCAGCCGCCATTGGCTGTTCGAACTGGGTGACAAAGACCGCCGCATTTTGGATCAGCTCAGCCTGCGCGTCGATATCAGCAACCGAAATGGTGCCCGCAACACCGGGGCAGACAATGATGGCATTGTCGCCAGTGGATTCTTCGACAAAGATATAGGCCGCGCCGGTATAGCTGTCGTCGTGCTGGCTGACCTGTGGGGTCACGCCAGCCTTGGCCCAGGTTGCCAGCGCCATATCCGCAAAAGGATCGCGGCCCAATCGCGAGATGAAGTGCACATCTCCGCCAGCCATGGCTGCCGCCACCGCCTGGTTCGAGCCCTTGCCGCCCGGACCCAGCGCAAAGCTGTTGCCCATGATGGTTTCACCCATGCGGGGTGCGCGGTCGGCGCGATAGCTGGTATCGGCGACAAAGACGCCCAGAATTACGATTTCACCGGTCATGTCAGTTCCTTAAGTCTCGGGCGGGATAACGCCTTTGCGCAGCATGAAACAGCCATAAAAGCGCCGGTCACCGGTTTGCACAACCGCAAAAGCTTCGCGCGCCAGATCATAGAAAGCAAACCGTTCAATACTGACCATTGGACGCGGAGTACCTTCGGCGGCATTGATGGCCTGTTGTACTTCGGCCTGAACTGTCGGCACTTCACCTGGTGCGCCGACCACTTCCATACGGCCAGCAAAATCATCGACAAAAGTATCCAGCGGCATCACCGACAGGACCGCTTCGATCGCGTCTGCACAGGTCAGATTGTCCATCCGCAGATCTCGCCCATCACCGTTTCAGTGGCGATGGAATGGGACGGGAAATTGGTGTCGGCAATGATCAGTGTGTCGCCGTGCCCCATCGAGCGCAGCGCGTATAACACATCAGCATTCAGCCGAGGATCTAATCCTTTGAGCATGTTTTTCTCCCTATGGCAGTCAATAAAATCAATGTTGTATCAGCCAAGCCGATTGCCGGTTGCGCGATCAAAAATGTGGATCGCACCCTGAGACGGTGCCAAGTTTACACTTTGCCCAGGCGTGAAGCCGTGACGCTCCCGGAACACCGAGACCAGTTCGACGTCACCGGATTTCAGGATGACATGGGTCTCAGCCCCGGTTGGTTCGACCACAGACACTGTGGCCGTCAGACCGGTCTCTGCCAGCTCCAGATGTTCAGGTCGAACCCCCATGGTGACCTCTTGTCCATCTTGCAGGCCGGTTATCTGTGGGGCCGGGAAACGGCTGCCCATCACCTCGACCTCAAACCCGTTACCCGCTTGGCCCGCCCGAATAACCCCATCAATCAGGTTCATCGACGGCGAGCCGATAAAGCTGGCGACAAAGATATTATTGGGGCGGTCGTAGAGATCCAAAGGCGAGCCGATCTGCTCGATATGACCACCCTGCATCACCACAATCTTATCGGCCATAGTCATGGCTTCGATCTGGTCATGGGTCACGTAGACGGTTGTGGTGCTAAGTCGTTGGTGAAGCTCGCGCATCTCGCCGCGCATCTGCACCCGCAGCTTGGCATCCAGATTTGACAGCGGCTCGTCGAACAGAAACACCTGTGGATCGCGCACGATTGCACGGCCCATCGCCACTCGCTGACGTTGACCACCAGACAGTGCTCGGGGATAGCGATCAAGATAAGGCTCTAGCCCCAGAATGGCCGCCGCGCGCTGCACCCGCTCTTTAATTTCACCCTTGTCCATACGCCGCATCCGCAGCGAAAAAGCCATGTTCGCCTCGACCGTTTTATGTGGGTACAGCGCGTAATTTTGGAATACCATGGCGATATCACGTTCCGCCGGGGGCAGATTGTTGACCACGCGGTCACCGATTTTGATGGTCCCAGAAGTGACCCCTTCCAGCCCTGCGATCATCCGCAACAGCGTTGATTTGCCGCAGCCCGAAGGCCCTACCAGCACCACAAATTCACCATCGGCAATGTCAATATTGACCCCGTGGAGGACCTCGGTGGTACCGTAATTTTTGCGTAGGTCGCTTATAGTTACTTGGGTCATTCTTGCCTCATCTCGCACCGCGCTGCCTGACGACTAGCTGATGACGCTGGGTCTGTCCATCATGTAGACACACTAACATGTTAGAAGCTTGACAGGTGATAGCAACAATGAAAGCATCGCCCTATTGGACTGATGATGCTTAGCCTTTCATGCGGGCACCGGCGGATGGCGCTTACCAAAAGAGGGTTCAATTAAACCCCTGGGGCCATTTGTTCGGACGTCAGGCCAAACCATTAATTAAGGGGAGGACGACTTATGAAAGTAGAACTTTATAACCGCATGCGGCGTGGTCAGATGAGCCGACGCGGGATGCTGAAGGGGGCTGCCAGCATCGGGGCTGTTGCCGCCGCTGGTGGGCTTGGCCTGGGTCTGAACACAGGTCCTGCAAATGCGGCGACCGATCTGCGGGCCGCATTGCTGAAAATTCCCGGCGTTGGCACCGGATCGCCGAGCGATGCTGACTATCAAAAAGTTGGTGAAATGACTCTTGGGCCAACAAAAGCTGTTGTGGAAGAGGGCGAATTTGAAGGAGTCGAGCTGACATTCCTTGGGCTCAACAACCAGAACCAGCACAACTTCTTGTTCCGTGGCTTCCTGAAGCCCTGGGAGAAATATACCGGTGCCAAGATCAAGTGGATCGATCTCGCCCAAGCGGATTATAATGCCCGCCTGCAGCAGTCGATTGCCACCCAGACCGTTGATTTCGATATCATCGAAATGGGCGCCCCGTTTGAGGGCGATGTAACCGGCCGCGGTCTAGCGTCTGAAATGCCCGAGTGGGTCAAGGACGTCATCGACATGGATGACTACGTCGACTACCTGAAGGCGCCGGTTGGCACCTGGAATGGCAAGACCTACCGGGTTTCGATCGACGGTGATTGCCATAACTTCAACTATCGGACCGATTATTTCGAAAATGAAGACTTTGCCGCAGCTTGGGCTGCTGAAGGTCACGACGGACCTTGGGAAGTGCCAGCCACCTGGCAAAAAGTACAGGAAGTCACCAAGTTCCTGACTGGTAAGAAAGATCCGCTTTCGGGCCTAGACGCGCATGGCTACCTGGATCCGCTCAAAGGCTGGGGTGGTTTTGGTTTCTACTTCCTGGCGTCTCGTGCCACGGCCTATGCCAAGCACCCGGATGATCCGGCCTGGTTGTTTGACCCCGAAGACATGAAACCACGGGTCAACAACGAAGCTTGGGTTCGCGCCATTCAGGACGTTCTGGATGTTATGGCTGACCAGCCAACTGACCAGATCAACGCCGATCCAGGCACCACTGCATTCCAGCAGTTCCTGGCCGGCACCGGCTCGATGGTTAGCTGGTGGGGCGATGTTGGCGCTGGCGCCAAAACCTCGGATTCCTCTGTGGTGGGTGAAGTCACTGGGTTCTCGATCCTGCCCGGCTCAGACGATGTCTGGAACCACAAGGAAGGCAAATGGGAAACCTTGGATAGCGGACCAAACCATGCGCCCAACATGGCCTATATTGGCTGGGGTGTGTATGTGATGGCACGCGTTGATGCTGATCCTAAGCGGCACAAGGCGGCCTGGTCGGCTGCGGCGCATCTTGGCGGCAAAGATCTGTCGCTGTGGGCATCGGCCTATCCGTCAGGGTTCCAGCCCTACCGGAAATCGCACTTCAACGTCTCAGAGTGGACCGAGGCAGGGTATGATGAGGCCTTTATTGACGATTACCTGTCAAGCGAAGCCGACAGCTACAACCACCCGAACGCTGCGATCGAGCCGCGCATTCCCGGTATCTTCCAGTACTATTCGGTGGCCGAGGACGAGTTGGCCAAGATCTATGCCGGGCAATATGCCTCGGCCCAGGAAGGTGCGGATGCCATTGCCGCAGCCTGGGAAAAGATCACCGACCAGATTGGCCGCGAGAGCCAGACCGCGCTGTATCGCGCCTCGCTGAATCTATAAGAAACCTTGGGTCGGCGGGCAACTGCCGACCCCCTTCTCTCTTTAGAATTCGAGACGTGCCTTGACTGCCCAGGTTGATCTTCTTCACGTTGTCACCACTGACAACATCACGCCCCGCCGCATAGCGTTGGGGCGCACTCTTGTCTGGGGCTCGGCGGGGATATTGTTCCTGCTGATTGCAATCCAGGCGTTATTTGAATACGGCTATCTGTCCTTTGGTTTTGAGAACTGGCGACCAGTTTTGTATGGTTATGCTTTCTGGGCCTTCTGCTTTTGCGCCTCGCAAGTGATCATTCGCGGCGAACAGGGCAAACGGGCGCTGTTTGTGCTGCCTGCGGTACTGTTTGTCGCCTCGATGGTGATTTTCCCGCTGCTGTTTGGGTTGTCGATCGCGTTTTCCGACTGGAATCTCGCCTCACCCGACGGGCGTAGCTTCAACGGGTTGGATAATGTTCGCCAGATGTGGGCAGATCCATACTACTGGAACGCCCTGAAAAACATGGTCTATTACACGATGGCCATTTTGGTGGAATACGCCATTGCCTTTGGTCTGGCGCTACTTCTGAACTCCCAAATCCGTGCCCAAAAGTTCTTTCGCGTCGCCTTTTTGATGCCGCTGATGCTGTCGCCGGTGGCGGTCAGCTGGATGGTTGGGAAGTCAATGCTTGAAGTTCGGTTTGGCCCAATTGCCCGGCTTGCGCGTTGGATCGGCTGGGACAGCCCGTCGTTCTTTGGCACGCCCGAGATGGCTCGCACCATGGTCATGGTCATGGATGCCTGGACCTTTATTCCGTTCATGATGATCATGATCCTGGCTGGACTGCAGGCGATCCCAAAAGAAGTGCAAGAGGCCGCCAAGGTCGATGGGGCCTCGGCCATTCAGGCGTTCTGGCAAGTGGTGTTTCCGCTGATGCTGCCGATCTCAATCACGGCTGTGCTGATCCGGATCATCTTCAAGCTGAAGCTGGCAGACATCATCATTACGGTGACCTCGGGCGGGCCTGGTGGCGCCACGGATTCGGTCACCAGCTTTATTTTCCGCGAATATCGCGACCGCTCGAACGTAGGCTACGGCACCTTGCTCGCCATGGTCTATTTGGTGGTGATTATCATCGCCATCACCATTTTCATGAAGCTGGTCGATCGCTGGATGAACCCGAGGTATTGAGATGTCTGACTCCCAAATCTTTCACGATTCAGAAATGGATCTTAGTCACCGCGCCAAGTGGCTGACCAAGCGCGTCGCAGTTTATGGCGTTTTGATCTTCTGGACCATTATCTGCCTGTTTCCGATCTACTGGACCATCACCACCTCGTTCAAAATCGCGCCGGATGTGATGCAGGGCAATATGATCCCCTGGGTCGATTTTGAGCCCCGCTGGAAAGGCTGGAAATCACTAGGTCTATCGCCAAACACCATTTTCACAGAATCCACGGTGCGCGATGAGTTCATAAAACGGTTCATGAACTCGATCAAAACGTCCGTAGGGGCGTCAACTTTGGCGCTGATACTGGGCAGCTGCGCGGCGTATGGTCTTAGCCGGTTCAACTATCGCTTTGGCTTTATGCGCAACTCGGACATCTCGTTCTTTTTCCTCAGCCAGTTGATCCTGCCGCCGGTGGTTTTGGCGCTGCCATTTCTTGTGCTCTACAAAAAGTTCGCCCTGCTCGACACGTCTCTGGGGCTAATTCTGCTGTACACACTAACGGTGCTACCAATTGTAATCTGGATCATGCGTGATCAGTTCAGCTCGATCCCAGTTGAACTGGAAGAGGCGGCGTTGGTGGATGGATTGTCAGTCTGGGGCGCGTTTTTCACTATCATCCTACCAATCGCCCTGCCCGGCATGGTGGCAGCGTTCATTCTGGCGCTGGTGCTGACCTGGAACGAATATTTCTTTGCCGCCTTGCTGACCAGCACCGACGCCAAGACGCTGCCAGTGATGGTGGCCAGTCAGACAGGCAGCCAAGGCATCAACTGGTGGTCGATGGCTGCCCTGTCGGCAGCCGCAATTTTCCCACTGGTGGTGATCGGTGTGGTGCTGGAGCGGTTCATTATCAAAGGCATGGCCTCGGGATCGGGGAAGTAAGCCCCCCTCCCACAAACCGGCTTCCAAACAAGAGATCAGGTTATGGATTCAGCGCCCGCACCCGTGATCCTTCAATATGCGCACCCAAAGCAGCCTTGGCTTGTTCAGGGTCGCGCGTATTTAGGGCTGCGATGATTTCCATGTGCTCGCCGATCACAGACAATACGATATCCGGCACGATGCGGGTCAACTCTTGGCGAATCAACCTGATCTTGATGGTGTTCACCCGGTAGACATCAGAGACCAGTTTGTTCTGCAGATGATCAATCAGCGTATCGTGAAACGCCCAGTCGACATTCTGCGCCTGTTCAACCAGGGCATCTGTTATGCCATGTTCGGCCTGGTCCAAGATATCCTGATGGCTTTTCTCTAGGTCCGCCCGCTGCTCATCGGTGGCGTTCAGGGCAAACTGCGCAGCGGCTTCCATTTCCAGAATATGGCGCAATTGAAATGCGTTACGGATCAGCTCCAGGTCGATATGAGTGATTTGCATGCCACGTTGAGGCACGGTTTTTAACAACCCGTCCGCCTCAAGTCGGGGGATCAACTCGCGGATCGCCCCCAGTGGCATCCCGGTCAACGCGCTGAGTTCGCGCTGGGTGATGAACTGTCCCGGCAGGATTTTGCGCGACAGTAAATTGTCAGTGAAACTGTCGTAGGCCTGATCCCTTAGTTTCATGTGTGGTCCTGTCCCAACAACCTTATTCAGATATGCACGCGGCATCATATGCCGCCGCGAGCGTGGTATAACCGGTATCCGGCGTCGCTTCCAGCGGTGCTCCGGTCCGGCGCCATTCACCGTCATTATATCTATGTGCCACCAGAGATTTCACCGCCGGAGTCACTGGGAATTTCAGCACTGTATCGACAAGGGTGTTGATTTGTATGTCATCGACGCCATCGCGCAAAACCAGTGCCAGTCGACCCGCAAATACGTTGGCAATGCCACTGATCGCCCCAGCTGCGCCAATCCGGGCACAGGCAGCCAGCTGGCGTTCATCGCCTACCAGGATCTCTAACCCCGGCAACTGCAACAGTTGTTTTGTGTTTTCAAACGAGCCAGATGAATCTTTGACCCCCAAAACCTGATCCGGATAGGTCTCTTTTAAACGGCCTATCAGCTCGACCGACAACCCGACCCCAATCACCTGCGGAATATGGTAAAGAATGAATTGCGCAGGAGTTCCCGAGAACGCGGAAAGCACAGTGGCAAACCAATCGAACAGCCCCTGATCCGATGGCTGGTTGAAATAACATGGCGGCGGCAGCAGGAACCGCTGCGTTCCCATTTCCAGCGCAACCTTGACCTGTTCAATGACTTCGGCAGCAGCAGCACCGTGCAAACACAACACCAATTGCTCGGGATTGATCCCGGCGGAGACGGCTGCGGCAAGCATTTCCAGACGGGCGTCACAGGGTACCAAGGCCCCCTCGCCGGTGGTGCCAAACAGGGTCACCGATATGCAGCCCTCGGTGAGAACTTGTTTGATATGAGTGTTCAGGCGGTCAGCGTCGACATGGCCGTCGTTTGTGTAGGGGGTCGTCAGTGCGGCGGAAATGCCAAACATTTGTGTCTCCAGATGAAATCGCAGCGGCTGCCGAGGAAATAACTCGGGAACACCTGACTGACGCCTACACTAACATGTTAGTGCTTGCAATTGGATTTTCGATATGTTTCCATCCACCTGCGTTGCAAGACCTGCCGAATTTCATTGCGGCTAACGCTGGATTAATCAATCGTGGCTCTGCCAGTGACGGACGTGGAACAGGATTACTTGGGAGGGAAACTGTGGTATATTTCCGGCATTACCAGCCGCCAAATTGTCCTGTTTGCGGGCACGCAAAAGGTTTGGATCATCAGGCCAACTTTGCCGCCCGGCCTGGTGACGGCCGACGACGTATTAGTACAACAATAACTTAAACGGCCCCCTCGATGAGGGCTTGAATATCAAAAGGGAGAACAAAAAATGTCTATCAGTTTTTCACGCCGGATCATGCTGTCAGCGATTGCTGCAACAGCCATGGTCGGCACGGCGACAACCGCGTTCAGCGAAGACAAGATCACGCTGCGCATGTCGACGCCCGCTACTGAGACGGATTTCCGCTCGCAAGGATTGGCGACCGTATTTGCCGACGGCGTCAGCGAGTTCGCCACCTACGAGCCGCACTATAACGACACCCTGTTCAAACAGGGTACAGAATTGGTCGCTATTGCCCGTGGCAATCTGGATATGTCGATCACCTCGGCACAGGAATTGGCCAAACTGATCCCAGAATGGTCGATCTTTACCGCCGGCTATTTGATGCGCGACCCCGAGCACCAGCGTAAGGTATTTGAGGGTGAAATCGGTCAGGAGATGTACCAGCTGGTCGAAGAGAAGCTGGGCGTCAAACTGCTGTCGGTGATGTACTTCGGCACTCGCCAACTGAACCTGCGCGGCGACATGACGATCAACACCCCCGAGGATCTGGCTGGCGTGAACCTGCGGATGCCCGGCACCGACGCTTGGCAGTTCCTGGGCAAAGCTCTGGGTGCCAATCCAACGCCAATGGCCTTTACCGAGGTCTACACAGGCCTGCAAACCGGTGCCATTGACGGCCAGGACAACCCGATGCCAACCGATAAGGACAAGAAGTTCTACGAGGTCACCGATCAGATCGTGCTGACCGGCCACCTAGTGGACATGAACTTCCTCGCCTTCTCAAAATCGGTTTGGGACGACATGAGCGAAGACCAGCAGGCAACTGTGATGCAGGCCGCCAAAGAGGCCTCTGCCGCGATCACCGCCTCGAT
>Ga0209395_1003182_pt1 | contig 20667 bp, 20 predicted proteins | sample GOMGulsemesocosm_3_FD_184635 | JGI IMG/M metagenome (GOLD analysis project Ga0209395, IMG submission 184635) | Methane-oxidizing microbial communities from mesocosms in the Gulf of Mexico - GOM9D Gulf of Mexico (SPAdes) (version 2) | ecosystem: Environmental > Aquatic > Marine > Cold seeps... | reverse complement strand
ACAATCTCGAGCAAATACTCTTTGGCATTGAGGGCATGTGCAAGGTATCTCGGTATAATCTTGACTGATACGTTCTTTAAAACACTTCAGTAAAGCGCCCTTTCCTCCTTTTCGATATTTAAACAGCAAATAATTACAGCCCTTGCAAAATATATCGACTGTTTTTGTTGGCCCTTTCTTATTTGGCTTTGACATTTTTAGCGATTCCTAACGCTGCTAGAGTATTTGCCATATCTTGTGCTGCCGACTTAGGCGTAATATCGTCATCAATCTTTAATATCTTGCCGTCTTTTGAAATGTAAAAGGTGACACGACTTGCAACTTTGAACATATTAAGTACTTGATAAGATTTGGCAGTTTCTTTTGTGGGATCACTTAACATAGGGAAATCTGCCCCCGTTTTTTCTGCGAAATCTCGGTTGTCATCAATAGGGTCAACACTTGCCATAACATAACTAACATCATACTCACGGATAAGATGTCCTTGTTCAGTTAACGACTTACATTCGATAGTACAGCCACGTGTATTTGCCATTGGGTACCAAGCCAATACCACAGTTTTTTTACCTTTATAATCACTTAACTGGTAATAATCACCCGTTGTAGCTTGTAGTTTAAAGTTAGGGGCAACATCCCCGACTTTAAGATCAGTTGCAAAGACAGGAAAAGCGGCAATGCTAAACAGTGTAACCAATATTAATTTTGATTTTTTCACGTGGTGTTTTATTTTGAAGTACATGTTATTTTTCATGTTTTTCTCTTTATCTAAATTGAATGTTAATTGAGATAATAACAGGCTATGGTGCTAGTTAGTTGAATAATAGTGGTTAACTAACGTTTTTAAAACGGTCACGGTAATAAAACCCTTGAACAAAGTCACATTTAAGCTGTTTTGCTAAGGTTAAATCATCTTCCGTCTCTACTCCTTCTAATATCACTTTTTTCCTAGTGCTGTGTGCATAATCTATAATAGATCTAACTAAAAGCATGAAGTTGTTATTGTTTTTATTCTTGATTACAAACTTATCAAGTTTTATATAATCAACTAGTTGAATAACTGAGGTGGAAATCATTGATTGTGGATTACAGACATCATCAATGGCGGTAGGGATATTATTTTTTGAAAGATTATCAATCATCGCTAGACTCATAATAGCATCGTTAATTTCTGAATTTTCAATTAACTCTACCACGACAGTAGACTTTTGAAATTCTTTAAACAATTTGAGAAAAGGATTACTTTGATCGATAACACCACTAGAAAAATAGGAGTCTTGGTCTAAATTAACAAAAATATCATAATGATTAATTGCGTATGATAATTGCAATTTTTTCTGTTGGTATTCTACTTGAAATAAACTCAATGGACTTGAGTGCAATGACTCATAAACAAGATCTGGACGAATAGCTTGATTATCTTGGGTATAGAACCGAGCTAAAGATTCATAAGCAAAGGTTTCTTGGCTTTTACAACTGACTATGGGTTGGTATTCAACACCAAAGCGTTTATTTTCGATAAGATCGATTAAACACTCAGCATTGATTGGTTTTCGTTCTTTCATACACTAGAGCAACTAATTCCTTAGCCACTATTCCTACAACATATCTGGAATGGAAACTGTAAATGAGAATGATTACCATGTAAAGGTGTGTTTCGTTATTCGCGATTGATTGCCATTAATTTGCGCGTAATGGCTGGAATATCGGTTATAGTTTCACCTTGATTGATAAAGCTAAGCTCCTCATCGATATATACAGGATCAGTAACCTTTGGCTCTTGCATTATTTCTTGCGGCTCAAGGTCAATAACAATTTTTTTGCTATCTTGTGTTGTTTCACTACAAATTCCAGAGCCTATTATCAATATTTCTATCTCGGACGATAAGTTCGTATCCAGAGTAACACCGGGTACTATGAGTACAGATCGATTGGTTACTTTAGTTCGGATATGATCAATTAAGCCATTATAAGTCGACAGTTTCGGTTCTGACTTACAAAACAGTTGAAAAATAATACCTTTGGCTGTATCAATATTAGCCAATGAGACCAATGGATTATTCAGTGCTTGGTCAAGGGCGGAGAATGCTTCCTCTTCGGAGTTAGCTTTTCCAACACCTAAAATAGACTCCCCTTCAAAAGACAAGATCGTAGCGAAGTCATTTTTATCAACATTAACATAACCTGTTTCATTGAGCATCTGTACTAGAGCAACCAATAAATTTTTAAGTACCTCATTACTTTGATTAAAAGCAGAAAATAAGCCTACGCTTTCGCCTAAACCAGCAAGTAACAGATCATTTGAAAGGGTTATATAAGCATGGATAGGATTTTTGATATCATCAATACCTTGTAAGGCATAATCCATACGCACCTGTCCTTCCGACTCAAAGGGTAAAGTTACAATGGCTAAGCAGTTAATACCAAGTTCACGTGCTATGTTAGCAACTAAAGGGCTAGCTCCGGTACCTGTACCACCACCAAAACCTGCAGTAATGATAACGATATCGCTGTCAATTATGGCACTACGAAGCAAGGCTTCACTTTCTTGAGCTGCTTTAAAACCTATGTCAGGATCAGAGCCAGCGCCATAGCCATTTGTTAAATTTTCACCAATCAGGATCTTATTGATAACGTTGAGACTATTCAGTGAAGCTAGATCTGTGTTAACTGCGAGAAGGTTAACTTGCTCAGATAACTTATTCTCATGAAGCATGTTAACGGTATTACAACCACAACCACCTATACCAACTACGGTGATTAATAATTCTGGGTTTCCGTTAAGAAGTTCTTTCATATCATTCCTTGGGTAATAAAAAATCACCAAATTGGCCACACGGTCCTAGGAAAAAGCCGATATTTAAAAGGCTAATGTTACGTCTTTTTATCGACGAATATTACAGTACTTTCTCTATATTATAGAGATCAAATTCTTGATGTTCCAGAGTAATATATAACTCTAGCCACATTGCTTACTAACTTAATATAAACGCAGTATTTAAATATTATAACGGGTACAATGCGTTTTTATTTTTCATGTCATAAATCTATTCAATAAAATACTACTTTGCTTGTAATGCGATAGCTTTATAGTAAACGCCTACCTACAGATGAATATCGGAGTTACTAGGGTTACCAATACATAAGTATTACAGAGTTAGTGGGGTTACTTTAGCTAAGCCTTAAGGGTTACCGGAGTTAGCCTATGTTTGTGTTATTGGGTTAGTGGGGTTATGATGATTAACAGGTCTTTTTTTGTGCTGTTAGGAGTTAAAATGAACTACGCTGTGGTGTTTAAAAATGATGATAAAAATACAGGTTATCAGGTGTCTGTTCCGGATCTCCCTGGGTGTGCTATTACAGAAAAGAGCATTGACTTAGGCATGGAAAAGATCACTAAAGCAATACAATCACACCTCGCTATATTAGCTGAATATGGTGAAAGAGTACCCAATGGCAAAGGCCTAGACAGCCATAGAAAAAACTATATATTAGAAAACCCTCATACATTTTCCCAAGCATTATGGGCAATCGTTCATATTGATATAACGCCCTACCTAGGTAAAAGTCATAAAATAAACGTAACCTTGCCCGAGTTACTTATTGCGCAAATAGATGATAAAGTCAGTAAGTCATCCGATTACAAAACACGCTCCGGGTTTATTGCCAGTGCATGTTTTGCAGAATTAGATAAATAAGTGAAGTTAAATTTCCGGTAGTTATTTCACTTCACCATATTTCATTTGAAGAGTTGTTCAGTTGTTCGTTGGCATTTGCGAGCTTTATGCAAATAGGGGCGCTAAGTTAACCTGTTGAGCAGCGATATTGATTTTTTGATAAAAGGATAAGTCATTGCCCTCTTCATCTACATCATTTATAAAATCAAACTGAGCAATTTTTGGTATCGGTAAAAGCAATTCTAATTCCGAAATATTCTCAGATAAATTGTTCATCGACCTACCCTCTGCGCAATTTGCAATCCAAGCAACACAATCAACACCGTCTGCTTTAATTGTTTCATAAGTTAATAATGCATGGTTTAAACAACCTAACTTCATGTTCACGATTAAAATCACTTGTAAATCCGCTTTTTTCACAAAATCAGATAAGAATTGATAGGTCGGATGCTTTTTATCAGCGCTACAGTTTTCATTTTGCGACAAAGAGTCCTGAGCTAATGGTCCTAAGGGTAACCGCCAACCTCCAGCCCCTTCGACTAAAGTGATTTCAGCCTTGAGCGATTTAACTAATTCATAATGATGCATTAGTTGAGTAAGAGTAATTTGTCTATTTTCTTTTTTTGCTGCTATGTGTGGAGCAATAGGTTGCTTAAAAGCAATGGGATTAATATGAGTAATACTTTGCTCACAATTAGCAAACTCACTTAGCAATTGAGCATCCTCATTAACAAGCACCCCATCGTTCAACTCACAACCCGCTGATATGGGTTTAAACGCTGCAACTTTATGTTCTTTTGTTAAAGCATGAATTAATGCGCAACTAGCAAAGGTTTTACCGGCGTCGGTATCGGTTGCAGTGATAAAAAATTGTTTCATAGGTATCTTAAATAAATATAAATGAGGTTTCGTAAAGTCTAATCAATAGAACTAAGTTGCAATGAATACAACGTAGTTTGAATTACAAATAAGGTCTGTAGAGGTTGAGCAAGGCTCTGCCGGATTAGTTATTTAGCTTAACCACTAAGCCTGAAAATAAGCGATAAGTGGCAGGATAAATACCCGTTGGCTCCAAGAAGTCTTGGTAGTGCTCTGTCATTTTAAACCACTTATCCTTTCCAGACAGGCCCCTATTTTGCTTCTGTGCTAAATGATTTGCCCCTAAGCCTTTCAACTCACGTGCTAAATGAATCACGTTTTGATATTCCAAAATAATATCTTGGCACTTTTGTTCAAGTAATTTACCCTTTTCATTGTTGAATAAGGTGTTTAATTCGGTAACTGTTTTAAAATCGATAACATGTTGATCATCATCTACTTGTTTCCAAGATGATTTTAATTCATGTAATGTACCATCAACTAAGGTGGTGAAAATAAGTAATCCACCGGGTTTTAAAACTCTTAGCATTTCAGTAATGGCATCATCAAGTGGGTCAAACCATTGAATAACTAGATTTGAATAAATGAAATCGATACTGTTATCTTGAAGCGGTATTTTATGAGCATCACCTTCTAACCATAATATTTTGTCATTACGGTGCGCTTTAGCAAAGTGCAGCATGTCATGTGAAATATCTAAACCAATGACTTGGCTATATGTACTTGCTAATAAATCGGTAAAAAAACCAGTTCCTGAGCCAAGATCTAATACGGTAAGATCGTTGCGGTTAGGTAACCACGGCATGAGATGTTTACCGGAAAAACGTTGTAATCTTGCCGATACATCATAAGATTTACTAGCAGAGCCAAAACTTTTTGCAATGTTAACTCGGTTTGTATTTTCTTGTTCTGTTTGAACCATTAAGCTATAGCCTTATTGATACTTTGTGCTAAGTACTTGATATCCTGTGTATTATGGCTAGCGCAAATTGTAACGCGTAACCTTGAGCTGTTCGCAGCCACCGTAGGGGGTCTGATTGCGGTTAACCAAACACCATTATTTTTTAGTTTTTCACTTACCATTAGCGCTTTTTTTTCGTCGCCAATGATTATGGCATGAATTGATGATTGTGTAGTGATTAACTCAATATTTGGTGCAAGTAATTTAGTAAATAATGTACTGAGCTCTCTAATTTTTTCTCGGCGCCATTGCTCTTTTTTAATTAGCTCAATACTCTTTCTTGTTGCCCATGCAATCGCGGGAGAGATGGCCGTCGAATAAATATAATGTCGAGAAAAGTTAACTAAGTATTCATGTAAATCTTCATTGCAGGTTAAAAACGCCCCGCTGGTACCAAGCGCTTTTCCCATAGTTGCCATGGTAATGTCGATGTCGGCAAAATAATTACTACCCTGACCTTCATTTCCAATAACTCCAATGCTGTGTGCATCATCTAAATATAGCCAGGCATGTTTTGACTTTGCCAAATTTGACAACTCTACTACTTTGGCTTGGCAACCATCCATACTAAACACACCTTCAGAGGCGATCAGCTTATTTGAGCAGCTATTCTCACTGCTAAGTAATCTAGTTAACTGTTCAATATTGTTATGGTTAAAGCGTTTAACTTTGGCTTTGCTATGAAACGCACCATCAATCATGGAGGCATGACTAAGTTTATCTAAGTAAAAATGACTTTCATCACTTTTCCCTAACGCTTGAAAAATCGCTAGATTCGCTGCGAAACCGCTTGAAAATAAGAGACATTTTGGTTTATTTAGCCACTGACAAATATCATCTTCTAATGCTTGATGAGCATAGTGATACCCAGTAACTAAGCTAGAGCTACTAGCACAAACACCAAATTTATCAGCACCTTCTTGCAATGCTTTATTGATCTCAACATGATTATTTAATCCTAAATAATCATTGGAAGAGAAATTAAGGTAGGACTTAGCCTGTATAACTATTTCTTTGCCTTGACTCGCAGCACTATTACAAACCAATTGACGATATCGAGACTTAATTTTTTGCGCACTAACGTCCTGACGTATAAAATCAAAATTCATAAATGAATAGTTACCTAGCAGAGTAATTTCAGTAAATATATCACAGGTTTATCAAAAACTACGTTTCGTAATCGATAAACCTTATAAAAATTTTACTCTACAAATTTATACTGACGCGTTATAAAACAAATCACTGTTTTGTTGATCAACAATGGCTGTTTTAATCATTTTATCCGCTACTTCAGTATCGCCAGCAACTGTTTCAGTATTAATACCTAGCTTTTCAAACAGTGCAATATCTTGGTTTGTTTCAGGGTTCTCTGCCGTTAATAACTTACAGCCATAAAATATTGAGTTTGCGCCAGCGAGGAAACACATTGCTTGCATTTGCTCATTCATGGCGGTACGCCCTGCTGATAATCTCACGTGACTTTTAGGCATCATGATACGCGCAACAGCTATACAGCGAATAAAATCAAAACTCTCTAAATCGTCAACATCGGCTAATGGTGTGCCTTCGACTTTAACTAACATATTAATCGGCACACTTTCTGGCTGCGGACTTAAGTTAGCAAGCTGAATTAATAATGACGCACGGTCAACCGATTTTTCGCCTAAACCTACAATACCGCCACTACATACTTTCATACCAGCGCCACGTACATTATCTAAAGTATCTAATCTGTCTTGGTAAGTACGTGTTGTGATAATTTGGTTGTAATGCTCTGGCGAAGTATCTAAATTATGGTTGTAATAATCTAAACCAGCGTCATTTAATCTATCAGCTTGTTCACCAGATAGCATACCTAAAGTCATACATGTTTCCATGCCAAGAGCTTTAACACTCTTAACCATATCTAGTACATAAGGCATATCGCGTTCTTTTGGATTACGCCATGCAGCGCCCATACAAAAGCGAGTTGAGCCCATTTCTTTAGCTCTTTGTGCTGCTTCTAATACTTTTTCAACCGCTAAGAGGCTCTCTTTTTCTAGATCAGTTTTATTACGAGCACTTTGAGAACAGTATTTACAATCCTCAGGGCAAGCACCGGTTTTAATTGATAATAAGGTACTTACTTGTACTTCATTAGCGTTAAAGTTTTCTCTGTGAACCGTTTGCGCTTTAAACATTAAGTCATTAAAAGGCATAGCAAATAATGCTTCAACTTCTTTGAAATTCCAGTTGTGACGTACGATAGAATTTTCTGATTGTGCTAGTGGTGAATCTACCACTGCAGTACTACTTAAATCTGACATAAAACCCAATTGCATCTAGTGAACTTAACGGGTAGTCTAGCCGCACTAGGCATGATGTCAACGATTAAAGAGAATTTTAGTTAACATATGAACAATAAATACACAAAACCTTCACATTCTGAACAAAATTCACTGCTGCATTTTGATAGAGAGAACGTCTGGCACCCCTACACTTCAATGTCAGAGCCCTTGCCAAGTTATCTCGTTGATAGTGCACAAGGTGTAAACATTAACCTAGCAAGTGGCGAACAACTTATAGATGGTATGTCTTCATGGTGGTCAGTTTTACATGGCTATAACCACCCTAAGTTAAATGCTGCTCTGCAAGAGCAAGCGTCAAGAATGTCGCATGTTATGTTTGGTGGTTTAACCCATCAAAGTGCGATTACTTTATGTGAAAAGTTAATTAGTTTAACGCCTCAAGGGTTAGACAAGGTATTTTTGTCTGACTCTGGCTCTGTGAGTGTCGAAGTAGCAATCAAAATGGCATTACAGTATCAACATGCCGTTGCTGAAAAGAATCAAATCGAGTTAACTAAAACTAAATTGCTAACCGTTAAAAATGGCTATCACGGCGATACTTTCGCAGCTATGTCAGTTTGCGACCCGGTTACGGGGATGCATCAAATATTTGAACAAGTCCTAATGCAACATTTCTTCGCTCCAGCACCATCTATTAAGTTTGGTGAGCAATGGTCAACTGATGAAACGATTGAATTAACGGCCTTATTTGAACAACATCACAGTGAAATAGCAGCCTTTATCATAGAGCCGATAGTACAAGGTACAGGTGGTATGCGTTTTTATCATCCTGAGTATTTAAAGACCTGCCGTTTATTGTGTGACCAATATAATATCTTAATGATCGTAGATGAAATCGCGACAGGCTTTGGCCGCACTGGTAAATTGTTTGCCTGTGAATGGGCAGAGATTAGCCCTGATATTATGTGTTTGGGTAAAACGCTTACCGGTGGTTATATCACCTTAGCAGCAACCTTATGTACAACACATATTGCCGAAACGATTAGTGAAGGTGCTGCGGGATGTTTCATGCATGGACCAACCTTTATGGGCAATGCTCTCGCGTGTGCAGTAGCAAATGCTAGCATAGATTTATTAGTTGAAAATGATTGGCAATCTCAAGTCCGATCTATTGAAACGACACTCAATAACTTACTTAAACCTTTAGCTAGACACGAGAGAGTCTTCGATGCCCGTGTGCTAGGTAGTATTGGCGCAATTGAGTGTAATCAAAACGTTAACGTCGCACAGATTCAAAGGCGCTTTGTCGAATTAGGTGTATGGATCAGACCTTTTGGCAAGCTTATTTATATTATTCCGCCACTGATCATTACAACGGAGCAACTGACTCAACTTGTTGATGCGATGGCAACTGTGCTTAATGAAGACGACTGTTTTAACTAATCGCGGTAAGTTAATGATAAAACACTTATTCTCAAGATAGCTTTACTCATTGCTTACAGTGCTTTTTGTAATATATACACTAGCCAAATGAGGTTAATACCCAGTAAAAACCATAAATTGAAATGCGTATTATCACTGCGGCGGCGACTTCGGTATTTATCAACCATTAAGGCCAAATAACTGCCCAGTGCGCTAAGCCATAAGAGAATATAGAGGTAGCCGGTTAAGGGAGTTAGCCAAAACTGACGGATTTCAATGTCGTAGTAGCGTAATACCCCATAGTCTTTTTCGGGCACTGCATAATAAGACATTATGAGTGCCACAAAGAAAAGCAACCAGCTTAATACTGTAATGACAGACTTTCCACTACTCCAAGCGTCAGTAGTTATCCGGCGTTCTTTTCTACGCTCTTCTTTAGCTTTATCTAAACTTTTAGCCGTCATTACCATTAATTCCATCCGTTTGACAATATTTATACCTTCTTAGTACCAGCTGACACTATTTGTTATTCTTCTATGCGTTTATTGGTATTGTTTATTGCATTTATGCCCATCTGAACTGTTGTTTTTAAAATATTCACACTTTTTTTACCCACAGGCACTATTTGTTAATCTTCGATGCGTTTATTGGTATTGTTCATTGCATTTATGCCCATCTGAACTGTTGTTTTTAAAATATTTACACTTTTTTTTTACCCACAGGCACTATTTGTTAATGTTCGATGCAATTAAGCATTGCATTTACGCCTTGTCACGGTAACATATCACCCCATTTTTAGCATAATACCAATTTTCAGACCCTCGTAGGGGCGTTTTGGTTTTAAGCACATATTACTCAATTTTATAAAAATAAGAGGTCATTAAATGTCAGTTATAGCAATTACTGATGTATTAGCAGGAAAGTTTCCTGTTGATGAGAGCATTACAGTACACGGTTGGATTAGAACTCGTCGCGATTCAAAAGCGGGTATTTCATTTTTAGCATTACATGATGGTTCATGTTTTGACGCTATACAAGCCATTGTGCCTAATGAACTCGACAATTATGAAAATGACGTTCTTAAATTAACGACTGGCTGCTCTGTGAAAGTTACCGGTATTTTAGTTGAATCTCCGGGTAAAGGTCAGGCCTTTGAAATCCAAGCAACAGCAGTTGAAGTACTTGGTTTTGTTGAAGACCCAGATACTTACCCAATGGCAGCAAAACGTCATAGTATTGAATTTTTACGTGAACAAGCTCATTTACGTGCTCGTACCAACATTGGTGGTGCAGTAACACGTGTACGTAACTGTCTAGCGCAAGCGGTTCATAGATTTCTACATAGTAAAGGTTACTTTTGGATCAGCACGCCACTTATCACAGGTAGTGATTGTGAAGGTGCTGGCGAAATGTTCCGTGTAAGTACTTTGGATATGGAAAACTTACCGCGCAACGACGAAGGTAAAGTTGACTACAACCAAGACTTTTTCGGCAAAGAGACATTTTTAACGGTATCTGGCCAATTAAACGTAGAGACATATTGTAACGCGTTGTCAAAAGTATACACTTTCGGCCCTACTTTTAGAGCTGAAAACTCTAATACTACCCGTCACTTAGCTGAATTCTGGATGGTTGAACCTGAAATCGCTTTTGCTGATTTGTCAGACGCTGCGGACTTAGCTGAAGAAATGCTTAAGTATGTATTCAAAGCTGTTTTAGAAGAGCGTGCTGATGATATGGCCTTCTTCCAGCAACGTGTAGACAAGACTGTACTTGACCGTTTAGACTCAGTAATTAATACCGATTTTGTTCGTCTTGATTACACTGACGCTATTACTATTTTAGAAAACTGCGGCAAGAAATTTGAAAACCAAGTATCTTGGGGCGTTGATTTAAATTCTGAACACGAGCGTTATTTAGCTGAAGAGCACTTTAACGGGCCTGTCGTTTTGCAAAACTATCCGAAAGATATTAAGTCTTTCTACATGCGCTTAAATGATGATGGTAAAACCGTAGCTGCTATGGATATCTTAGCACCAGGCATCGGCGAAATCATTGGTGGTAGCCAACGTGAAGAACGTCTTGATGTATTAGATAGCCGTTTAGAAGAGATGGGCTTAGATATTGCTGATTACGGTTGGTATAGAGATTTACGTCGTTACGGTACTGTTCCTCATTCAGGTTTTGGTTTAGGTTTTGAACGTTTGGTGGCGTATGCTACAGGTATGCAAAACGTACGTGACGTAATACCATTCCCAAGAACGCCAAACAACGCTGCGTTCTAGTAATAAATCATCTAGAAAACGATTTAAAACAAAAGGCGACCTAGGTCGCCTTTTTTATTACTACGATTTTATATCTCGCAAGCTTTACAGAAAGGTTTCTACTTAACTTAGCTAATTACTGCCAGAAGCTAACATTTTCTGTAAAGTCTTTCGCAGGCTTACTATGCGCCTCTTTTGTTGGTGTGCCTATATACAAGAATCCGGCAATATCATTACCCTGCTCTAATCCTAAACCCTGCTTAACAGTATCATGGTAAGCTAAATCACCGGTACGCCACATAGCGCCATATCCTAAGGCAAAAGCCGCCATTTGCATGGCATGCGCACAACAGCCTGCGGCAACTAACTGTTCTTGTTGTGGTACTTTATTATGCTCAACATACTTGGTCGAAATAACAATAATCATTGGCGCTCGAAAAGGCATTTTTGCTACTTTAGCCATTTTCTCACTTGAGGCATGCTCATCAATACTTGTGCCTTCGATTAACCCTGCTTTTAGTGCCATGTCATTAGTTGTCGCTTCAACGTATAGATCACTTAAGCGCTGTAATCCTTGTCCTGAAATAACATGGAAATGCCAAGGCTTTAAACCTGCATGATCAGGTACGCGCATACCCGCAGCTAACAAGGTGGTTAAATCTGATTCAGAAGGAGCCGGATCCGTTAGTACCGGAGTAGATTGTCTTTGTAGTAATAATTCAATAGCGTTCATACAATGTCTCTAACAAGTGGTTATAATAGAAGTTTATCTGTTAGTTTGCCGTTGTGCACGTTTAACAAGTTAATTACTCACTAATTTTTCGTGACTAGACTAAATAATTTTATTACAACTAAATTCTTATTTATGCTTGACTTAATTTCGAGCAACCGCCAATATCAATTGCAATTAACTGTGAGCAATAACCTTGGTAACAAACAACACAATGCAAAGCAACTTCACTGCCATACTAAACAATCGAACCCCTAATGCGGTAGCTATAAGCTGTCTGCTTATGGTCAATCGACTGTGGCAAGTTAAGAGCCAGAATAATTATATTTGGCCAAGCTATGCGGAGTATTGAGAACACTATTTTTAACCAGTTATTTATCTAGTTCACTCTTAAGCCGCAGAAATTACTTCTTGCGGCTTTTTTGTTTTTACCCCTTCAAATTACCGCAATTTTTCTGCCTCAACTCTAGCGTGTTCTATTAAAAAAGATTCAAAAAACTGCAATTAAGCAAATAAAGGAGAGTAAAAATGTCAGTGTCAATTGCCTACTTGGCGGTACTATTAATATGGTCTACCACCCCACTGGGTATTGTATGGAGTAGTGAATCTATTAGTCCGAGCTTAGCGGTATTATTACGCATGCTTATCGCCCTAATCTTAGGTGCGTTACTCATTAAGGCTAATCGAATTAATCTCCCATGGCACAAGCAAGCAGTTAAATTATACACTTATTCTGCAGCAGGAATTTTTGGTGGTATGTTGTGTTCTTATCTTGCTGCACAGTATTTATCTTCTGGCATAATTTCATTGGTCTTTGGCTTATCACCTGTTATTTCAGCTATTTTAGCGAAACAAATATTAGCCGAGCCGAGTATCAGTAATATTCGAAAATTCTCTATGGTCATATCCCTTGTTGGATTAGCCATTGTTTGCTCTGATAATTTCACTCTAGCGGATGACGGGATTTATGGAATCATATTTATCTTGTTAGCTGTGTTCTTCTTCAGTTTAAGCGGAGTATTGGTGAAAAGTGTGCCTTTAGCGATACACCCTTTAGCCACAACAGTTGGTGCCTTAAGTGTTGCTACGCCAATGTTTTTAATCAGTTGGTTAGTTTTAGATGGCAGCTTACCTGTGGAAACATGGCAAGCAAAATCACTGTGGGCAACGGTGTACTTAGGAGTCTTTGGCTCGTTAATTGGCTTTTATGCTTATTTCACCGTACTGCAAAAGCTATCGGCGAGTAGCGTAACCTTAATTACCTTAATTACTCCGGTGATAGCCCTAAGCTTAGGCGCATTATTAAACGGTGAAGCAATTAATGATAAGTTAGTCATCGGCGCTTTTATGGTGTTATTAGGTTTAAGTATTTACCATTTCGGTCATTTAATACCTAGCAATAGACGTAAGGAAATTAACAGGTAAACAGCAAAAAGCCGGACTGATCTAAGGTAAAAGTTAACTCAGTTCGGCTTTTTTTAATAAATGACTAAATGATCACAATAGTAACGAGATTGGAATTAACTAAAGCGTTGTTCTCTTACTAAAAAACGCTGTGCTACATAATGATCGACACTGGTATAACGGCCCGCACCAATAAAGAATAAAGCAAGTAACATAATAAAGTAGGTTGTCGAAAATTCTATACCATTATTCAATACCACGATATTTCCCTTTTCATAAAGCCAGTCGGTATTGCCGTTAGCTTCTAGTAATTCACGCATTCGGTCGAGTCGAATCGCTGTTTCTTTACTATTTTCTAAACTCGCTTGTGCGCTATCAATACCTAGCCATGTCGCTACATTAGCTGCGCTAATTTCACTATTGGTTGGAGTAATTGCAAACCAACCGTTTTGCGCATGAACACTTGTTGCAGCAACTATCATGGTGAACATGAGTGGGATGCTAATTAAACGTGTTAATGCACCAATTAACAATAACCAACCACCAAAGAACTCAACAAAAATAACTAGATTGGCAAGTAATGAAGGAAATGGCAAACCAAGGCCCCAGTCACTATTACCAAACCAGGCCACGATGTTAGGATCAGCAAATATTGCAGTAAAACCAGAAACATCATCACTGAGTAATTGGGTTTTACTAAAACCTGCCATAATAAATACAGGGGCAAGATAAAGTCTTAATAACAAAGCGGGTATGCCATCAAAGTGTTTAAGCTGTGTTAAAAAACATTGGTAATAATGTTGTAATGTTTGCATTGTTTTTTCTTATACAAATAAATCGATTAATCATAAGAACGTTAAACCCACTAAAGACTTTCATTTTTTTGCTAATTATCTAACAAAAGGGCTATTTAGCTCAAATTGCCATAAATACTTACAATCTAGCTAAGTGCATTTGTTAAGTTCTGGTAAATATTAAGGTAGTATAGCTTTGAGTCTCAATTTTTAATTTAACCTATTTTAAGATAATAATTATATGAATAACAATCCTGGCATTATCAGACGGATCTTTTCTTCACTTTGGCGCGCGTTAACAATTACGCGTTCAGTTGTGATAAACCTCGTATTCTTTATACTTTTTTTCGGCTTTATTGCTGTGCTTTTCAGTGGTGAAGAACAAATACAAGTACCTGAAAAAACAGCGCTAGTGCTAAACCTAGTTGGTGATGTAGTAGAACAAAAGCGTGAAGTTGATCCCATGGAAGCTTTTTTAAGTGAAGCAATGGAGCAAAAAGAAGATAAACCGGAAGTTTTATTAAGTGACATTATTGATGTCATTGGTAAAGCTAAAAAGGATGATCGGGTAGAAATATTAGTTTTACAACTACAGGGTTTAAATAAAGCGGGTTTAACGAAGCTGCAAGATATTGCAAAAGCCTTAGAGGACTTTAAAACGTCAGGTAAACAGGTTATTGCTTTGGGCGACCAATTTTCGCAAGACCAGTATTATCTCGCCAGTACTGCCAACAACATTTGGTTAAACCCACAAGGTTTCATGTTACTTGACGGGTACGGCCGCTATAAAATGTACTTCAAATCGGCATTAGAAAAATTATCAATTAACCAGCACATCTTCCGTGTTGGTACCTTCAAATCAGCGGTTGAACCGTTTATTCGTGATGACATGTCAGATGCTGCTAAAGAAGCTAACAAACTTTGGTTAGCTGATTTGTGGATGCAATACAAAGAAGATGTTGCTAAACGTCGCGGTTTTAGCGTAGAAAACTTTGATGAGAACATCGATACTCTAGTCTCTAAGTTTAGTGCTGCTGAAAGCAGTTTTGCTAAATATGCATTGAACAACAACTGGGTTGACCAGTTAAAATCACGTCAAGAAATGCGCAGTGAACTTATTGATTTAGTGGGTAAGAATAAAAAAGGCGATAGCTACTCTCACATTGGTTACAAAAACTATATCACTGCGACCAGCTCCCCTTTAGCTGACTCTGCCGAGCTTTCTGACGTTGCGAACGATAAAGTCGCTATTATCGTTGCCAAAGGTACTATTTTAGATGGTACACAAAAACCTGGTACTATTGGCGGAGACTCTACTGCAAAATTACTTCGTAAAGCACGTAACAATGACAAGGTAAAAGCCGTTGTTTTACGTGTAGATAGCCCTGGTGGAAGTGCATATGCTTCTGAAATAATTCGCCAAGAAGTCGAATTATTGAAAAAAGCAGGTAAACCGGTTATTGCTTCAATGGGTACATATGCTGCATCGGGTGGTTACTGGATTTCAGCACCAGCAGATAAAATCTACGCTGCACCGTCTACCATTACCGGTTCTATTGGTATTTTTGGCATGATGATGACATTTGAAGATTCATTAAGCAAAATGGGTATTCATACTGATGGTGTTGGTACGACTGACATCGCTGGCTTTGGTCCTACTCAAACGCTTACCCCTGGCATGGCTAATTTATTCCAACTATCAATCAACAGAGGCTACCAAGAATTTATTCAATTAGTGGCAAGCAATCGAAATATGACGTTAGAAGCAGTAGATGCCATTGCTCAAGGTCGCGTTTGGTCTGGTCAAAAAGCAAAAGAGCTTGGTTTAGTTGATGAACTAGGTAACTTAACTGACGCAGTTGTTGCTGCGGCAAACCTAGCTAATTTGGATCAGTACGACACATTATTAATTGAAAAAGAACAATCTTCGCGTAACAAAATAGTGCAACAATTATTAGGTAAATCTGCAAGCATTGTTAGTTATTTCAACCCAGGTGAAGCGGAGCTAACCATTGATTTAGCGACGAATACTGTAACTAGTGCGCCACTTTCACAATTCATTAATATGATGACAAGTGAATTAAGTCAATTAGAACAGTTTAATGATCCGCAAGGCCGTTATACCTTATGTGTAGCCTGTAGCGCTAACTAAGATACAGCTAGAATATTTGAGTACCAGGTACTCTAATATGGTCAAGTACTGAGTTAAAAGGTAGTTATGAAAATAACTACCTTTTTTATTCTCAAAATTTTGATATCGGTATTGGAAGAAAACGCGTTTTTAGCAAATTATACTTCTGAATTATCTCAAACCACCATACATATATCGTACTTATAAAAACAAAGGCTCACCTCTAAGGTTTTAAATTCTCGCTCAAACCTGCACCTTCAAGTGTAATGGGTATATAATACGCTGATAATTATTACCCAAGACCTACCGACTTCAATTGTCGATTTTAATTTCTAGCTTCAATGGCTGATTTATACAGTTGAATAATCCGGTTTAAAAACAATAAGTAGTCAAACTATGAACAAAAAAATATACGTCGCCTACACTGGCGGTACTATTGGAATGATGCAAAGTACGCAAGGGTTTGTACCAGCTAAAGGTCACCTTACAGACTCTATCAATGCGCTACCTGAATTTCATCGCAGTGAAATGCCTGACTTTACCATCAGTGAATATCAACCGTTAATTGATTCATCTAACATGACACCAAGTGATTGGCAGCGTATTGCTGATGACATCAAAGCTAACTACGATGACTATGACGGATTTGTAGTATTGCATGGCACAGATACCATGGCATATACCAGCTCGGCATTATCATTCATGTTCGAAAACTTAAGCAAACCCATCATTGTTACCGGCTCACAGATCCCATTGAGTCAACTTCGTTCTGACGGACAAGTGAATGTACTAAATGCTTTATACATTGCTGCCAATTACCCCATTAGTGAAGTGAGTTTGTTTTTTAATAACAAACTTTACCGTGGTAACCGTTGTATTAAAGCCTATGCTGATGGTTTCAATGCCTTTGACTCACCGAATATGCCAGTATTACTTGAAGCAGGTATTAATATTCAATTAGTAGCCGGCACCTTGGCAGACACAGTTGATGACATTGAACCATTAGCACTTTCAACGATTACCCCACAACCCATAGGCGTAGTACATCTATACCCTGGAATTAGTAGTGAAGTAATTGAAAATGTTATAAAGCAACCTGTAAAAGCCCTTATTTTACGTAGTTATGGTGTTGGTAACGCGCCGCAAGATAAAGCATTACTCGCTTGCTTAAGAAAAGCGAAAGAAGAAGGTATAATAGTCGTAAACTGCAGCCAGTGTATTAAAGGAACGGTCAATATGTCGGGATATGCGACGGGTAATGCATTGAGCGAAGCTGGAGTTATTAGTGGTCATGATATGACGCTAGAAGCAACGCTAACTAAATTGCATTACTTACTCAGTAAAAAATTAAGCTATCAAGATATGTGTCTGCAGATGGACAAAAGCTTACGAGGTGAATTGAGTAAATCTTAATAAAATAGCGGTACATCATTGAAAAGAGCACCAATTAACCTTTTGACTATCACTTGGTTGATGGTGCTTTTTTATGCCCTACTCTAGCCAGACTATTAGCCTAAATAGCAGTATTATTACTCGAGCATAGCTGACTTTAAAAATTCAACGTATTCTTTATAACCCTTATCATTGAAGTTACTTGAATGGCGATTCATAAAACCATGTAAGTATTCAACTTGAGAAATACTAACCTTAGGTCTATTGGTAAGTTGGTCAATTAACTCCTTAACATCAAAGTGTTGCTCACTTTGAGGGAACACTAGATTAGTTTGATAACTAGGCTGGGTTTCAGTTAAGTTTCTAATTTGTGAGCCATAAAAGCAATAAGATTGTTTCACAATGTTACGTTCATTACTTGGAGATAAACTCCAAACAGCTGAAGCACCAACACTAAATCCAATTAAGCTTGTTGGCTTCTTAAGGGTGCCTAATGTATTTAATAATATGGAACCGTAGCGTTCTAGTCCTACCGTACTAACAAAATAAGAGTAAGCTTGGGCTTCATTATTAAACGCCATGCTTTGCCCATTGTATGGATCTACAATGATTTCAGCCCCGAGCTCATCTTTTAATCTTAGTAGTCCAGGGGTGATACCAAAAACATCTGAAACTAGCGTTATACTCATAATGTATTCTTTCCCGTTAAACCCTTGTTGATGCGAAAATTAGATTTGTTTTTCTGACAGCATACTCAACTTTACAGACGTTGTGCTATATAGTTAATATCTCGTTTTATTATCATCCCACCCTTAGCCTCAACAATTTAATTGCTCTCTAACATCGATAAACTGTAATCACAGCGAAATAGCCTAGCTTATTCACCACTACCAATTCTCTATGGTCAATTTAGGCCACTGCTCTTTCCATTTGAAGGCTTTGTTTTCATAAATGGATTGATTCACCAACACTTTATTCGGCCTAATACAAAGAGAAAACATATCCTGAAATCCATGAGGTGCAATAAACTCTAAGAGCCCATCTTTCATGCGTATTGCCATGCAAGCCCCAATAACAGGCCAAGTAGAGATAGATTCTTGTACACTGAAATATTCAGTCTTAGGTATACCAAAGCGAGCTTCATACCATAAATGAATTCTAGCAATATTTTTAACATCAAAGGGAATGTTGCTAACGGGAAAGGCTTGATTGAGTAACTGCATATAGTTATTTTCTGACTCCCAACTCAAGTCCTTATCATCCCAGTATAGAATATCAATATCCTTTATATAGGTATTGAAATCATAACCATGCATGATATTCCATACGTTTTGAAATATTGCTCCAGCACCGAGCCATGCGTTAGGGATCTTTTCGATTTCTGCCAATATTTGAGGCATGTCATCAATAGTCAATACAAACTCAGACAACAGCTTAATTTGATCATTAAGCGATAAATGCTGTGCATTAAGTAATTTACTTTTCATGTTGAAGTACTTCGGTCGAATTATTCGTTATGCCATAAAATAAAGCGCTAACAATGACCACTAAATTTTCCCAGAAGCATTAAGATAATTGTTTAACTGTCATTGATTTAAGGTAATTGAATAGTCTATGTTTAACTTGTTCAGTTAACCCCAAACTCAATAAAAATGAGGAGAAAATAGAAATAAACATAACAGTTTTGATGATTTTCGCACCCGTCAATAACATAACTACTATTAATAAAGCAGCATAACCTAAGCCAATTAAGCCAAGAAAAAGGCAGATCCCTTTAATATCGTGATTCATAACACTTCCTAAATTAAATTAATGACATATTCAATAAGCTAAAACTATTCATTTCTATAACAGATTGAATTTTCGATAGTTTGAATAAGTAACGGATTAAATAATAACATAGTAATGAGAGTAAAGTTGCAATCAAATATCTTTGCGAAGCGTTGCGCTCTATCAACTCAATGAGCTGTTAAAGGCTTTTTAGGTTATTTATACTTACTGGCTGCGCTATTTGATACGATCATAAAAAATAGCCTTTTCACTTTGGTATGCGTCTTTATCTTTAGGGTATTTAACATGTAACTGTTTCTTAAGCTGATTTAATTCACTAATAAGTGCTTTGTTACCCTGCATGACCTTAACAAAATGTAAATGCTTTGCTATTTGTATATCTCCAGATTGAAAAATATGTAAGTGCACCTTTCTCTGACGTTTAGAAAAGTATTCTCTGCCAGAGATACCATATTCGCCTTTATGTACATATCCTAGCTTTGTAATACTCTGCTTAAATGTAGAAAGCGCTGAAATATCATTTACAACGCCTAACATATCAATACAATCTTTAGCGTACAAGCCCGATATTGCGGTAGAGCCAACATGAAAAATGTCAATTTTCCCTTCATAGCTTGAAATAAGAGCAGTTTTCTCATGATGAAAGTCTACTTCCCATTCATCATTGTGTGGGTATATAAACATTTAACAAGTGCACTCCAGGCTAAGGTTATGATAATGGCAATGAACCTTGAAGGTAACAATGTAAAATACCAACATAGATCATTGTTAATTATACTGATTATTTAGAAATAATCAGATTTTTTGAACATTAACGGCTGCATATTCGAGCCATTTAGACTGTTACTTATTTTAGCGGTAATAACAACTTGCTCGTTTACCTCTACAACACTGCTAATCCTGCAGATGGTAGAAGAAGAGCAATTTACTATGATGG
>Ga0209395_1003181_pt1 | contig 20668 bp, 18 predicted proteins | sample GOMGulsemesocosm_3_FD_184635 | JGI IMG/M metagenome (GOLD analysis project Ga0209395, IMG submission 184635) | Methane-oxidizing microbial communities from mesocosms in the Gulf of Mexico - GOM9D Gulf of Mexico (SPAdes) (version 2) | ecosystem: Environmental > Aquatic > Marine > Cold seeps... | reverse complement strand
GCTACAACGAGAAGTGTGAGCGCTTTGGTGGCTTGATGCATGAGGTTGAAAAGCAAATCATGCTGCAGGTGTTGGATACGCTTTGGAAAGAGCACCTGGCGAATATGGATCACCTGCGCCAGGGTATAGGTCTGCGCTCTTACGCACAGAAAAACCCGAAACAAGAGTATAAGCGTGAGTCCTTCGAGTTATTCGAAGAGATGCTGAATAACCTGAAGCATGAAGTGGTACGTGTGTTGGCTCGGGTAGAGCCAGTGACGCAAGAAGAAATGGAGTTGATGGAGCAGCAGCGTCGACAACAGCAAGAGCAGCAAAAATTGCAGCTTCAGCATGAGGCCGCGTCGGCAATGGGTGATGATCAGCCTGCTGGTGTGAGCGATGAGCCGCAACCCTTCGTACGACACGATGTCAAAGTGGGTCGCAATGATGCTTGTCCGTGTGGTTCGGGTAAGAAATACAAGCAGTGTCATGGCAAGTTAGCGTAAAGCACAAGCATGATGTGTTCTATGCAAAGGCGCCTGAGGGCGCCTTTTTTATTATCGTGGGCAGCGAATGTGCTGCTCGACAGTGTTCGGTCGTGGATGTGCGGCCAAGCTCCTTGAAAGAGAGAATGATTATGGCCGTAGGTAACTTTCCATTTCCATCTATGAACGCCGTTGCTGGTGTGAAGTTGGGTACTGCGAGTGCCGGGATTAAAACGCCTGGGCGGCAAGATCTTGTGGTGTTAGAGGTCGCAGCTGGCAGTCATGTGAGTGGTGTGTTTACCCAAAACGCTTTCTGCGCCGCGCCAGTGAGCTTGTGTAAAGAGCACATGGCCGCCACTGAGGCACGCTATTTATTGATTAACTCTGGCAATGCCAACGCCTGCACGGGGGAAGACGGACTGGCTGATGCACGTACCTCTTGCGCGGAGCTGGCAAGGTTGGCGGGTGTAAAAACGGAACAGGTATTGCCCTTCTCGACGGGGGTGATTGGTGAGCGCTTGCCGATGACGCGCTTATTGGCGGCCTTACCCAATGCCTTGGCGGCTTTGAGCGCCGATGGTTGGGAATCTGCGGCCCAAGGCATCATGACCACCGATACTCGCCCTAAGGGCGCCAGCGAGCGGTTTGAGCATGAGGGGGTGACGGTAACGATTACGGGGATTTCAAAAGGCTCGGGTATGATCTGCCCAAACATGGCGACGATGTTGGGGTACATTGCGACGGATGCAAAAGTCTCGAAGGCGGTGCTGGATAATTTATCGAAGCGGGCTGCCGATCAGTCGTTTAACCGCATTACGGTGGATGGGGATACCTCGACCAACGATTCTTGCATGTTGATCGCCACAGGAAAGGTCGCATTGCCTGAGTTAGCTGTCACAGACGGCATATTGTATACAAAGCTCTTTGATGCTCTGGTGCGTGTCTACACGACCTTGGCGCAATCGATTGTTGGTGACGGTGAGGGGGCGACCAAATTTGTGATGGTTAATGTTGAAGGTGGCCAGAGCGAAGCTGAATGTCTTGAGGTCGCCTATTCGGTGGCTCAGTCGCCACTGGTGAAGACGGCTTTGTTCGCCTCTGACCCAAACTGGGGGCGAATTGTTGCGGCCATTGGTTATGCCAAGGTGGATGGCCTGAACGCAAATTTGGTTAGGGTGTGGTTGGGTGATGTCCTGATTGTTGAGCATGGCGGTTGTGCGACGAGCTATACCGAAGCCGCTGGTCAGGCCGTGATGGATCAAGAGGAAATCACCATTCGTATTGATCTTGGGCGTGGCGGCAGCTTTGAACGCATTTGGACCACCGATTTATCCCACGATTACATTAAAATTAACGCTGAATACCGCTCTTAGGCAACGGTTGTGGTGGAGTTTTTCCTGTGAGCAAGGTGGTTCATATTGCGGTCGGTGTCATCCGTAATGCTGAGGGCTCCGTATTAATTGCTTTGCGCCCAGCTGCGGTCCATCAGGGAGGCCTGTGGGAGTTTCCCGGTGGTAAGGTTGAGCTGGGTGAGTCGGTGCGAGATGCATTGGTGCGGGAGCTACAAGAAGAGTTGGCGATTACCCCCACGCGGATGTCGCCCTTGATTCAAATTCGCCATGACTATGAAGATAAGTCGGTGTTGTTGGATGTTTGGGAGGTCTCCCGCTTTGATGGTGAAGCCTGTGGCAACGAGGGGCAAGCGATCCGTTGGGTTACTGCTAGCGCCTTACCTGACTATGATTTTCCTGCCGCTAACAGGCCAATTATCACGGCAGCGCAGCTACCAAGACGGTTGATGATTACCCCTGAGGTCTCCTCCCTAGAGGATTTGCTGGCTTTAATTGGGCGAGCGATTAAGGCGGGGGCGGATGGTGTTCAATTGCGTCAAAAGTGCTGGACTGATAAGCAGTGGCTTGACGGAGTAGCACCGGTTAAATCGCTGTGCTCACAGCTGGGTGTTGCGCTTATCTTAAATAGTCCGCCAGCGGCGCTGGCCGAATCTGCTGATGGCCTGCACCTCAGTGCTGATTCGCTGCGCGTTTTAGCTGCGTCTGGGCGGCTGCGTGATCGGGCTTGTGAACTGAAAGCTCAAGGTGTTTGGCTGAGTGCATCCTGCCATGACAAATCGGAGCTGACTTTGGCGCAAACGCACGGTCTGGATTGGGTGAGTTTATCCCCAGTTGCGGCTACCTTGAGCCACCCTGAGCAGGCGCCTATGGGTTGGGGGGATTTTGCATCTTTGGTGAGCTCGGTCACGCTACCGGTATTTGCGCTGGGGGGGGTGACGCTGGCGTTGGAAGAGTGTGCCCGCAATAGTGGTGCTCAGGGAATTGCCGCCATACGAGCTTGGTAATTTTTTGCCAAGCTAGGTTGTGGTTGGCTTGCTGCGGGTTATTGAAACTCGTCCAGGTCACCCGATAAAAGATCGTCGTAAACCGAGTTGCCCGCTAGGCGATTCGTTTCACTGGCCCAGTCCCCTAAGTCAATCAGTTGGCAGCGTTCGCTGCAGAAGGGGCGCAGGGGGAACTGCTCGCTCCACTCAATCGACTTTTTGCAGGTTGGGCACTGAATTTTCTTGGTTTCTGTCATGCTGTTCGTCGGTATCATCTTGTGGGTGGTGTTTTGGCGTCGGTTCAGCAGGCATTTTACGACGTTAGCGGTATGTAACGCTAGGGCATGTCAGTTACTGGCCAGTTCAAGGTATTGCGCATGCAGTTTATCCACTGCACTGTGGAGTGAGGCGAGGCTGCCGTCGTTGAGGATGACATCGTCAGCCACTGCGAGTCGGCTGGCGCGGTCTGCCTGTGCCTTCATGATGGCTTGTACTTGCTCGGCAGAGTTGTTGTCACGGGCGCTCGCCCGTGAGCTCTGTAGGTGCTCTGGAGCATCAATAATCAGCACTCGGTTGACGCGCTGGTATTGACCGCTCTCGACCAGCAGTGGCGAGACGAGTATAGCGTAGGGTGAGCTTGCCTCATTTAGGCTGCGGTTAATTTCTTCACTGATTAGCGGGTGCAGCAGGCTCTCAAGCCAGGCCTTGTTTTCGGGCGATGAGAACACCTTGCTGCGCAGGTAGGCCCTGTCCAGCTCGCAGTCATTTGTGAGAGCTTCTGAGCCAAAATGTTCTGCAATGCTCTTAAGTGCGGGGCGGCCTCTTTCAACTACGGTTCTGGAGGCCAGGTCGGCATCTATGATGTTGATGCCTAGGGTTTCAAAGTGGTCGGAAGCGGCGGTCTTGCCACTGCCGATACCGCCACCTAGGCCAATAATAAAGGTCATGTAATTACTTCTCGTGATTACCAGCTCATCTTTTCTTCGCTGTTATTACTCGTACCCTACCCACTCTTCGAGCTTGTGGGCTAACTGCTGATGCCTGCGTAGTTGAGGTAGGCTTGGGTTAACTGATCCCCCCAAAGCAGTGCAATCCAGCCCGCAATGGCAAGGTAGGGGCCGAATGGAATGGGCACATTTTTATCGCGCCCCATAATGATGATACCGGCAATGCCAATGACTGCACCAACCACGGAAGAGAGGATGATGATCAGGGGCAGTGCCTGCCAGCCCATCCACGCACCCAGTGCCGCCAATAATTTGAAATCGCCGTAACCCATGCCCTCTTTTCCCGTTAGTAGCTTGAACAGCCAAAATACGGACCAGAGTGATAGGTAGCCGGCGATGGCGCCCCACACGGATGATGTAAGGTCAGTGAAAATACCCTGGGTATTGAGCAAAATACCAAGCCATAGCAGGGGTAGGGTAATGCTATCGGGCAGCAACTGGTGATCGACATCGATAATGGTGAGCGCAATGAGGCTCCAGGTTAATAGCAGTAGAGCCAGAGTTTGTTCTGTAGCGCCAAAGTAAAAAGCGATCAAGCCGCTGAGTAGCGCGCTTGTGGCCTCGACTAGAGGGTAGCGAATACTGATTTCCTCTTCGCAGTTTGCGCACTTACCCCCGAGGCTTAGGTAGCTGATTATGGGGATATTCTGCCAAGGCTTTATTTCGCACTTGCAACGGGGGCAGTGGGAGTTGGGTTTGAACAGGTTAAAAGGCGAACTCTTTACTGCGTCATTTTGATTTTCTATTTCTAATAGCTCACAGCAGTCTGAGTGCCACTCCTGTTTCATCATCAGCGGGACGCGGTGAATCACAACATTGAGGAAGCTGCCAATGAGCAGCCCCAGTACACTGATGAAAAATATAAAAAAGCCAGCGTGCTCGCTGGCCAATGCTAGGTTTTGCATGGACTTCTGATCTCTTGTTACACCGTTTTTATTAAACTACGGCGCCGAGTTGGAAAATAGGCAGGTACATGGCAATCATCAAGCTGCCGATAATAACCCCTAGGAATGACATGATGATGGGTTCGAGTAGGGCAGTCATGCCGTCCACCATATTATCGACGGCGTCCTCATAAAAGCTGGCGACCTTGTCGAGCATCTCATCCAGGGCGCCAGACTCTTCGCCGATGGCGGTCATTTGCAGCAGCATGGATGGGAATACGCCGGTTCTTCTCAGCGATACGTTGAGTGCTATACCGGTCGCCACTTCATCACGCACGCTGAGTATGGCTTTCTTGTAAACCGCGTTGCCCGCAGCGCCAGCCACAGAATCCAGTGCATCAATAAGTGGCACACCCGCGGAAAAGGTGGTTGCTAATGTTCTGGAGAAGCGGGCCAGTACCGAGTGATAGATGATGTCGCCAACAACAGGCAGCTTAAGCGAAAGCGCATCCATCTGGTCGGCAAAAGCGGGGCTGCGCTTGATGGCCTCTTTTAATGATGTGACGGCGATGCCTATGCCAGCCAAAATGATGAGCCACCACTCGATGACAAAATCAGAAATACCCAGGTAAAACAAAGTGAAGGCGGGAAGATCGGCGCCAAAACTGCTGAAGGTGGAGGCAAACTGAGGCACCACCTTAACCAGCAGGATGCCGGTAACAACCAATGCAATGCAGAGCACCGCAATAGGGTAGTTCATCGCTTTCTTGATTTTGGCTTTGAGGGCTTCGGTTTTTTCTTTGTAGGTGGCGACTCGGTCAAGCATGGTCTCCAGGGCGCCGGATTGTTCGCCGGATTCCACCAGATTGCAGAACAGCTCGTCAAAGTACTGTGGTTTACTGCTCAGTGCCAGCGCAAAGCTTGTGCCCGACGCGACTTCGCTGTGTATGCCCATGATCAAGTCACGCAGATTGGGGTTGTCGACACCCTCGGCAACTATCTCAAAGCTTTGCACCAGCGGTACACCCGCTTTCATCATGGTCGCCATCTGGCGGGTGAAGATGGATATGTCCATCGGCGTGATGGGTTTACCAGTGCTGAAGAGTGGCTTGGGTTTCTTGCGCACACTGCGGGTCGTAATGCCTTGCCTGCGCAGTTGGGTCTTCACCAATGCGGTGCTGACACCGGATATTTCGCCCTGTACCTTGGCGCCTTTTTTATCGACGCCCTTGTAGATAAATACACTGGAGCTTGCGGTGGCCATCTTGTCTAATCCCTGTCTTTAATCTTTGGTCACTCGGTTGGCTTCTTCAAGGCTGGTGAAGCCCTGGGCCGCCTTGCGGAGTGCAGAAATCCGCAGGTTGTTAAACCCTGCTTTGCGGGCGGCGTCTGCAATGTGTATCGCGTTGCCCCCCTCCATTATAATGCGAGATATCTCATCGGTGATGCGAACCACTTCATAGACTCCGACACGCCCCTTGTAGCCATTAGAGCACTTCGGGCAGCCAACCGCATGAAATAGCTGCAGCTCACTGCGCTCTATGCCGATTGTGTCAAAGCCTTCTTCGCTCAATATTTCATCGGGGATATCGGTGGCGGGGGTCTTGCAGTGGGTACAGAGTCTGCGAGCCAGTCGCTGGGCAATAATGAGGCTCACAGATGTGGCCACGTTAAACGCCGGCACACCCATATTGAGGAGTCGTGTGAGGGTCTCGGGTGCGCTGTTGGTGTGCAGGGTAGAGAGTACCATGTGGCCTGTTTGCGCGGCCTTAATGGCAATCTCCCCTGTTTCTAAGTCTCGTATCTCACCCACCATGATGATGTCTGGATCTTGACGTAAAAACGAGCGCAAAGCGGTGGGGAAGGTAAGCCCCACCTTGGCGTTAACGTTTACCTGGTTTATGCCCTCCAGGTTGATTTCAACCGGATCCTCGGCAGTGGAGATATTGCGCTCGGTGGTGTTGAGGATATTAAGGCCTGTATAGAGCGAAACCGTCTTGCCTGAACCCGTGGGGCCTGTGACCAGAATCATTCCCTGGGGCTGCTCAAGGGCGGCCATAAACAGCGCTTTTTGCTCGTCTTCATAGCCCAGCGCGTCAATACCCAGCTTGGCGCTGCTGGGGTCGAGAATACGCAATACAATCTTTTCACCGAACAGTGTCGGTAGGGTGTTAACACGAAAGTCGATTGCTCGGGTCTTGGTTATCTTGAGTTTGATTCGGCCATCTTGCGGGATGCGCCGCTCAGAAATGTCCATCTGCGACATCACCTTCAGGCGTGCCGCGATACGGCCTGCCAGCGCCGTTGGCGGTTTGGCCATCTCCTCAAGTATGCCGTCGGTGCGAAATCGCACGCGGTAGGACTTCTCATAGGGCTCAAAGTGGATGTCTGAGGCGCCGGACTTAATGGCATCCAGCAAGACTTTATTAATGAACTTAACGATCGGAGCTTCGTCGACGTCTTGGCTGTCATCATCGGCCGGGCCGCTTTCATCGACGGCTTCGATGTTCAGCTCATCCAGACCTTCATCGTCTAGGCCGCCGAGGGTGTCGCCGATATCTTCTTCTTGGGCGTTGAAATAAGCCTCAAGCTGCTGGCTAAGCTTATCGGCTTCGGCCAGTACCGCGTCAGTGTTGAGGCCGGTGTTGAACTTTATTTCATCCAGTGCGTGCAAATTGGTCGGGTCGGCGACGGCCAAAAACAATCGGTTGCCGCGTTTGAACAGCGGCAGCACCTGATGTTTCTTTAATAACTTGTTATCAACTAGGCCTGTGGGCAGGCTTTCGATCTTAATACTGCTGATGTCAAAGATGGGTGTGCCAAACTCATCCGATGCGGCGGCTGCTATGGCCAGAGGAGAGATGCCATGATTGTTGGTCAGCTCATTAACAAAGTGGCCTTTTTGTTTGGCACTGCTCTTAATTGCCTCGAAGGCAACCTCATCGCTGACGATGTCGTCGGCGACCAAACGGCGGGCGAGGCCGCTAAGCTGCTTGGTGTTGGTGTTCATGGCGTTCTAATCCGTTAATAAAGTAACCATGTGGTGAGAATAGCCTCTATAGGCGTTAATTTGAACCAATGGGACCTAAATAGATGGGTGAAACGTTAGAGCTAACTCCATGTAAGGCAAAGCCTTTTGTAAATTCACCGATGGGTTTGTTTGCCAATTAGTTGTCAGCTTGAATAAGTTTAGGCGCAATAGTGACTTGGTGTGACAAAAAACGTCAGTTAGTGTGCTTTGTCGTCGGTGGCGTGTGTATAAAAACGGGTTATGTGCGGCCTGAGTTGAGCAAATGCTCGTATGGAAAGGGGGGGGGGCTATCTTGGCCCGCGATTTGCTTTTAAGCTAAAGACTAACTTGATACAAAATAACTCTTTGGAGCATCACATGAAGCAACAAATGCAAAAAGGTTTCACCCTGATCGAACTGATGATCGTTATTGCGATCATCGGTATTCTGGCGGCTACGGCCATTCCGGCTTATCAGGATTACACTATTCGTGCCAAGGTGAATGAAATTGTAGTGCTTTCAGGCGCGGCTAAGACCAGTATTGCGGAATATTATATTTCCGTTGGTAGCATGCCTACTTCAGCTGATGCTGCCGGTATAAGCACTGACGATGCTCAGAGTGATTACGTCAGTGCTATTGCTTTTAATACGTCGGCATCGGCTAGTTGGCTTGAGTATACTCTGGAGAACCTAGGTGGCGATGCAGATAATGATACATTCTTTTTCACGATTTCGCAGACAGGTTTTGGTGTGGCGTTGGATTGTACTGGGGGTACTTTAGATAATAAATATCGCCCAGCTTCCTGCCGACCTTAAGTGTTGTAGGTGTTAGCGAAAGGCCCCATATTATGGGGCCTTTTTTTTTGAGTATTTAAATTGTGGGTTGGAGGTGGTTTTTGTTGGGGTTGAGGAGGGGGGGAGAAGGTTCTAAAGTTCTTCTCACGTGTGCTTTTATCGGCTGTATTTTTGCGGCCTGGTTGATGTATCAGCCAGCGTTAAGCGGCCCGTTCATGCTGGATGATTATGAAAACTTAGGCGTCATGAAGGTTGGGGTGGAAGATATTGGAAGCTTAAAGCGATACCTTGAAACAGGTAATGCGGGGCCTTTGGGTCGCCCCGTCGCAAAATTAAGCTTCCTTATTGATGATAATGCATGGCCTTCATCCCCAGAGAGCTTTAAAAGGACGAGCCTCTATTTTCACCTGCTAACCGGCATTGTACTGTTTGCTGCGCTGAGATTATTGCTCAGAAGTGTTGTTGCCCGTTCAACATCAGAATGGTTGGCCCTATCGGTGATGGCATTTTTTCTTCTGCATCCACTACAGGTATCGACAACCATGTATGTGGTTCAGCGGATGACAGTGTTGTCAGGTTTGTTTGTGTTGGTGGGTGTTTTCTTTCATGTGTACCTGCGAACCAAATACAGTGAGCTTAGGCCGCGAGAGCTTGCTTTGCTGACCCTCTCACTAGGGCTTTGGGGTGGCTTGTCAATTTTATCGAAGGAATCGGGGGCCTTGTTGCCGGTATTTATCTTGATTATAGAGGCAACAATACTTTCTGGTTTAAGGGGTGGTCGGCTTTTCTCTTTCTGGTTTTATCTGTGTTTGGTACTTCCGACGTTAGTGCTGCTTTTTTATATATTCTATTGGCCTAACTGGATTGGTTCGTATTTACATCGTGATTTTACGCTGTTGGATCGAATTTCAACACAGCCTGTAGTCCTAGTTGATTATCTACGCGCTATTTTTAGTATGCGTTCTTATGGGTTGGGGTTATACCATGATGACTTTACCGTTTACTCTAGCATCTGGCATTGGAAACCATTTTTAGCCCTATTCGCCATTTCCTCTTCAATTGGCCTGTCTGTCTATTATAGAAAGAAATACCCATTGGTTTGTTTTGGGGTGTTGTGGTTTTTTGGTGGTCATTTATTGGAGTCCACCCTACCTTCTCTTGAGATGTACTTTGAACATAGGAATTACATTCCAATTGTGGGCCCAATTCTGGTATTTTCTTATTTCTTGTGCTGCTGGTTTCCGAAAGCTGTGCCGAAGTTAAGCGCCATCGGTATGGTTATGTTGTTCTGGTTTTTATTGGTGTCATCGTTTTCACTTCATGGTACTGCAAAAAATTGGAGTGATAAAAACAGAATGGTGCCAGTATGGGCCGCTGAACATCCGAATTCAATACGGGCTCAAATGGCTTATGCTCACGTGTTGGCTGAGGTTAAGTTGCCTGAGCAAGCCCTCGATGTTTTAGATGAACTTTATAAGAAGAATCCTGGTGATTTGAGTCTGCCTATCCTGTCTCAGGATATAGCGTGTTTTTTTGATTTACCTAGGCGATATGATTTTAATGATCTGGCTCGCAGGGTGTCAGAACACAATTTGAGCAATGCTTTAAGGGTGGCGGTAAAGCAGCATCTTGATACATTTTTAGATACGCCTTGTAAGCGTGATGTTGTTGCTTTTCATGCTTTGATAGAGTCAATATCAAAAATTGGGAAGATTGAACATTTAAAGCGTGTTCAGGTTTTGTTTAGGGTGTTTAATGGAAACCTCTACCAGAAGGAGGGTGACTATAAGCGTGCTTATGCTATTTATTCCGAGGTAAATGATCAGCTTGAATCAGTTGGTTCGGCATTGCGTTTGTCGGGTTTGTGTCTCGAGGCTAAAGATTTTAATTGCGCTATCGCTCATTTGAGATTCGCCGAAGAAAGAAATAGTGCGCGCTCTCAATATAAGTCTTCTTACACTAAAGAAGAGTTTACTGAGAAGTATAGGCTTATAGTGGCGATGAGGCTCCTTGAAGCCCGGCGTGCCTTATAGTTTCTTGTGATATTTTGGTTGGTATTGATATGGTTGTTCAAAGCGTTAGCGTTGTTATTCCCGCAAAAAATGAATCGCTGGCTATTGGAGGTGTTGTGAGCCAAGTGCTGCAGGTACTGCCGTCAGCCGAGGTGATTGTGGTGGACGATGGCTCTACAGATGCTACAGCGTTACTGGCTACAGAGTCTGGGGCTCGGGTGGTGAGTCATCCTTACTCCAAAGGCAATGGTGCGGCGGTTAAGAGCGGTGCTCGAGCAGCTACTGGTGATGTGATTATCTTTATGGATGGGGATGGCCAGCACAACCCAGAGGATATTCCTCGAATGCTAGAAAAGGTAGCGGTTGGCTACGACCTTGTTGTTGGTGCAAGAGATAAAAAATCCCAAGCATCGTTTGGGCGCCTGCTGGCCAATACTTTTTATAATCAGTTCTCATCCTGGATTGTGGGCCGGAAGATTGAGGACTTAACCTCGGGCTTTCGGGCGGTCAGACGCCAAAAATTCTTAAAGTTTTTATACCTGTTACCCAATGGATTCTCTTATCCAACTACATCAACCATGGCATTCTTCCGCGCCGGGTTTTCTGTTACTTATGTACCTATTGTGGCCGCAGAGCGCTTGGGTGAAAGTCATATTCGGATATGGAAAGATGGGATTCGCTTCCTGCTGATTATTTTCAAGGTCGGGACTCTATACTCTCCCCTAAAGTTATTTGCTCCAATGGCTGCGCTTTTCTTTAGTTTTGGCTTAGGGTATTACATTTATACCTATGTGGAGTTTGGGCGTTTTACCAATATGTCTGCGTTGTTATTTATTGCCGGCTTGTTGTTTTTCTTTCTAGGGTTGATTTCAGAGCAAATCAGTAATCTGCAATATATGCGTCAAGATGATGAAACCGGAGAGTAAAAGTCACGTTTTAATGCTGTCTACTTCTTATCCTGTGAGTGAGGGCAGTGTCAGCGGTTTATTTGTTGGGGCGTTAGCAAAGGCGTTGTCAGAAAAACTGGATGTCAGTGTTGTTGCTCCAGATGATGAGCGCCCTTCTTGGAGTACTGAAACGGGGCATGTAGTCACGCGTTTTCGTTATGCAAGTAAACGACTTCAGCGATTAGCGCATGTTCCAGGAGGTATTCCTACGCAGTTGAGGCGAAACAAGCTCTATTACTTAATGCTGCCAGTTTTTATGACGTCTTACACCCTCTGTTCTTTATGGCGGGCTAGGTCTGCAGACTTGATTCAGGCTAATTGGGCTTTTTCGTCTTTAGTGGGATTTATTGTTAAGACGTTGTACCGAATACCCTTGGTTACGACGCTTAGAGGGGAGGATGTTCGAGAGACTAATGGCTTTGTCAGTCGAGCCTTGTTGCGTTTTTCCCTTTGGTCGAGCGATGCTATTGTTGTGGTCAGTGAGGAAATGAAAGCGCTTTTACTTAAACGATATCCGTTTTTTGAGCGCAAATGTGTAGCAATATTGAATGGTGTTTCTGAAAACTTTGGGTCGCAGGGTGATCTATCTTTTGTTGATAATAGTCGCGTGCTGAAATATGTTTTCGTGGGTAGCTTGATTCCTCGAAAAAATGTTGCTTATCTATTGAACGCTTTCAAGTCGATGCGTGATGCGGGTGTTGACTTTATTTTTACTGTTATAGGGGGCGGTGAGCAGTTATTTGTGCTTCAGGCAATGCTCCGGGAGTTTGGTTTGGCCGAACGAGTACAGTTTCTTGGTGAGAAATCGCCCCATGAGGTTGCTGAGTATGTTCGGATCGCTGATGTTTATGTGTCGGCTAGCTTGCATGAAGGCAGGCCTAACAGTGTTTTGGAGGCCATGAGTGCGGGTTGTTGTTGTGTGTTAAGTGACATCCCTGGGCACAGGGAATTGGTTGCCGATGGTCGGGGGGTTTTGTTCTCTCTGGAGGAACCTTTGTCATTGAGCGCTACCTTGAGCTCCTTAGGTGCAGGTGAGATTGAGCGAAAAGGAGCTGCAGCTCATCATTATGCGGCGCAAGGGTTGTCATGGGAGGGCTGTGCTAGGCAGTATGCTGAATTGTTTGAACGTGTGCTAGCTGGCCGGGATATACGAGGCGTTGAGTCTAAATTATAGTAGTGCTTTCAGGCGTTGGAAATGAAAAGAATAAGGCAGATTTTATCTGTATTTAAATACACGCCGCTCCACCCTCAGTGGTTTGCGTTTTTGTACGAACGCGAGAGGAGGAGCTTTGTTGTGAAAACTGCTTTTGGTCGAACTTTGGATGTCGGCTGTGGAAGAAAAATCCCCGAAAGTGAGTTTCAGAAAGGGGTGGAATATATTGGCCTTGATTATGATTGGGGGGCTAAGGCCTTATACGATTATTCTCCTGACTGTTTAGCTGATGCGCATAACCTTCCTATTCGTTCGGCGTCTGTAGACTCGGTTCTTCTTCTTGAGGTGATCGAGCATCTAAGCACTCCCGGTGCTGCTGTTAAAGAAGCTTTTCGAGTGCTAAAGCCGGGTGGAGTGTTAATACTAAGTGCGCCTTTTTTGTATCCACTGCATGATGAGCCTCATGATTACCAGCGCTGGACTTTATACGGGTTACACTCGTTAGTTTCCGAACAGAAAGCTAACGTACAAAATACCAATATGTCCTCTGGCGGTATTAAGACGGTAGCGCTTTTGTATGGCATTGCTGTATCAAAATCTATCTTGGAGGCACTAGCTGCAAGACATTATATTCGTGCTGGATTGAGAGCTTTGCTGGCTTTGGTGAGTGTTCCTTTATTTAATATTGTTGCTTGGCTTGCTGCTTGCGGACAGGTGCGGACTTCTTTTATGCCAATAGGCGTGACTATGGTTTATCAAAAGTCATCTTCGGATGCCGAAGCCCTAAAGGCTGCTCAATGACGAGCGAGGTTTTGGGTATTCTTCCAAGTATGTCTGATGGAGGGGCTGAGCGCGCGTTGATCCGTATCCTGAATGATCAATCATTGAGGTGGAGGACAGACCTGATTGTTCTAAAGGCGGGGGAGGGACTGAGGGAGCTGGTGAGTGATAGAGTTGTTTTACATGAGTTAGGCTCTAAGAGCTTTCCTCTTCTTCAGCTGTTGTGGCTGTTAATTAGGCTTAAACCTGAGGTTGCCTTTAGTACTTTTGGTGATGTGAATATAGCCTTGTCCTTCATTAAGAGGTGCTGTTTCTTTAAGTTTAGGCTTGTTTTACGCGAGCCCGCATGTCCTGTTCGGGTGTTTGAGAGCTCTCGACTTGGGTGGTTGCAGCGGTATCTGTATCCTTTTGCGTATGGTTGGGCAGACGAAGTTATTGTTTTGTCTATGGCTAATAGGCAGCAGCTGGTTTCAATTGTTGGCCAGAGAAGGTTAAATATTCGGGTTATTGATAATGTGCCGGAGCAGAGGGAGGCCGCCGCGCCGACAGTGGAGGTCAGTGGTAAGTATTTTATTGCTGTTGGCAGGCTGGTGGGGCAAAAAGGCTTTGATATCTTGGTGTTGGCTTTTAAAGCGTTTTTAAAAAGTAACCACGACTATAGATTGTATATTGTGGGGGATGGTGGGCAGCGAGAATACCTTGAAACTTTGGTTGGGGAGTGCGACTTGGTGGGCAAGGTGGTCTTTTGTGGTCAATTAGAAAACCCTTTAAGTATTGTTGCTAGCGCCAGTGCTTATGTCCTCTCCTCACGGTTCGAGGGGGTATCCAATGCGATGCTGGAGGCTCTAATGCTGGGAGTTCCTGTTATTGCAACGACGGAAAGTACGAGTGCTGATGAGTACATCGTTGATGGCGAATCTGGAGTGTTGGTTGCCAAGACCAATGTTGAGTGTTTGCTGGAGGGGATGCTTAAGTTTGCCAGTGGCCATGTGAAAGCAAGTAAGGCTGAGATTAGGCGTTTGTATTGTGAAAGGCTCGATGAGAGGAAGATGCTTGCCCTCTATGAAAATGCTCTAATCCACAAGGTTTGAGATTGCAAGGTTTCTCTGTGCTTGTATAGAGGGGGTATTTAAATTGAAAAAGCTCGTACTTTCTATGCTTGAAAAAAGATCCCTTTCTCGCCAAGTAATACTCTCGACTTTAGCGCAAATATCGGGCCGGTCGGTTAATGTAGCGCTTCCTTTCTTGGTTGTGTTTTTCTGTGGCGCTGGTAATCAGGTTGACTCCTTTTTTGTGGCCCTCTCTATAGCCTTTTACTTTTATGGTTCTGTGAGTGGGGCTATGAATGACTCCCTTGCATCGGCACGCCTGTCGACAAGGAGGTCACTCGCGCCTTTGCATGCGATCGTCTTTGCTTCAATGTCTGGCCTCTTCAGTGCGGCTATTCTCATCGTGATACTTGATCAGTCTGACAGCTTCAGCTGGGTAATGAGCTTCATGGCTGGAGCTCTGTCATTTCTGGGTGTGATGACGTGTCTGTGGGTTCCCGTATTAACGGTTCGTCATGACTTTTATACCTCGGGTTTTAGTTGGCTTTGGCGCCTTGTTGTCTTGTTGGTGGCTACCCCTCTGGTCGGCACTTCGACGCCTGTTCTCCTGTTGTTTGCATATTGTTTGGTGTTAGCGGATTTGCTGCGTTTGATGACTTTGGCTCTGGTCGCGAGTAGGCCCTTTCCTGTAACAGTTAAATACTTAGCATTGGGTAGTGTGATTGCTTTTTGGCCATATATTCTTGGTACTCTGCTTCAAGGCCTTAACCCTGTGGTTGATCGGCTTATGGCGTCGCTGCTGGTAGAGGGTAGCGTAGTTGTCCTTGAAATGGCTGATAGGCTTTTTTGGGCGGTTGCGGCGATTTTAACCATTGGCCTACAGCCAGTTTTGCTTATTAGCCTAGGTGAGAAGTATATTGCGGCAGAGCTTGATCCAGCATATTGGCGGCGTTTACTCTCAATGGTTTTCTTTGGCGCGAGTGGCTGTGCGCTGCTGCTTGTTGTGCTTGGGTGGTTGCTAGTTATTTACATGGGTGAGTGGGTTCTACCAGAGCTTACGGGTGAGCAGAGGTGGGCAATTTGGGGCTGTGTGATTATATACGCCTTGATATTGCCAGCTTACGTTGTGGCCACCGTGTGCAGTCGTATCTTTATTATTGCGGAGCGCCACTCCTTGTTATTATTTCTCGGGTTCATATCTCTTGTTGTCAATGTTGTATTCAGCTATCCATTATTATTGATGTTGGGGGTAAAAGGGATAGTTCTAGGTACTGGAGTCAGTGTGTATGTGGGCCTTGTATTGTCGATGAAATTTTCAAATTACATTATCCATAACCGGCACATTAAAAATGTATGAGTATGGAATAGTTGGCATTGTTTGGGGCTGTCTATGAAGGTTAGTGCTTTGGCGCTCGGATTTTTAACCCGTATCCCTGGGTTTAATGGGCTTCGTTATAAGATTAAGGGCGGTGGCAGTACAGACTCGGCGGCTTACTGTTACTCAGTTTGGCTTCGGCACTTGGTTTTAGCCCGTGAGTCTGGCATGAATGGTGTGCCTAAAGTTGTCGCAGAGCTTGGTCCTGGGGAGTCGATAGGGGTCGGCCTGGCGGCATTGATTTGTGGTACGGAGCGCTATTATGCGTTAGATGTGGTGAATTATGAGGATGTTAGTCAAAACTTAGCGGTGTTTGATTTGTTGGTGGAGATGTTTCGGACGCGCATGGATATACCTGGAGGTGATGAGTTTCCTGATATCAAACCGACGCTTAAGTCTTATTCGTTCCCCGGCACAATATTAACTTGTGAGTTGTTGGATGCTGCCCTAGCGGAAAGCAGGCTGAATAGAATTAGGCAGTCGATTACAGGTTGTGAGGCGCTGTCACCCGTCATTACCTATAAAGTGCCTTGGCTTGCCCCAGATATAATTCAGCCTGCATCTGTCGATATGATTTTCTCTCAAGCTGTTTTAGAGCATGTCGATGACTTGGGAAATACCTATGATGCTATGTCTCAGTGGCTTGCACCGGGAGGCTTTTTATCACACCAAATAGACTTTAAGTGTCATGGTACTGCGATTGAATGGAATGGGCATTGGCGTTATTCGACGTTGATGTGGTCGATGATTAAAGGTGGGCGCCCTTATTTAATAAATAGGCAGCCGTATTCTGTGCATATCGACTTTTTGTCGAAGTCCGGTGTGCGCATAGTTTTTGATCAGCGCAGTGAATTAGTCTCTAGACTCGAGCGAGAGCAACTGGCGCTTGATTTTAGAGATATTAAAGATATAGATATGATTACTGCGGGAGTTTACCTTCTGGCTGTAAAGGATCTAGAGTCTTCTGAGCATAGTTAGGCTCTTTAATGGTGAAGGTTATATGAGTAAGTCTTTCTTTTCTAAAAAATCTCTGGTGCTTCATCGAGTGCCATTTGAGATTTTGGTTTACATTGGGAAATGGATTTTTCCAAAATATAGATTTAAGTGGCATCAACTGGATTGGTGGGACAGTGATAAGTTTGATAGCTATTTGAAGCGTTTCGATAACTATAAAAAAATGAATGATGATCGCTTGTGGAACTTATCACAGCTTTTAAGATTGGTGAGTTTTGTTCCGGGAGATACGGCGGAGTGCGGGGTGTTTAAGGGTGCAAGCTCCTACCTTATTTGTAGGGCTAATGTCGAGTCTGAGCTGGATAAAACACATTTTATTTTTGATTCGTTTGAAGGTGTTTCGAATCCCGATTCAGATGCGGATGGTACTTATTGGAGTAGGGGGGATTTAGCCTGTTCTCTTGATGTTGTTAAGGATAACCTGTCAGATTTTAATTTGATTGAATATTTTCAGGGGTGGATTCCTGATCGCTTTGGCGAAGTGTCAGGCAGAACTTTTTCATTTGTACATATCGATGTGGATTTGATGCAACCCACAGCAGATAGTTTCTCTTTCTTTTATGAGAGGATGTCTGGCGGGGGAGTTATAGTTTGTGATGACTATGGTTTTACAACCTGTCCTGGTGCCACGGATGCTATTGATCGGTTTCTGGCTGATCGAGACGAAAGGATGATATCTATGTGTGGGGGGGGGGGCTACATGATTAAAGACGTCAAGGTTGGCGAGAGTGTTTTTTGAAAAGCGTTATTCCTTTGTAGCCCAAATGCTGATTAAGTCACCTCTGTTAAACAGATCGGCAGCGAAGAGGATGGAGTTTAGTATAACTCTACGCTTAAAGCTGGAGTTTCTTTTTTCGGATCTGTATGTTTTTATTTCATCTATTTTTAAGCCTGACTCTTTTAAGAGAATGGTTAAGGAGTGAGCGGAGAAGAAGTTTCTATGATGCACACTGAAGACATCAAATTTTTCTTTTGGTTGGCTTAGTGGTTTGTAATCAAGAATACTGTTGAACTGATTGGGTACTTCTAAATAGAGTGTGCCGCCATCTCTTAATGCATGGGTTATATTTTCTAAGGCTTCATGAGGGCGTTCAAGGTGCTCCAAAACATGGCTCATGTGTATGCCGTCATACTTGTTTTTTTCGTTGACAAGTATGTCGATACCCGCGACTTTTGCTTTTAGTCCCTTTTTAATTGCAATGTCTACAGCGTAGCTGGAGGGGTCTATCCCGCTAACTGTTAGTCCTTGTGATTTTGCACTTTCCATGAAGTCACCAGTTGCACATCCTATATCTAATAACTCCCCTGTGCCGATGTGCTCTTTGAATTTTAAGGATGTGCTGTGAAAGTATGAGTTGTGCTCATTTGTTTGGGCTGCGTAGGAAAAGTCTCTGCTGGAATCTTCAAAATAATCGTGATCGTATAACGAATCCATTGTTTCTTGTTTTATTGGTGGTGTCATCCAGCGATGATGGCAGCTGCCGCATAAGAATACCTCTTGAGGGGTGGTGGAATCTTGTAGCTTTAGTTTTTCTTCTGCCACATGGTCCCGCTTAGCGTGGTCTTTACATATTGGGCATTTTTGTTTGTTCAACATCGTCTAGCCTTATCTTGGTTTCTATATTTTAAGATGTTTTTCGCCATGAACGTTATTGTTCTGCAGTCCAAAGGCTACAATGCTTTAATGATCCTGAAGCGCTTCATGATTAATCCGAAAGATATGAAAATAAGTGGTAACACCCAAATTAAGTAAAAAGAGACCAACTCAAGAATGTATCCTAATGGGCTATATCTAAGGGATGTTTTGTAGTGCCAATTGTCTGTAGCGCTACTATATATGGAGCTCCAGTGTATGGATTCTAACTCGGGGCGACCGGCTGTTCTGTATTTTTTATATACGTCTAGTGGATTTTTTTCTAGATGATTTATGGATGAGTCGAATGTTACGTTGTAACTTGCGTCATAAACTCGCCATTTTCCTTCAGTAAGAGCTTCATTGACAACATGGCCATTTAGGTGAAGGATTCGCGCGGCTATTTTTTGATCGCTTAGGATGTTGTTGAAAATAATAGCATGTTGTGAGCAAAGTCCACCACCTAGCCTGATGGCTTTCCTTGTGTCCTTCCACTCGTAGCCGTTTTTGTATGTCGCGTAGATCCAAAGTATGTAGTTTTCATAAAAAGTTGGTTTGGTGTTGCTGTAGTCAATGTAAATAATTCGATCATTAATTAATTTTGTGAGGCGTTTTAGGTAATCGCCCTGTAATTCTTGATGCCTAATGTATGCATTCCCCCAAAATACCTCTTCGCTAATGCTACTTTTTTTGTCGTCGAGTATATGATTTGTGTGCTCATTTATTGAGGTGTAATTAAAAAGTCCAATAGTACTTGTTAGCAATAATGAAGCGCCGACTGCTATTAATAAATTGCCTATTGCTCGTTTCATGCTCTATCTAATATGGCGGTGGATGAGCGCTCATCCCAGTTGAATTTTAAGAAGCTAGTGCACTGTTGTTGTTTCTTGATTAGGAGGTGTTTTTTTTCTTCAGATGATAGTATTTCAGTTAATCTTTCTGACCAGTCGGTTACCTGAAGGGGCGCTAATGAACTGTCATCTAATATTTCCCTGTGTTCCGGTATGTCGCTGGCTAAAATGGCGACAGTTCTCTCTATTGCTTCTAAAAGCGCATTTGACACACCCTCGTGCAGTGATGGCAACAGTAAAACATCGGTTTTGCTCCAGATCTCATCTCGTTCCTCCCAGCCCTGCAGGGTTATGTGGTCTTCAAGTTGGTAGTCCTTTATGAGTTTCCTTAGTCGATCCGAGTCCGAGCCGACGCCATACAGGTTATAGGTATAGTTCTTTTGTTTTATAGCGGCAAGAGCGTGGATGATGAGCTCTTGATTCTTTCTTGGCTCTAATATTCCGACCGATGAAAGCCTAACTATGTCACTTTTTTTGGGCTTGGGTGTTGAGCTCAGCGTACGTAGGTCATTATAGAGTACCGAAACGCTATTGGGTCTTGCTACTTTGTGTCTCTGTAGAACGCCATCCCTACACGCCTTTGATATAAACACGAGTTGGCAGCGGCGGATCGCCAAGCCTTCGATCATGCTGTCAATTTTTATTACCCAGCTGGGCGTTCGCTTGATCTTATGGTTTTTAATGCTGTCAGCCCTGAAGAATATGGTGTGCGACACTTTTCTGAACAGAGTGCCTATTTTCAGAAGAAGACCGTAGCTGGGGTGAAATGAAAAGGCATGAGTTGGTTTGTGTTTAAAGCTTATATATAGAAGGTATAGTGGTGCTAGCAGGTAAAAGGCGCACCAGAAAGTCAGCGTGTCATGGTCGTCATTGGGCCAGATGAATTTGTGGTGAATGCATTTTGGGTGGCGGATGGGGAATTCTGAGCAGCTTAGGTAGTGAACGGTATGCCCCCGCTCGAGTAAAGCTTGAATAGCTCGGAAGTAGCGCTTGCATAGGCCGCCAGGCTTGGGCTTGTAGTAGCTAGTCAGGATGGTTGTTGGAGCATGCTGTCTATTTATATCGCTCATATGAATTTGTCTGAGCAACGGTTAAAGAGGTACTGATTACAGCCGATACCGTTTGTTGTGCTGAGGTTCTTGATTTGGTAACCCTTTTTTTGAAACAATTTGATCATGTCTTCTGGTTTTGAGGTTTCAAATGGGTAGCCGCCAAGCCAGTCGATCCAGTCGTGGATGACGGACATGCCTCTACTTTTCTTGTAGTTAATAAACTGCCCCAGTGGATGCTGATACTTGGCAAGACCAATAATGATGGCCTGAAGGGTAAATATGGGAAAAAATAGGCAGGTTGTGACTA